>Ga0209367_1011704_pt1 | contig 11597 bp, 4 predicted proteins | sample WorMetLIZISLAND2_FD_187412 | JGI IMG/M metagenome (GOLD analysis project Ga0209367, IMG submission 187412) | Marine gutless worms symbiont microbial communities from Max Planck institute for Marine Microbiology, Germany - Olavius geniculatus... ... | reverse complement strand
CGCTAAGTTAATATACAAATACCAAATTCTCTATCTGGATCGCATAACGATAGTAGCGTGGCGCCACCTTGTGAATGATATAGACTTGTGTCGCAGCCCGAAATCGCCAAAAAATCCATAAAACCCCTATTTTGGCGTTCAAGGTCATTCAAGGTCATTGAATTCGGCGCCAATCGAGAGCCAGTGTACGACTTCCTATTAGTGATTAATAGTAATCTATGTCCTATCTCGCATCGTTACTGAGATACAGTGACTTATTGGCCAAAAATCGCAAATTTTGCCCACTCCCTCTCATTTAGGGCCGTCGTTCGGAGTGACCCCCTTCGAATTTATGGAAAAGCTTTACGGTTCCTGAAACTAGAGTCGTTCAGGCACCCGACGGTCAAGCTTTGGTGATCCTAGCTTGCACCGTTCTTGACTAATCCACCCGTGTGACAGACGGACAGACGGACAGAATTGCGATGGCTAAGACGCGCTGAAAGCAGTAGCTGCTTTCGCACGTAAAAATTATGAGATGCAATAAGGCGTGAACAATCGTATGGCAACCCTAAAACATCGTCTTTATGCGGCCGTCCTAATAGGCTGCATTACGGTTCTTGTTCGTTTTTCTGTCTGTCTGTCTGTCTGTTTATTCGTGCGTCTCAAACGCGGTTTTCTAACGCGAGAACGAAAAAAAGCTTTTTAAAAAACCAGAATCGGCGTGACTGTTCTATTAATCATGAGTAACCTGAGTGACAATTTTCTTCTTAGAAGGCAAGGGTAGAGACCGCCGCATAATGTGGCCGCATCACCAGTGTTTCTACGCTGTGTCTCAAAAAAACATTCCCGACATTTTTCATTATAATCAAGTAACACAAGTAACAAATTTTAATGATTTTTTGTACGAATATTCTTGATACAACTTGTCATCAAATAACCGTTCAGTTTCCCACCTCACCCAATGTAGGCCTATGCTTCTGCACTATCTAGAGAAATCAGATCAAGCGAAATATGTGTTAAAATAAACAGAAAACCTGAAGAGAAAATATTCCCAATCGTCCCAATCAGTCGTACCGCGAATAAAGATCAGCAGATTTTAATAATATTTAGCAGAAATATTTCTGACAACACTGGCTATTAAATAAGTGTTTTAGTTTTCACCTCACCCAACGTCTGCTTTTGCACTACCTGGGGAAAGCAGACCAAGCATAATACGTGTTAAAAAATAAATGAAAAACGTCAATAAATTCCGTCTGTGCTAATCTGTGGGCTTTAACAACCGGTCTGTTACAAGGTTTGACTGTCGTGTCTACCACATGACGTTTGGGAATGTTTGTGAGTCAAGAAGCGACTAGTAATGCCTGGATTGGTCTGGAGCAGAACTGTATCGATACTGCTGTCAATGAATGGAGAAAACGTCTCTTTGCCTGTGTTCGCATAGTGGGCCAACACTTGAAGCAATTTTATTACAGATTAAAAAATAGACAACTGGATAAAATGTCAGCCAAAGTCTCAGAAATGTGAACAAAATGTGTGTTTACGCGTTACGTTAATTAAGCATACATATTGCATTGGATAAAAAGTGATATTTCGCTGGTTGTGTTTTCCGCAGGTATTGCAAAAACGAACGTTGGGTGGGGTGGGAAACTGAATGCTGATTTGATGGCAAGTTGTCTCCTACTAAAAAATTATCAAAATCCGATAATTGGTTTTCAATTTACAGTCGAAAATGTCGGGGATGTTTTTTGAAACACAGTGTAGTAGGTATATGAACTGTCGCCGATTAAATGTGGCACGATTAAGTGTCGCGCGATGAAGTGTCATGGAACCATGTGTCAGCCATGTTGCGTTGATTGATGTTGGTTGTCAGATAATCGAAGTTACATCCAGAGTACGGAAGCCGCCGCCGCCGCCCGAGCCCGAGCCAATGCCAGCGCCGGTAGCGGTGCAGGAAGCGATGCGTCCAGCGCGTCAGCAGCACGTCAGCGGCATTCCAGTGCGACGCAGACCATGCTTCGTCCCTGAAATCGATGTCTCCGAACCCGCGTTCCAGACAGAAGATCACCAGCTGTTGACGTCATCATCGCCGTCGTCTAAACCGCATGACGTGATTGGCGTGTTACCCGACCAGACGGGAGCAGCTCTGGCGGTGCCGACCACCCTGAGCGCGGGTGACGGTGCCCGGCTGCATGACGTTGACCTGATTCCTCTGAACCGCATCAAGGACGTCTACATCGAGGCCACGACACTGGAGCGCGAGGTCCGCCTGACCAAAAAACAGATGGACCCCAACTCACGCGCCGAGCTGCGCCGCATCATCGAGCACTGCCGCGCACGTCTCGACAACGCGACAAACACCAACAACTCGACCGCTGCCAACACGCACGCTGAGGGTCCCGCTGCCACCACCGTCCTCCAGGGCGTCGGTAAACCGCCGGCGGCGACCTCCAGCCCCCGGCCGAGTCGTCTTCGCCAGCCCCTGGTCCGCCGCTCCCTGACATCGCTTTAATCCCTGTCCCTGCCGGTGTCTATCTGTACGATATGTTTTGCACGAGTAAGATAATCACCCCCTGCCAGTGACTGCGAACTGCCTGTCGTCTTGCAACCGTAACATTAAATCTACATCGATTGCTGTCATCTGTGAAAACAGCGACGGTTTATCGCTATAAGTTGTAATAATGGTTACGTTTATTCGCCGTTTGTTTGTAATAATGCAGCATCGTCGCATACGCTCTCATCGGACATTAGAAACGTCGTTTGTGCTGATATAGCACTTCGCACATTTGGTAGTATGAACTTCCAGTGACTTTAATAACGATGACGAAGATGATGAAAACTAATTGGTGATGTTGTCTGTTATTATACAGATCTAATGGTTTCCGGATTACAGTTTGTAGGCGTCGAGGCAACGTAGGCCTAAACGGCTAAGACAGCTGCCAACTTACTTACATGCGTTACTTACATGCACGTCTGTTTCAAAAAAGTAGTACTTTCCCTGAGGTTTTTGTTTTCATTTTCAAAGCATAGGCCTATCTATTCGGTCTACAAGCATTTTTGTGACGTGGCTGCGTGTCATGTTTATAGCAAGTGTTATTTTTAACGAGCTGCGCAGTTCCATGCACGGCATTCTAAAATTTTATAGCCTACAGCTAGTGGACTACATCGATCAGCTGCTACATAAAAAGACAATAGAGCATTATACTTAGACCGAGGTGCTATACATTTTGCGTCGCAAAACAAACTTTGTGAATACACGTAACAAGAACATAACCATTCAAATTCGCAATGCGTATGCCTACGTAACACAAGTTATGACACTTATATTGCGAATTTGAATGGTCGTGTTCAGCCTGTATGTTTTTATCATTAACTAGAAAGCAGTCGTAGCCCGCAGGTACCTCCGCCAAGGCAAAGATATTCGCCAGGTGGCGTCACCATATTCACTTTGCCAGCGGTTCCCTTATGCCCTCTTTAACGCAATGGTAACGAAAATTTCACAGTGATCCAGAATGTAGGATTCCTGCCGGATCACCCCCAAAATTGAATCACTGGTAGTTTGTGCCATTCCCGACATACCCTCAAAATTTCAGAAAGATCCGTCCATAACTTATTGAGTTATCTTGCTAACAGACAGACAAACAGACGAACAAAAACCGGCAAAAACATAACCTCCTTGGCGGAGGTAATTAACATCATGACTGCTGTTAACAGAACAGATTCACCACACCCACATTCATAATTAAATGGCACTCTGCTGTTTTCCTGCGGTAAAGTAACTTCACTAAATATGTGTGGTGAGCAGCATAGGTCTAACAGTAGGCTCTATGTTGCAAATTTCCTCAGCTAAATTTGGTCAACATTTGGTTAAGTTATTCTCCAAAAAGTGTCTTTTATATGGTTCACGGTGTAGACTGTTATTCAAGTGCATGTTGTCTATTTTTACTCGCACCATGCAATAACATGAGCCAAGACTTGATGTTTTTTTGATACCGCTGATGCTGATCGACCCGACGGTCGGACATGCAATGAAACTTTTAAACGTGGTTTTCGCGCAGTAATAATTTGAATACTCTGGCAAGAGTTATATTTTAACTTGCCAGCCGTATAGGACTAAAATTTGGCCATATTCTGCTGGCAGTCGGCAGATATGGAGGTCAAAAAACTTTACGACGGACTCGGTTGGGTAAATGCTGGCACAACCTAGAGTGGAGCTGCAAGTCCAGAGCCTGACAAACTCTGCTGCTAAACCTGCTGCTGCTGCTGCTGCTGGATTACATAAATAGACCGAGGCCAGCCAGCGCGGGCCTGCGTAATGCTTTGGCAGGCGCAGCAATTGATGGCCAACGGCGCAGGATCAAAACAATGATGTTGGGCCGTAGCTCTGCTGCTATCCGCCCAGCCCAGGCCTACCACGCTAGGCCTACACTGGAAGCAACAAGCAGTTAAGTGCCGAGTTCTGGTGATAATAGCCGCGATCTGCAGTGTTCGCCCGTTTTGCTGGTATGTTTTCTCGAACTCGATCTAGTTCTAATGTCGCTGTTGTAATCCGTATTTCACTTTACTTAACTTTTATGATGAGCAGTAGGTCAAAACACCGCAGTCACGGTGAAAACTGCGGACATAGGCCCTACAGCCGTAAAACATTGTGCGGGCTGAATTGCACAGAAGCTAAGCTTAAGCCTACGTTAAGTTCGTGTCATGGTTAAAAGACAAAGACATACAGTTCCGATTGTAATAGTCAACATTCTTTGTGTCATACGAATAAACAGCAGATGCGGCAGAAGCATCTTAGACTATACTAGTATCGTTCTCTTATAAACCCGTTCTTGCACGACTGTCTTAACTTATGTCGCTTTGGATGCACACATTTACAAGCTAAAGCCACTCCGTATATTACAGTGGCTAGGCCTATATGTACGATCGAACGCTGTTTGCTTGCAGCTAGCCGGTGCAAAGTGCAGATATGTGGAAAGTGCTGTTGCTGATTCTACTGCTCATAATCGTTGGTGCCATCAACTATGTCGTCGTCGAGTCGCTGTAAGTTTGACAGTCACTGTTAACCGTCTGTCGTCGCCACCGTCGAGAGGGTGCTCGTGGTATCAGTGCAAGTTTTTTGACGAATATAGGTGCCTACACACTAGCGCATCAGTGTGCAATGTGGTTAGACCCATGAAATGCGGATCGTTCTTCCCGCATTGCTTTCTACGACTGCTAAAATGTAGTAAAGTCGTTTTGACTTCTATGAACATGGGATGCACCAGAGGGGAGGGGGCAGCTGCCCCTTTTTGTGTGTGCTCTTGCCCTTGCCCCCTCCCCCGGTTCCCCCTCAGGAGCAAATTTTGATGGTGATAAAGTGCCCTCTGATAACTATACACGTGCGAAGGTGGTTAAGGTGTGATTTATTAGACGTCATTTTTGCAAGACAACACAAATATCTCTAATTATTAGCGTTTTCAAATATTAAAAACAAGCAAATTATAAAGCAGCTTTTGTTAAACGTCCAAAAGCTAAAAGTGTTTTGGCTTAAGCCCCTGACCCCATCCCCCGACCAGGGTCTCTGCCTCTGGACCCCGCTACCGCTACGTCTTTTTGATGCACGCGACATTTGGCCCACACAAAAAAATTGCCCACTCCCTGTGCCCTGGCTCTTGCCACCGTTCACCCCTTAGCTTCAGATTCCTAGCGCCGCCCATGTTTATCAACCTGTATAATGATATCGTACAGTAGGTCTACTACGTCACATTCGCGATTGATTTAGCGATAGCTAGGACTTCTAGTAGCATGTGGAAAGTGTGTTTTGGGGCCTTTCCCTTTGCATGTGTGTTTATGTGGAGAAAATTGTATTTTTTTGCTTATACTCTTAACTCTTGTAACGCTACATTGGCGTAACTCAAATTACCCTCATACGGTGTTTACACGATCGAGCAAACATCGAGCAAACATCAAGCAGCAGGCCTGATGGAACCAAACCGCTTTGCTCAAATGTAGGCTTAGGCTTAGCCCACAGCTGATCACGTGTTATATAGGCCTTCCAATTACAACCCGCCCGCCCTCCTAATTAGCATGCTAATTACCACAGAACGTCGAGCTAGCTGCTCGATGTTTGCTCGATCGTGTAAACGCCTTATCAGTGGCGTCGTCGAAGGCGGGGCAGTGGCGTGCGGGGGGGGAGTAATTCTGCCTTCTGACGGAAAGTTGTCGGCACATCTTCTTGTCAGAAACTGTTTGTCTAAAATGCCAAACTCGGGGCTGAAAACATTCATTATGGAGAAACTTAGGGGAAACATTGAAATTTTAAGCACTCAGTCGAAAATTTGCAGCGTCTGTGAGAAAATTGCAACTTCTTATTTTTATAACCCACGCCGCCGCTGCATTTTAAGCATTTAAATGCTCAGGGATGCGAGTGTAGGCCTTATCTTCTACAGCCTACACTGTGTGTCGCCAGATTACGTCGGTCAGCTGGCTGATAATGATATTATACGGTTTGTTTGGCGACTTAATTATAAGACCTACTCGTATAGTCGTATACCATCACTTAGTCTGTTTTCGCAACTATGCCTTTTAGTTAAACCAAAAAAACACACACGAGTCCACCGTCATTCTATTGTCATTTAGAAAAACTAAAATTGTGAGACATGTTGATAGCAGTTTCTGTGACTGATGCTGCGTGATATTTACGTCGTGTTTTGCAGCTGGTGGTGGGGATTTTTTCAAACGACGTACAACCACACCGGAGGAGAATGCCGAAAGTTGCGCGGAACTGGTAAGAACTTATTTACTTCTTGTTTCTTTTTTGCGTATTGTAGTTTAAAGATAATCTAAAGCTATGCATTGAACACACAGTGGCTTAGTAGTATTCTATGTATTGCCACAATTCGTGTTCGCGAAATCTCTACGTACTGAAATAAATGCTCCGTTAGTTTTCAATTTCGAACATTACTAACAATGCAAGTTCGAACCGCAGGCGCGCAGGGTCTGCAAAGGAAGGACTAATAGATCATTCTGCAGGATTCGGGCGGAGCCTCGACACTGACAGGCCAAACGGTTTGCGAGGTTTTCGTTTTCGTCACTCAGGATGATTTCTCTTGATACAAGAAATGCTGCCTACTACAGCCTAATGTTGCACAGTGTACTTACCAAGGCCAAAGCCTGCTATAGTCAAAAACGATGTATACGTCTCCGCATGAGTTGCTTAAGATATCTAGATGAAACGCTGCCTGACTAGGTCTATGTTATAGCGCTTTTGTCGCCAGCTTATTAGAAACGTATGTTGACACACGCCCTCGCCCAAATGTTGCAAACGACCAGGTGGGCCGAAAAACATGCAGACTGTAACAGTAAATCTTATTCACTTTTGTCTTTTTAGATTATCTTTCAGTGTTAATATAAGAAAACTATGAATTAACGTTTGTGCATTATGCACCTTCATTGCAAGGGGTCATCAAAGGACAATATATCAATGTACACATAGGCTAATTTCGCCTATAATGCCTCAAAGCAGATCGCGTCTGTGTATGCAGTATTGTTCTTCGAAAGACTGGTTAAATTTTTATTTAGTATCGTACGCGGCATTGCGACTGTAACTTTAGTATTATGGTGATTTTTAATAAGTGCAGTTTTAAATATGATAGAATATTTTTGATAACGAAACGGTGCATTCCTAACAGTCGCATATGATAACGTTGCGTAAAATGTCCATGATGCTTTTTAAGCAAACTAAATCTTTGTTCGACATTTCATGTGTAGCACATTTTTCATCTCAAAATCGAATTAAATTTTGTCCAAACTTTCAACGGAACCATCAAGCACTAGGTTTAGTTTCTTGGCTCACTGTGTAAGTAGTGTACGTAGCGAAAAAGCGCGTGGCGAGGCTGTGTCGACGCCTTGCGCAATGCATGGTCGGTCTGCCGTAGCGTAGAGCCTCGCTCAACCGTGCCTTTCTCCGTCTATGCGTCCAGTCTACACGCTCATAAACAAAAACAGCTAGAGAAGAGTTTCTGATGCGGGATAAACTAGCAGCTGCTGCAGCAGCATCAGTTGCCGAAGTGTTCTGCATCTCCATTCCCGCGCCGTCAACGCTTGCATGCCCAGACGACTTCTGCTCGTAACGCTTGCAAGCAACGGTTTGAACAACTGCTGCTGAACTTTACCGCAGTTAAGCCCAGATTCCATTACGCCGATTTTTACCAGTGAAAGTCGCGGTCGCGGGCCACGAAACGGGGATGTCATGAAGAAGTTTCGGGCTTTCAAAGCATCTCGACATGTCCAGATGGTTGCGACAAAGTCCGCAATTTTTGTCGCAAAGTCGGCGTAATGGAATTTGGGCTTTGCGGTGCTATAAATAATGCTGTGCAATGACTGATTAGAAAATGGGCTATAGTTCTTCGCCGTCACACAGTCCAGGTATAGCGTACGTTTTAGAATGTTGCTATCTACCATCTACAATGTATTTGACTTTTTTTATTTCGAGGTTTAAGCTAGAAGCCAAATTGGTAAACAAAAGATGTTTCTGAGTTTCAGCCACTGAACCACAGTATCAGTTTCATATAGCATCGAAGTCAACTCAGTCTTCCATCCCTTCGGGGTAGGTAAATCGAGTAGCCGCTCGTCTGGATTAGGTTAAGGCAGAGCGCGTTCACCTGTGTCGGGTGGCAGGCAATACTGTGTGATCCCACATGGCAGTAGACGCTCCGTCGCTGTGATAAATGGGTTTCCTTACATGGCGCTGTTTGCGTTTACGTAATGTGTGTGCGTGCGTGCGTGTGTGTGTTTAACAGAGAAAGGCTCGGAAGGTATTTTTATGCTAGATGACGGACGTGCACTCATATCTTCGGTAAGTATTACTGCCCTGTTACTCTTGCGTAAATACTTAATAGAAATGCTTTTAGAAGAGCATGTAATGTCACAAACTGATGAACTGATGTGCACGTGATGTGTAAGATGTGATAACATGTTTGTTGAAGTGCACACTTAATGTATGAAAACTGATACAATGCAGTGACCACATTTTTGTACTGTATTTTAAAAGGTTCAACGTAATTCGAAATTTTGCTTCGTATTTCTGCAACAGAGCATCAGGCAGGGCGACGCTAATGCTACCGCAGGGAAAATACTATTGTTCTCCATGGAGAATTACGAACAAGATCCGGAAGAGCTCACCATCGAGGGCGCTAGTGATTTTAAACTCGTCCGACCGCAAGGCATATCTGCTCTGACTGTCTCAAGTACGTGCCTCTTTCACTTTCACAAATAATTGTCTTGTGATCTATTTACTGCCATGGGACATCCACAGGCATGAGAAAGAGGAGGAATTTAATTAAAAGTCGAATGCATCTTCCAGCATCCAGCATCGAAATTCCTGTTTGAAGCAATCGTCCACATGACAGTCCTCGGATTAAATTCCTCCCCTTTCTCATGCCTGTGGATGTCCCATGGCAGTAAATAGATCACAAGACAATTATTTGTGAAAGTGATGCTGGATGCTGGAAGATGCATTCGGCTTTTTAAACCGTTTATTTATAAACCGTTTATTTTTTCCGGAATTACAGTCAGACCGGCTCCCAAACACTTTGGAATTGTTGTGGCAGAACTTTTACATTTCTTATTGATTGCCAAGCTTGCTTTACATAAATAAAGTATTTATTTATTAGTTTATCCACGGATTTATTTGATTAATTATTCGTTCGGGGCCAACGGATTTCAAGTGAACGTGATAGCGTACAGACACTGATTGCTGGCTGCTGTTCATCACTAGTAGCTTCTGTCTTTTCTCCGACACTTTGTTTGCTTTTTTTAGCTTATTGCCAGTTTTCAGTTTAAAATAATTAATATGTTATTATTTCGCTTGTTTTTTTGTAAAATATACTCTGTTAGAGTCCGATGGTTCTGCCGCAGAATCTAGCGACAGACCTCCTCTGATTTCTGGCTTTTGTCACTTTCTAGACTACATTAAGCTACTTTAATCTACCAAAAATAAATATTTACCAAGTAATCTGCATAAAGCACTATCGATAATCGATTTAGCAACCCTGTTAGAAGACAAAAACAAAAGTAACGTCGTTAATAGCTAGTGTTTTTTCTGTTATTTTTCGTTCAGGTTCGGTCCACGTGTATGTGGTAAGTCATCGGGAAGAGGGAGAGGTCGTTGAAAAGTTTAAGCTCGAAGACAGAGACAAGAAGCTGAAGCATGAGCGCACTATAGCGAACGAATCTGACTTCATTCAGTAAGTGTTTGCCAGTTTGCACGTTATTTTTCTGACATTGACATTTCTCAACGTAATTAACGTCGCATTTGATGGGATTTTCGATAGCAGTTTGTTGCAAATTGGCTGCTCAGTATGCAAATGCGGTAATTTGCAAAATCAGTCAAAATTCGGTCATGAAATTATGCAAACAACGATTTTCTTTCTTGACTTAACCTAACGTTATATGCATGTGCTTATTTCTGACATTATTTTCTAGAGTGAAATGGCAATGATTAAATTTGACCGAATTACTTTTTTTTACACGCGAAAGCATCTACTGCTTTCATCGCGTCTTAGCCGTCGCAATTCTGTCCGTCCGTCTGTCACACGGGTGGATCAGTCATAAACGGTGCAAGCTAGAATCACCAAATCTTCGCCATCGGCTGCCTGGAAAACTCTAGTTTCAGGAACCGTAAAGCTTTTCCATAAATTCGAAGGGGGTCATCTCGAACGAGGGCCCTAAATGAGATGGGGTGGGAAAAATTTGCGATTTTTGGTCAATAACTCGCTGTATCTCAGTAACGGTGTGAGATAAGCCTAGGTTACTATTAATCACTAATAGGAAGTCGTACACTGGCTTTCGATTGGCGCCAAATTCAATGACCTTGAATGACCTTGAACGCCAAAATAGGGGGTTTTAGGGATTTTTTGGTGATTTTGGGCTGCGACACAAGTCTGCATCATTTTCAAGGAGGCGCCACGTTACTATCATTATGTGCACTTCGGCATGACTGTAATAAAGGTGTTGTATTTTATCCCAAATTCCCGCAAATCTAATTCAAACAGCGACAGCTTTTCGTTGTACGATTGCGTTGTATTGTGAGCGCAATGATTTATTATTTAGTACATTTCTGATGCACAGTATTTGGTGAAATGGTTTGCATATCTTACAGCGTAATTTGTACGTGACATTTTGTTCGATGGTGCTGCCACCTCGGGAATAGGTTTATAACGCCCAGCACTAACTAACGCTGATTGATTGCATTGATTGAGTTATATTTTTACGCGCGAAAGCATCTACTGCTTTCATCGCGTCTTAGCCATCGCAATTCTGTCCGTCCGTCTGTCTGTCTGTCCGTCCGTCCGTCCGTCACACGGGTGGATCAGTCAAATGCGGTGCAAGCTAGGATTACAAAATTTTCACTGTCGGCTGCACAGAACTATCGTTATGCGAGCCAGACAGAGAATTTGGTATTTGTGTATTAACTTAGCGTGAACACCCCAATTTTCAGCTAATATACTGCACCGGAACTGGTATAGGCTTTCGCGCGTCTCGTGAGCATTAGCTCAAATTTCTTTTTTCATATCGTGTATAGGCTAATTATGAAGCTTTGGCATATATATATATATATATATATATATATATATATATAT
>Ga0209367_1011703_pt1 | contig 11598 bp, 2 predicted proteins | sample WorMetLIZISLAND2_FD_187412 | JGI IMG/M metagenome (GOLD analysis project Ga0209367, IMG submission 187412) | Marine gutless worms symbiont microbial communities from Max Planck institute for Marine Microbiology, Germany - Olavius geniculatus... ... | reverse complement strand
GGGTAGCAACTGACAGCACCATTTGAGACTATCCAGTTTGTACCCGTGACACATTATGACGTCAGCATTACGTCAGGACTAGCAAAGAATATTTAATCAACTGCCATATTTTGTTGAAATATTTTGAATTAGTGTTTCTTCAGCTACAACTAGTACAAATTTTGTGTAAATTGATCATCATTTAAGTGAATTATGAAACAAAAAACAAAAAGGGGTCTTTTTATGAAACACCGTGTATATATTTGCCAAGAACAAGTTTGTTGGCAGTAAATAAAGGTGTAGCAGTGCTATTAAGGGTGAAGATTCTTGGAACACAAAATATGCTGTGTGAACAAACGCGGCGACGCTGTCCGGTTGAAAGCGTCATTCCACGGACACCAAATCTGCGATGTCGCTGGTTCAGTATAGAGCAATAAAGGTTCAGACGCGTAGACAGTAAGATGCTTTTACACTGAGGTCGAGTAGTCCCAGCGGAGTACCTCGCCGGTATCAACTGCACTGTAAGTCACTGGCGATAATGTCGTTTCTACTGCACGTCGCACATAGTAAGAACAGTGTTTGTTGTCATCGTCCCTTTGTTCTTCTGTAGCTTTAATCTATCGTGATTATTATACACGTAAGTCAAAGTAGTTGGACAACAAGTACACGAATTATAATACTAGCGAAGATTCGTCGCTTCTTGTAGTCTCAAAATCGGCTGCCAGGTCTCAGGAAAACATTACCAAATTTCTTTCTGATGAAATAAATTGTCCGCGTCGTAATTCTGTTAATTAATTTTATTAATACCGTAACATGTCATGAGACATGCGAAACTCCGTCGCAAAACGTGAACATAAATTTCGCGCTGTGTATACCAGGGCTGAAAAAAACCTACGTTGTTTAAGAAAATAGGTTTTAGGACTTTTTAGATTTTTAAGGCTTTGAAGGTTTTAAAAAGATTTTAAAAGTTTTTGTCAGGTCTAGTGTTCAATAAACACCGTATACAGAATTACGACCCAAGAAAAACATCTTATACACCTTCTTATGAATAAACGATATAACGTGATTGACGTCATAAATCAAAAATCACGATTAAAATATGAAATAAAATATGATATGTATTAAATATCACGATAAACGCAAAAAACTTTAAAACCTAAGAACTGGACTTTTGAAGTTATAAAGGTTTTTTCGGACCAATTCTCCAGCCCTGGTTTACACTGCGACAGAAAGTCGTTTTTGCTGTTCAATGCAGTGATGGCGTAGCTGAGCTGATTGCTACAGCGTCAAGTCGCCGGCGACGCAAGACGCAATCAGTCACTGTCTGTCAGTATTGAAATAAATGCCAACTTGAAAACGACGAACAATTACTCTACTGGTCATCAACGGCATCCGGCCTGTCCAGCAATTTTCAGTCAGAGTTGGAAGCGGGTCATCGGGTCGACTGTTTAGGACGGGTCAGGTCGAGTCACGGGTCATAACTTCCGACCGGCTTCCAACTTTGCCTTCAGCAGTAGGACAATGAAAGATTACTAGAAGACTGACTATACGCTGTCAAACACTGATCTGAAACAATATACTATAGTGTGTGCATAATATCATAATATAAGTTTCTGTTAGAGTTTTATAGTTACTGCGTATCTTTATTGTTTTGTATCTTAATGTAGATAAAACAAGAAATCTGAGCTAATGCTCACGAGAGACGCGAAAGCCTATAGCAGTTCCAGTTCACGCAAAGTTAATATACAAATACCAAATTCTCTATCTGGATTGCATAATGATAATAGCGTGGCGTCACCTTATGAATGACATAGACTTGTGTCGCAGCCCGAAATCGCCAAAAAAATCCATAAAACTCCCTATTTTGGCGTTCAAGGTCATTCAAGGTCATTGAATTCGGCGCCAATCGAAAGCCAGTGTACGACTTCCCATTAGTGATTAACAGAAAACTAGGCCCTATCTCGCACCGTTACTGAGATACAGCGACTTATTGGCCAAAAATCGCAAATTTTGCCCACCTCCTCTCATTTAGCGCCCTCGTCCGGGTGACCTCCTTCGAATTTATGGAAAAGCTTTACGGTTCTTGAAACTAGAGTCTTCCAGGCACCCGATGGTGAAGACTTGATGATCCTAGCTTGCACCGTTTTTGACTGATTCACCCGTGTGATGGACGGACAAACAGAATTGCGATGGCTAAGACGCACTGAAAGCAGTAGCTGCTTTCGCGCGTAAAAATGGCGAATTTTTCGTACCGCAGGCCCTACTCGTAATTTTTTTAACGACTCCGTTCACTGCGACCCACGTCGTGAATCGGCCAACATTTTAAAATTAAAACACCTGAATGGTGGAAAAACCGGAGAGTGAAAAATGTTTAGTAGTAAGTGAGAGAATTGTGGTCGGATATACTGAGCTTGGCAACAGGGCGGCGGCGTCGCAAGGGAACACATCAGCATGACGTGACGACCGACGACCATGACTGCAGGCTTAACAACTGCTGCCGATGTCCACAGACAAACAGCGTCCGCAGCACGGCAGACACGAATGTGTCCCGCGACACTCACTGTTCGTACGACAATAGTAACTGACGTGCCACGTAAGGATGTAAAAACGATCCTTTAACCATAGAACACATTAACGGCCGCACGCGGCCCAAGACGACGCATAGGCCTATATACAACAACCACGCAATTACTGGCCATGTTGATACGCTGCATTTATCGTGATGGGTTGTTATAGTCGGACAAAGGGAAAAGCGAACTGTGAGATAACGTTTGCTCATAGTCCGTGATTTGGCGTACTAATAACAATAGCACAGCCATCAATATAGGCCTATAGCGTAACAACTGCCATCAAAACAACCAACTATGATTATGTCACATCATATAAGCCTACTGTACGCTTGTGATAAATATGTTTGGCTTATGGATTATGCTTTGGTCTGTTTTTAAACAGACAGTCTGTGTCTACATCGTTTTAACAGAATTTTTTCGACCTCTTCCACGAAGTTACGCCTAGATGCTGACAGTTACGCGACGAACATGACAAAGTCCGTACGTAGCGCACTATCCAGCGCGAAATGCGTTGAGCACTCGACTATGGTTATGGTCCGAAGAACAACACGACACGACTACGACCATAACATAAACTCCCGCAAATCTCGCACAGTCTTACGAACAAAATAAGCGTGTTCTGCAGTTTATATAAAATCTTATAAAGACAAGAAAATTAATTCGAAGGTTAAACTTCTAGCTGGCTTGTATAAAGTGTACAAGCTTGTTTCGTAGTTAAAACGTGGTTGTGAGAACGGCTTGCGTCCAAGGCGGTGGCTCCCTTGGCAGCACCAGCACGAATAAAAAAAACAGTAGGCCTATTGTGACCGAGTGCATGCTAGACTGCTTAACCAAATCAGACCAGCTGCTGCTCGCTTAGCGACATGATTAAATCCACTCATGTCACTACTCATTAATAGATTCATTTCCTCATCAAAATCTATAGCAATTTTCTGATCTTATACAGTCTATGGACGAAGACTGACGTCGCTGACGTCGTTGTCACTAAGATGACTGTGCAATAAGTTCACATCTTTCGTATATTTTTTGTGCGACCGTCCTAATAGGCCACATTACGGGTCTCGCTTGTCCGTCTGTCTGCTTGTCTTGCACGAGGTTCAGACTTGAAAAATTAAAAAAAAACGTTTAAAAACAAAATTTGTATAAACATTTCCCAAGCCAAGAGTAACCAGCGTGCTAAATTTCAGCTCAAATAGTCAAGGGTCAGGCGGACGGCCGCAAAATATGTCGGCATTGGGTCAACGTTGTTTTCTAGTTGCACTACAGGTTGCATGCAAAAATAATTCAACTTCAACATAATGTATAGTTGTAGCTTATTTTTATATTTATGTTTATTTTGAATCACGGCATAATGAAGCATTTCTCTTGTAACGACGAAAGTGAACAAAATACGCTACATTCTATTCAACTAAGCTACTGACGTCGTTTTTATTTGTGATGTCAACGGACGACAGACAGTGAGTGACCTACGGTACAGCTGGATCAGCCAACGGTAATAAAACTTCTAGCGGCTCAAGACTTTTCCGAAGACAAGATCATCCTAGACTTCTCGCAGTATTTATCGATGAATGATGTGCTCGTTTTGCATCGTTGCAAGCACAAATAGATCATAGATATATTACTATTACATATGTTTTGCTGATTACAATTCAGTTCTAGGTTTTTTCGCTACGATTTTAACCACCGAGTACCGAACTACCGATATTCCGACTAGTCTTAATACCAATCTCGCATTTTACACATATCATTCATGACGACGATGATGAGGTTGACGATAGTGGTACATTATTATTAAAAGTCGCATTATTGACGTATACGTTCTGAATCACGGGTATTCTGGGTGGCGAACATTTTCTTTCTTTCCTTTTATTGACCGGCTGCAGTACGTATATATAAATAATGTTAGATTAAAACCGACTGGTAAAAAGGCAGAGTTCTGTCGCATTTACCGATGACTGGACTGGTGGATGCTGTGGCGGCGCAGTCAGTGGTTTGCTGGGGTTTGTTGTGCGTTGTCGCCATTGATGTCGACGGACTGCAGTCAGCGAACACTGCCTGCGCCTGCTGCCTGCGCACCCAGCCACAGACCCAGCACATCGACGTGTTTCAACAGATGTAACACTCTCACATCGCTCGCTGACGATACACGAACGTGTGATCGTAAAGATAGCAACAAGACAAATTTAGAAATGAAAAAAGCGAGTGGATACTACAAACGTGCTCTTTTAAAACTGCATGGCTTACTCCATTCCATTTCCCTTTTGATTAATTTGTCTCGAATCGTTGAATTTTGTGTTTATTTTCAAGAGGGGCAGGCACAAGCCCTCTAAATACGTTACTAAATTAAAAGAACAAACAACCCTGTCATAAGTTACTAGTTGACAGCTGCGACTTGGCTCTAACAGAGCTATATTATTAATAGCATGGGATAGGAGTTACTGTGTATTAAGTATTAAGTATTTTTTAAATTAAAGATTGTTAATAGATAGCTGTTGATAGTAAAACTACAGTATAATTATAGTATTACACACCTGCCATCCGACAGGTAAAGTTGCCTTGCTTTAATCCGAGCCAGACTAGCGATACTTGATTTACCTACCCGAAAGAAATAGAAGACTGAGTTAACATTGGTATTGGTTATATACCGAGATGGTTTACTTGTCCGCAGGCATTCACCCATCCATTATGTAACTTTTGATAGCGACCCGAGTGTCAAACCCAAGATCGCGAATTCGCCTAACGTTTGCAAAATGTTTTGCGAATGTTCTAGTTCTGCTTTTTGCGCGCAACAGCAGCTACTGCTGTAGCGCGTCTTAGCCATCGCAATTCTGTCCGTCCGTCCGTCCGTCTGTCTGTGTGTCTGTCCGTCTGTACGTCTGTCACACGGGTGGATCAGTCAAAAACGGTGCAAGCTAAAATTACCAAATTTTTACCGTCGGCTGCCCGGAAGACTCTAGTTTCAGGAACGGTAAAGCTTTTCCATAAATTCGAAGGGGGTCACCCCGAACGAGGGCGTTAAATGAGAGGAGGGTAGGCAAAAGTTGCTATATCCAGCGGATACGAAGTTAGCAGAGCGATAGAGGCGACCTCTGGTGAGTACAAGTAAATAAAACACTATAGACACTATAGCCGCGGGTCGTTTGGCGCCTGGCGCCTTTTGGTGATCGACTTAGACTTTGTTTTACTGTGTTTCAAACATGCACCCCGGCTCTTGCGCGTTTCTGTTTGCGTTAGCAGATCACTTGCTTACGTATACCCAGAACCAAAAAAATGCAAGCTCTATAACGTAGATAAAGAATAAAGTCTATAGCTTACTCAGCTGCAGCTGGCGGCAGTTGAAGTCGACTGACGTTGACGTAGTTGTCGCGAACAGTTCGTAAACTCTGCAGAATCTGTGCGAACGGCGTCACTAGAACATCCTCGGCGCCCCCCAGTCGCTGCTGCCTACAATCAATTCGCTGCCGATCATAAAGCCTATAGGCCTATTTTCACAGGTCAGTTTACAGTTACAGCATCAGCATTCGACGAGCTTCTTTCAGAGAAAATAGGCAGATGCTTTAGTAAACTTCCACTGGACGTCAGGGCAAGTTTTCTTTATACCGTTGACTCCACAGTAGATCATGTTCAACGACGCCACCTCCTGCGAATGATGACAACATCGATTCCGCCCGCTTTTACATTTTAGCCTACATTTTTACATTAATTTTGCATTCACTGCATTGAAATGTATTTTTGCAGAACGAATCCAACTAAGTTGCAGTAACCTATATCGTACAGAAACGCAGATGGGGGTTTCTAGGTAACTCATTATGCTCGTCTCAAAAAGTGCAAATCCCGCGAGGGTCGTGATGAATGCCAAACATGATTGTTTTGCTGTGGGAAACAGCAGAAATGGACTGCGTGTGAAATACTACTTTGACAGCGTATATTGCCGTACAAACCAGTTTCAGCGAAGTGCACTGTCGACGGGTTTGTAAGGTTTCGTTGCATATCACAGGTTGTAAAATTGTTGATAGAGCGCGTTTTGGTAACCCCACAAAGTCGGTAGCAGACCCCTCCAAGCGCCCATGCTCTTGACACCTATAACGGCAAGACTTCGCACCCATGGCGATAAAGTCACGACTCCCGTAGCGATGAATTTATGCGTCAACGTTCACGGCTCACCTTCGCACTGTTTTTGCTTTGCATAATCAAGTTATTAGTCGTCGAGCTGTTTGGCAGCTGCTCTAAACCTTCGATGTGATCATGCTTCACAGACGTCTAAATATGACTTTGACCGATTACAGAAACAGGCAATAATTAAAAAAGTAAATTTATTCTTTTTTGGGTGGTGGGCTAAAAAGACGTCGCGGTGTGTTCGACATAGTGTCATTTGGTGTGTAATAACCATTCGAGATCATAATTGTGGTACTAGTCGAAAAGCCGTATACGATTTCGTATTAGCCGTTTCGGAGATAGAGCGACTAAGCTAAAATACTAAAAATCGCCAGTTTGTCTTACCTCGCCAATATTCTACTCCAAATTGGTGATGTTTCTCTTGCACTAGATCGCCGACGTTAAACAAGCAAAGAGCGAAACACGTAACTAATGAATCGTATAATAACTTTTGAGGTAGCCTTACGTATGCGATCACTGTACATCAAAGTCACATTGGACAGACGAACTGACGGAGAGCCGGACAACATAATTATGATGGCATAACGCGGTCATTGTCATTAGTTTCGTCTGTTTCAGCTTGTATTTTCTAAGTCAGTTCAGTGCCATCACAGGTTATTAGTTTCACATGTGTGCCAATAGATGTTTTTATACTTTGGCTAGACTTATGCCTGGTTTTTTGACCCGTCGTTTCAAAAAACCGGTCATTAGACTTGCACAATTTGAAGTAGCCGATGACTAAGTGAATACCAAGTATACTAGATAATTATCTGGTATATTATGTGAGATATACTGACGCTGAGGAGTCGCTGTTGGCTGCGGAGTGTTTGCGAGACAGTGACATCGGTGAGAGTTCGCTGTCACTGTCTGACGAGCGGTAAAGGAATGAGCCACGCCGGCCCGGCACGGACGGCTGCAGCAGCAGGCATGCGGCGGTCTCCCCGGCAGCCGTCGTACTACTAGTGCGTGACGCCGATCTCGACACCTGACCACCGGCATTCTCCAGACCGATCGCATCGAAACTGTAGCAGTGACCCAGACAACAGCACACGCCAGTCCATCAGTCAAAGAACGACCACGTACAAAAAATAGCCAGTGTTTTATACGGTAAAACCTAAGATTAAACCTAGCAGCTGTCCGAATTTAAAGAAACTAAATTGGTGACAAAATGCTCGCCGAAACAGTAATATTGCTAGCTTCCCGTGCAAAAACGCAGTGTTAGCTGTTTGAGTCGACGGTAGAAGACTATAGGCCTATCACGCAGCTGGTGCAGCGTATGAGAACGTACGGTACGAGACAATTTCCTTTTCGTTTTTCGTTTAATTTTTGGTTTTTATTTTTCAGTTTTAATGTGTTTTTACATTATCGTATATTGTAGCGTTGTGTTCTACTTAAAACACGCCAAATTTTGTCCTTATGGCTAATATGACAGAGACAACGATAACATCACCATTTACCACCGGTGACAGGTAGAGTTAAAATAATGAAATATTGCTTCGTCGCTGGTCAAAAAACTGGTCTGTCAGGTATTGAGACATCAAATTCTTTGAGACCGCTAATGTTTTTAATGTCATGCGCTAGCAGGCCAGCACTGATAGAGCTAGTAAGCACATGCTTTATGATAGGCCTATACTATAGATGTTAAAGCATTAATTTGCAAATAAAAAACGCAAAAAATGTTTTTTTTTTCATTTTTATAGAAAACATGTAAAACATACATAAAAACATTGAACCACATTGAACAAAATAACACGTTAAAAACAAAAACCTACCATTTGTGAAGACTGAAGACCGGAATGTACTGAATGTTGTTATGTAACCGTGATTATGGTACAGATCAAAAACAGGACTAAACGCAATTTGCCCATGAGAAATGCATCATATTTGTAATTTTGTATGTCTATTTTTAATAAGAACAATAACGCGACATTAAAAATAAAGCAACAACATTAACAAATTAAAAAAAAACAGAAAAAAAATTTTTGAAACATTAACAAAAATTTTTAAAAAACATAAAATACATGTTTTTATAAAAAACACAAAAAATGTTTTTAACATCTATGGCCTATATGATGAACTGCCAGGTCTGCAACACAAATGGTAGTTTAATCAAAACGTCAGTCAATCAGTAGCGTTGTCGCTGCCTAGATGTTATAGTATCAGAGTCGTTAGTCGTTACAGTGTCAATTTTGTTCACCGCTCGTATGTGCAAGACGTCAATAACAGCTTTTAGCTATAGCGTTGACATTTGCGTCTAGAGAGCTCAGCTTGCATAGAAGATCACTATATTAACAGCGATAAGCATGTGCTTAACAGAATCCACGGTAATTAAGGAGACTACAAGCTTCATCTATATTTCATAAGCTTTCCTGATTCTGTTTTAGTGTAAACATGCTAGAACTCGCTTCTTTCTATAGTCTTATTTTGATTATTTGTTCTTAGTTACTCGTATCTGTATCCATAAGCATTACATTTTACTTTGTAACGCGTGCACAATAGCATCGAATAAATAAAAACACCTGTCGACAATTTTAAGTCATTCGTTTTGCTCAAAATTACATAACAGTTTGCTGTAACAGGCACCTAAGAAAAAGTGTCGATAGAATAGTTTCAATAACCGATAAATGCAATTTGTTGCTGTCTTTGAGCAGTAGGCTAGACACAGCTAACGATGTAAAACAATCTGAAACCACCTTTGTGTTATTTTTTACCATTAAAAATAATATACAATTATACAAAATTTGGCAAAAATGTTATCTACTCGATATAGTCGAAACCATCGATAAATAAGCCTATAATTCGAAATTTTATGAATTATCTGTAATCAGTCATTAATTTCAGTGATGTAATTTGGTTCACTTTACCGTCGACTAATAGTAAAATCTACATTATCAGCGCAGTGTAAGTAGACACTGCCGTTCATTACGGACTGCTGCTATTGCTAGGCCTATTTGCTATATAATCAGCGGCACGTTAGCTGTGTGTTGGTTTAAATCTCGGTTACTTTCAGCGAAAAACCGCCGACAAACATGGCGGCAACCAAAATCACCCACAAAAACGGTCCGAATAAACGAGCGAATTCTCATTAAACTGTTAAAAATGTCAAAATCTCTAAAAAAAATATCAAACTGCGTACAAGGAAATTTTGTGGGTCAATTCGACGAACTGTTCTAATAACCAGAGGAAACGTTTATACATGTATTTTTCTGGAATACCAGAACATGATAATGACAGTAACAAAAAGAACAAACGCCAGACAAATAGCCAGACAAGGCAGTCAATGTTTAACCACTTGGCATTTTGTTATATTTCGACATTTTGATGAGTTTTGCTCCAAGTCACACATGGCTTCGCTTTTTAGCCTCTCGGTGCTTCCATAAAATATTTGGCGTCACAAAATCGAATCACACGAAAGTTGCACATTTCAATGTTAAATGAAGTTTTGACGGTGACGGCGATAGTGTTGACTTCGAGCATAGAATTATTTTAGCTTGAGACGTATGGCACTGCCGGGTTCCGTCGGATGCTGTCGAGCAGTCAAACTGTGAACGAAACGGATGTAATTTATCACTACGTGTGCGTTCGCACAGCAGTGACTTGCAAGTGACACTAGACGCGTAGGCCTATACAGCAGTCTCCTATTAACGTTATCTCCATCATTTCGTGCACAGATGTTCAATTTCCGCGAAGAACATTACTCTATGACTGATAATGCGATAGCTGCTATTCGATCCACCGTCTCAGTCCCATCTCCTTGCATCAGGTGTCAGATTATCATTCGACGCCAGTTTTATTTTGTCGTATGCTAGCTATCGTAGCTTATATCCGGTTGAAGACTAAAGATGATCGTAACGGGACACCGCTGCCGAAGACTACTGGCTTGTTGGGTGTTTCGCCGTTTTGTGTTTATAAAAGCTGCTATTTTGGCCGCTGTATTTTCACATTTGTCACAAGCTTGTCTCAAATCCATCTAGTAATAACCTACAGTAAAAAATCGTTTTTTTTGTTTGAAAAATCACAACGACGCACAGTCGCTGACGTTTACACAAATTTCAACATTAAAAAAGTATCAATGACTTTCATTCTATAACCGCGTTAAGACTTAGTTGAGAGAAATGTCTTGTTGAATTATAACGGTCAAGTAATTCTTTGCAACTCATACAGACATATTCTGCTGTGCATTCATTCTAAAGTCAACAGGTAAAGGCGTTTTTTGAACAAATTGCATAGTCATTTATATCAGCGGTGCAACTGTCCAGGTAACGGTTTTGCATGACAATACGAATTTGTAAAGCAAACACGTATTTCACCGTGGCTTACCGTTTTTAACGACAAGTCTTCTGTTTTTATGCGATCGTTACACTGAACATCTTTAACTAACCACTCTCGTATCTTTTCACTAACTATGAATATTTTTAACTTTAAATTTACTTGTTTTCGCTCATAAATTGAAGTTAAAATTACACGTAAACAATTTTTGCGACTAAAACAGTACAAAAAACAGTGTTTTTACGCGCGAAAGCAAAATGCTTCGCGCGTCTTTGCCATCGTCTGGGCGTCTGTCTGTCTGTCCGTCTGTCCGTCTGTCTGTCACACTCGTGAGCTGTATCAAAACGGTGCAAGCTAGGATCACGAAATCTTCACTGTGGGTTGCCCCAAGGTCTCTAGTTTATCGTGACAAAATTTCGTGCCACTGGATGCAGGGGTTCCCCTCGAACGAGGGCGTCGAAGAGGGGTACCCCCCCTGAAAAGACGTCATTTTGCCTTTATTGGCTCGAATAATGTGAAACGGTTGCAGATAGGTACATACATGCTGCTTATCATAACAAGCACTGGTGACAGGCTTTTTAAATTTATCAACATCGATGACCTTGAATGACCTTGAACCCTAAAA
>Ga0209367_1011702_pt1 | contig 11598 bp, 9 predicted proteins | sample WorMetLIZISLAND2_FD_187412 | JGI IMG/M metagenome (GOLD analysis project Ga0209367, IMG submission 187412) | Marine gutless worms symbiont microbial communities from Max Planck institute for Marine Microbiology, Germany - Olavius geniculatus... ... | reverse complement strand
TATATGAATCATTGTAATACCACACACAATGGGTGCTGGTGTCTGTCCAGGCACACTGTCCACTGAGTGTGGGATGGAGGGGGAAGGGAGGGCAAGGCATGCTGCCACAGCATGTGGGTGGTCATGTGGAGACTTCAGCCAGTGTTAACACTTTCCCATGGTATTACTGTTTGTTCACACTTGAGGGGGAACTGCATGGAAATTTTAATAGGTAGAATATAATGTAGTCTAGTACTGTATATGCCAGTGAGGATTAAATGTGGCTGTCTTACTCCTGGCACAGCATACACCACAGCACCCATAGGCTGAGAGGCAGTGGACAGAGAGAGCAAACAAATGCAAACAAATTACATTACACTCATTAGATTAACACAGCGTGCACAATAACGCACTTCACTTCCTGTGTCTAGCCCTGACAGTGTGGCAGCACGTGGCAGGAGGCTAATGATCCGACAAGTATCGGTATCAGCATTACCCAATAATATTGGGTATTGGGTAGCTTCTATGGTATCATTCTAACCCTATCCGAGAATTTACTGATGTTTAATAAACAAAGTGCTGCAATGCTTTTGTTAACATTATTGTCATGCATTGGCATGTGTTAGGAAAATATGTCACGGGAACTGCAGAGTGACATAGTTTCATCGGTCGACCGAAGTAGCAGTGGTATAGCCGATGAGCAGCTGGAGTCTCAGTTACTGCATCCCGAAAATCCATCCGCTTCGTCCGTAGCAATGACTTCGGATGCTGTCTCTCCCACTGCTGAAACCAACATCACTGATGATGCTGACGTCGATGAGCGTGGTACCGTCAGTAATGGAACCAGCTATCCGACACATCAGTCTGACACTAGCATTGGCGTAAGTATAGTTTGGGTTGTGTCAGATTTGATAGTTTTTAGTACATCTGCCAAAGAGCAGATTGTGCTTTTGTTGCCTCGGTTTGTTTTGTTGTTGGTTGCTTTGTCAAGAGCATTATAGTGTAGCAGTTAGTGAAAAAAGTGTTTGCATTAGTGATAAGAATGCCAAATTTCACACACTAGCACAGTTTTTAATGGAGATCAAAATGTGATAAAGTGCCAAACGTTTAGACGAAAATTTTTTTTACCTTTCCAGGGCTGGAAAAGCCTTATTTCCACTAGCGCGAATGAATAAAAAAATTGTCAGTCAGACCACATGCAGTGTCAGTGTGATGCCACAGTTACTAGATAGTGCTGAGAGAGGCATATTGGCCTTAGCTGTTGTGGTAAAGTGCTACTGATGTCTTTTCCACGTTTTCCATGTGGAAAACACAAATATCGTATCCTGTTGTCTACTCGCTGTATGAGCCTATAAAGCTCAAACGTAGTTATGGACCTACTTCTTTGTTTCTAAACGTTGGCCCATAAAATTTTCAGGGCTTGCAGTGCTCCCCAATTGCTTTCCAGAAATATATTTTTTGGTGAGGGACCCCATTTTTGAGAAATTCTGGGCCAAAGTTCAAAATATGGCCCATATATATCCTTCCACAAACGGTGTTAGGGGTAGTTTTGGTACAGTATGATAGGAGCCCGGCCTGAGAATCAGCTTTAATTCTGAAACTTAAGGACCTGTTCCTTCCCCAATGTTGGGTTATTTCCTCCACCCCCTAAATTTTTTTTTTCAAATTTGAGCCCGGGATTTTGCCTGAAAATAAACAAATTTTTTTTCTGACTTTTGCACGTGGATATTATGTCCAAAGTGTTTCCCAAAATGCGAAAAATTGAGAGTCTTCTGACACATTTTTGAGCTAGGCCCCAAAGTGACCCACCCAAAATTTTCCAAAAATATGTATAGGTGTGTATGTGGGCAGTGACGTAGCTATAAAATTTTAATGGAGGGACATCTCCCTTTCCCTCCATTTTCCTTTCTCTCCCTCCCCTCATGGGTGGTGCTGGTGATAAAGTGCCTCTCGTAACCATACACATGCCCAAGCGTAGCATATTGAACGTCTTAAACAGAGACATCTGTACTACAGATTGAGGTGGGCGCCGAATCATGACACACAACAGGGGGCACTGAATGCCAAAAACTATCGAAAACTTTTTCGATTGTCAGTATTTAGTGCTACCACACATAGCTGCCAATATTTACAACCATTCTACCTGGCTGAGTAGGCTGAACACCGTCAGTCACACAAAGTGATCAAGATTTATTACAACACAGACTGAATGGTCGAAGCGCTTAAAACATGACAAACAGTCAGTAAAATAGTAAAAGGTATAATTTCTAAATATTTACTCAACGTAAACACCACATGCTAGGCATAGAAAAATAAAAACACAGTTAGTTACCATGGAGCTGATCAGCAACTTACCGATTATAGCCCAAATAGAGCTCAAACTGCTGCTTTAAAAGAAGTAATTTTAATTTTTTTTTTATAAAATTACCTATTTTGAATTACACTTGGCACTTTATCAATTTATGCTCTCCAAAGCAATGTTTATTCATGGAAATATTTTCAAAATCTTATCACAAATTTGAACAATTGTGCACAAAATGAACTCCTAATGCACTCGCTGTACTCAGCTCAGAAATTTTATTGCAGTATTCGATGACTTGTGGATGTATCCTGTGTGCCATTGGGTAGTGTGAGCTGGCAGATGACTGTGAATTTACAAACTAGGGTACTGTCTAAATTTGTTTGGGCATTTTTTGGTACTTGGTCTGATTTTTTTGTGTCGTGGGACTTTGAACTTCAGCATTGACAAACCAATACAGAGAAGTTGACTGCAGTCTTTTATGGATGGGGCTAATGTTTCATTTTAATGATGACGACTTTGAATTTCAGCAGCTGGGTGATTATGTAGCTGTTAGAATTCATGCACATGCTGGTCAACGTGTTTAGTTATTTGCTGGTTTTGTTGAGTGTAGACTGTGTACGGTTGTTGCCAGGCGCTGCCCTGTAACAGTGAAGTGTCCGACAACGTGACAGCCGAGATGTCATCACCTCGCGATGATGCTGACAATGTGCTGCCGCCGCCACCATTGACAAAGAACACCGTGCAACATCGCATCGGACTTGCCGACATTATGTCAGACGCTGACATCAACACGCTGACTGTGCAACAACTCAAACGCCTTCTAGTTAACAACTACGTTGACTATCGTGGCTGCTGTGAGAAGCAGGAGCTTGTGGAGAGGGTCCACGAACTGTGGTCGGATCACAGGAAACTCAATCCGCCTGGCAAGTTTATGAAGTTTATAGCATTAGCTTTAATAGTAGTGATCATGTTATTTCTGTACGCAGTTTTGTGTTATAGTTGTGGTAACGTTGTAGTAGGCTAGTTAACATTTTGGTTGTGATAAGTGAAGTTGCTCTTTGTTCCATGAACGGGTGACTGCCCGTGGACAGGTAAACCATCACAATACATAAGCAACCACTCAGTCTTTCATCAATCTGGCTTAGGTAGATTAAGTACCAGCCTGTCTGCCGTTAAGGTGAGGTGTATTTGCTTGCTTCAGGTGGCAGGTGTGTGATCCCACGTGACAGGTGATGCTCTGTACTCCGTAGCTAAGTCGGAGTAGTTTGGAAAAATGGGTTGCTTATGTGCCCTTTTCCTTAATATTATTTTTTTGTTGATCGCTTTGGGGTACAGTTTCTGTTGTCCATGTCACCGTTGCTGTCCGTGTTTTTTTTGTTTTTAAGGTAGAGGTTACAGTATTTAAATAATTTACATACTGTAACCTTTACCTTAAAAACACAGCTTTGCCAGGCAATGACTCTGGACAAGCTGTTCGGAGATTCGACTGTGGTACCAAGCAGTATAGTTTGGTACTGGTATAAAAAAAACTAGGAAGATAATGACAGGTTATGTAAGAGATGTGGTCTATTGTCCATATTGCTGGGTGCAAGCTAGAAATGGAGATGAGCACTGCATTCACAAAATAAGTTAGTTTCAAGGGAATAATCCTCTTTATTGACATAATTTTAAGACCTCCCTTTTTGCTAAAAATTTTATGTTGAATTATCCCAATGAATTTTAGCTTGTCGGCCTTCTGTCGGAAAACCATTAAAAACCATCATAAAATTTTGACTAAAATTTTAGTTTCATAAATATCGGAAAATAAAATTAGGAAATAAGCCTTTAATTTATGACAAAAAAATTAGTACTAATTTATTGAAAAATATTCTTAATATGGATTATTATGATGTAGTTTAAAAATAATTTATGGAATTTTTTGCAGTTTTATGGCAAGACTGATTTTTAGTAACTAGGTAAAACTAGTAGCAACTTAGAGGACAATGAAGAGCTTTTACTTCCATGGTTAATGTTTTAGATAAACTGTCCTGAGAATGAGAAATCTTATGTTGAATTATCCCAGTGAGTTTTAGCTTGTCGGCTTTCTGTCGGAAAATCGTTAAAGCCATTAAGGTGAGCAGATTAAATGAACTCAACGAAACTCGCTTTATACGCTTTGTGAAATAAAAAAAAATGAATTGTACTCCCAGTTCGTTTGCATTGTGCATTCCGTGCAGTGGACGATTTTTCCGTGCCTTTACGTAATCTGCAGCATGTTCCGATTGCAGCTGATACGGCAGCGAATGAAGTCCAGGGTGATGACCTGTGCAAAGTCTGCATGGATGCGATGGTGAACTGCATACTGCTGGAGTGCGGTCACATGGTGTCTTGCACTGACTGCGGTAAACGGCTTGCCGAATGTCCCGTCTGTCGCCGATATGTCTCGCGTGTCGTTCGCGCCTTTCGTGCCTGAATGGCCGACATAGCATTCACAGTGCCAGGATCTCAATATACTAATAATATGCTTGTTATCCAACATCTAACTACCCGTAGAGACCACTGCCAGGAATATTGGTAAAAGTCGCATTATTTCTCAAGAAAAAACGACGGAAAAGCATTTTTTAGGCGTATGTATCCGAGATATATATCAGAACTATATATAAGCATAAAATACTCATATTGACAATGTATCCATTAATGCATATCAGTAACTGTGCTTTAAGAATGAATGTGTAGTGTGTAATGCATGCGAAGTCGAAAATTTCTGTAGTATTACTGACGGTGTCATATCGACTGCAATATGTACCTGGCAGTTTTGGGCAACAGAATGTCGGAAATTATTGATAACTGATCTGTCACGACTGAGGTATTTGGGAGTCATCGCAGAACTAATTCATCCATGTACAAGCTTCGGCCTAAAATGTGTCGTATAAAATGCAAAATGAAAAACTAGAAATTTGGGGCAAAGCCCAACGTGAGTCCGCCCGGCGCTTTAAGTCTGATTGGGGGAAATTAGGGGTGGGAATAAAATTTCCTCGGCACCAAAGTCACGTGGCCCGAACTCAAATGCACTGGCATACGCCAAATGCATATTGTCGACTTAGGGTAGGTCAACATGAGCGCTTATAACTTTGTTCTTAGTTTACCGAATTTCACAAAATTTTTTTCGTTCAACGCCGAAAAGATCTTTCTCATCAACGCCATTTAGATTTTGTCGCTATCTTCATCGATTCCAAAGATATTTGCAGTCAAACTCGAAAGTTGTCGTAAAACGTACTAAATTTTGTACATTTTTTGCCTTCCCAAATGTTAAGGGGGGTGGTGCCCCCAAAAGTTGTATTTGGGTTAACACCCCAACCTAGAGGCACAGCAAGTGCCAAAGTTTCGTCGAGCTGCACCCCCTAACTCCGAAGTTATAAGCGCTCCTTTATTGCATTTTAAGCCAATTTTTGACCTACCTTTCAAAAAAATTGTAAGGGAGCCCCCTGTCCCCGGTGAGGAGTGAGCTGGTAAGACTTTGTCATTTCCTAGCACGTGTAAAAATTTGGAAGCGCAGCACCCCCTAGGGGCCGAAATATGGTCTTCTGAAAAATGCGACTTAGGGTAGGTCAAAATGAGCCCTTATAACTTTGTCAGTAGTAAACGGAATTTCACAAAAATTTTTTTGTTCAACGCCAAAAGGATTCTTCTCGTCAAAGCCATTTGCATTTTGTCACTATCTTTATCAGTTTCAGAGATATTCGCGGTCAAACTCAAAAGTTGTCGTAAAACGTACTAAATTTTGGACAGTTTTTGCCCTCCCAAATTTTAAGGGGGCGGTGCCCCCAAAAGTTGTATTTGGGTTAACACTCTAACCCAAAGGCGCGTCAAGTGCCAAAGTTTCGTCGGGCTACACCGCCTAACTCCGAAGTTATAAGCGCTCCTTTATTGCATATTAAGCCAATTTTTGACTCCCCTTCGAAAAAAGTTGTAAGGGGGGCCCCGCCGCCACTGGGGGGTGTGCTAGTAAGACTTGGTAATTCTCTAGTGCGTGTAAAAATTTGGGGCGCAGCACCCCCTAGGGACCGAAATATGTTTTTCCGAAAAATGCGCTTTCGGTGGGTACAATTCCACATCTAGATCTATAAGGTAACTGGACCAAACTTCATCGGACTTGTTTCGCCTAACGCAGGAGGAATCGCGGTAGAAAACATATTTGTTCTATTTTGAATATTTTCATCCATTTCGGAGATATTCGCCACCGAACTTCAAAGTCGTCCGAAATTGGGCCAAATTTTGCATGTTTTTCGCCCCTGAAATTTTTTTGGGGTGTGCCTTCCAAAATTTTGGACCGGCATTATAAAATTGTTCCTAGTACTGACCATCGTGCAAAACTTCACACTGGTCGGCCGACGCATCTAGGAGATCTCGCGTTGACAAAAAAATAAATCGCTTACGGGCGGACTAAAAAACATCTGGGCTAAAACATAGGTCCTTCCGAAAACTATCGTTTTCGGGCGGACTAACCTAGAAATTTGGAGCAAAGCCCAACGTGAGTCCGCCTGGCGCCCTAAGTCCGAATGGGAAAAATTAGGGGGGGTAAAGAGGAGTGGGGGAGAATTTCCCCGGCATCAAAGTCACGTGGCCCGAACTCAAATGCATTGGCATACGCTGAACGCGCTTTGTCGACTTAGGGTAGGTCAACATTAGCGCTTATAACTTGGTTCATGGTGGACGGAATTTTACAAAATATTTTTGTGCAACGCCGAAAGGATCGCTCTCGTTAATGCCGTTTAGATTATGTCGATATCTTCATTGGTTCCAGAGATATTTGCACTCAAACTCGAAAGTTGTCGTAAATCGCATCGATTTTTGGACGTTTTTTGCCCTCCCAAATTTTAAGGGGGGCGGTGCCCCCAAAAGTTGTACTTGCGTTAACACCCAACATCGAGACACGTCAAGTGCCAAAGTTTCGTCGGGCTAAATCCCCTAACTCCAAAGTTATAAGCGCTAATTTATTGCATTTTAAGCCAATGTTTGACTCCCCTTTGAAAAAAGTTGTAAGGGGGGCCCGCACCCCCGGTGGGGGGTGCGCTAGTAAGACTTGGTCATTCTCTAGCGCGTGTAAAAATTTGTGGGCGCAGCACCCCCTAGGGGCCGAAATATGATTTTCTGAAAAATGCGACTTAGGGTAGGTCAACATTAGTGCTTATAACTTGGTTCATAGCGGACGGAATTTCACAAAGTTTTTTTAGTTCAACGTGGAATTAACCGTGTTTGATAACGCAATTTACCGCTTGTCGATATCTCTGTCCAGTTTAGAGATATTTGCGGTCAAACTCGAAAGTTGTCGTAAAACGTACTAAATTTGGGACGTTTTTTGCCCTCCCAAATTTTGAGGGGGGTGGTGCCCCCAAAAGTTGTACTTGCGTTAACACCCCAACATAGAGACACGTCAAGTGCCAAAGTTTCGTCGGGCTAAACCCCCTAACTCCGAAGTTATAAGCGCTAATTTATTGCATTTTAAGCCAATTTTTAACTCCCCTTTGAAAAAAGTTGTAAGGGGGGTCCCCGCCCCCGGTGGGAGGTGCGCTAGTAAGACTTGGTGATTCTCTAGTGCGTGTAAAAATTTGGGGGCGCAGTACCCCCTGGGGGCTGAAATATGTTTTTCCGAAAAATGCGCTTTAGGTGGGTACGATTCAACATCGAGATCTCCAAGGTCACTGGACCAAACTTCACCGGACTTGTTTCGCCTAACGCAGGAGGAATGGCGGTAGACGGAATAAAAATCCGATTTTGAATATATTCATTCGTTTCGGAGATATTCGCTGCCGAACTTCGAAGTCGTCCGAAATCGGGCCAAATTTTGCATGTTTTTGGCCCCCGAAATTTTTTTGGGGTGCGCCCCCCAAAATTTTGGACCGGCATTATAGAATAGCGCCTAGTACTGATCGTCGTGCAAAGTTTTACGCCAGCCGGCCTACGCATCTCGGAGATCTCGCGTTTTCGGGTGGACTAATGAACGTCACATCTGTTAAAATGTTGTTGAGTATTTCTGACACATATATACGTACATTTCTTGCAAATTGCATTAGCAGCTGTCACTCATAAGTATTTCCATATCGGGTGGAGTTTTTTTAGTCACAATTGTATAAATATTCTGTCCGCTACAAACATCTAAACCGTGTAGATTGACATTTTTTGATTGGTTTTTATTAGTTTTTTTCAGTTTGCTGTTTTGGCCATGTGAAGTAGACTGAACTGGCTACTAGTGGGTATTTTTGTGCCTCTGCGTCTGTTAAGAAGTGTGTACCGGTGCCAGAAGTATTTTGTTTCTGTGTAATTGTGATGCCGTTTCCACAATGTCATCTGTGGTATATGTTGGATTTTTACCTGTCATTAATGCGTCTTGGGGCAAAAGTGTACACTGAGAGGTGAAAAAGTCAGAAGTCAAAGTCGTAAGATGACCTACTTTGTCAAAAATACATTTTTGGGGTTTTTAAGTGGGTGGAGGCTTACAGAGCCCCCATGTCTTGCATTTTACTTTGATCACAGAGTGTTAGTTTTTTATTGTTTTGATTTTGTATTTTGTTTTTCCATCTAATTGTCTGTATATCGTGTACTTCATGTATGACTTGAATAATAATAACGATAATTATGTTGTCATATTGTATGTTGTATTTCTGTGCAATGAGGTGAGTTCTTGTGAGATGGTCAATTTTTGTTTTGGTTTCGGTTATTATTGCATTTGCATCTGCCACGCAATACTTTTTGTTGTTGTCAGCTGTGTTGGCTGTGTGTCGGTGGCACATTTGAGTTTACCTATAGAACAGTAATTTTTCAACTACTGGAAAATATCGTATATTAGGCACATTATGGAAAAAGTGTGGTCGGTTAAACAACAGAATGCGTGTCTTGTGTTTTTTTTCGTTATGAGTTTGCTCATGAATTAGTTAATTTTATGGCTGCTGTGGACAATCGTCAGCCTGTGACAAGTGAGGTTACTTTGCCACTGGGATCTAAGTGCAGCTTTGGCTGAAAAAAATCTGTATGGACGTCAACTTCCCCACACTCTACCCACTTAAAGGAAACCCATCACAGAGCTTTGAAGCATCACCTGCCATATGGGATCACACAGTGTTGCCCGCCACCCGACACAGGTGAATGTCTTATGCCCAGACGGAGAGGCTGGTACCCTTGAGGGGTGGAAGGCTTGGTTGACTTGCTAAGTTTCAGCTTCAGAAACTCTGCAGTTCCTGAGATATTGTTTGACAAAATAAGCATTACTTATAGTCACCCACATGGTCAGCCGGCCACTTAACTCAGTTTGGGACAGCCAAGCTTTAGCTGCACTGAAAAAAAATTTTTCACTGAAGAACCAGATCTGGTGCCTTATGGTTACACTGTTAGCTCAGCATAATGATTCCGTTTGTTTGTTGGTTGTATATGTATATGTGTACTTTTTAACTTTTTGTACATTGAACTAGTCCAGGTTAGGCGTCAGTATACCGGATAGGCCAAAACTTGACACCCTTTTCAATGACGTTAATATAATGCCATATAAACTGCAAAACATCAGATATTTATACTGTTTGAACAATTCTAACATTTGCTATCAATTATGCACCATTTAAGTGTGTTCAGTTGTTTGAAAACTTTCATAATTCGTTCGGTTTCCCAGTGTTTTTCCACACACTGATTGTTAATCAAACAGAGTTCATCATTAATTAGATCGTGATGAAATTACAATTTATTTGCATAAAAATAGAAATTGTTTACGTCAGCAGACGACGAACGTCATCATTTAATCAAAAATGTTACCCGAGTAAACAAAAATTGCAAATATGCATCAGTAAGAGAGAGGAAACTCCAATACCGAGGTGTCACTTTTTTGGCGCACTCCATATACTGGGTGGATTTTTTGTTCATGAATAGGACACTGAATTGCACAAGACACTTGAGGGACTGATTGTGTTGATTGTTAATTCAGTTCCGAGTACTGCAAGATCTCATTGCTTTTGTTGACCAGACTATCTTCACAAACTTTATTACCTTGATTTCGGATTACTCATGGTTTGTGCTCGTCATTTTTTGCAGTATTATATGATTTGCCTGATGCACAGGTGTTCTTAGTAGACGTGGACGATTCGGCTGAGAACAAATCAGATTTGGTTCTAAAGAATTTCGATTCGATTCACTGGTAGTGGCGTCATTGCAAGAGGGCAAATCGTGCGAGTGGGGGCAGTTGTGAACCCAAAATTTTTAACTGCCAAAAAATTGTCAGAGATCTTCTCGTCGGAAAATGTTCGTCCAAAAATGCTCAGTTTGGGGCTGAAAACCTCCCTTTTGGGGGAATTTGGGAGAAAAGTTAAATGTTGAGCATCTATAATGTCTTCTGTTGAAAATTTGCAACTTTCTGTCGGAATTGTCGAAAATGTGCAGTGCCTGTGAGAATATTGCAACTTTTGACCCCGCCTATTTTTTGGACTTACGATGCCACTGTTCACTGGTGATCAATTTTGAGTTGCAGTTTGGGCCTATACTGCACCATCGTCGGTAGATCAACCTAGAAGAACCAACTGAAACTCGTAAGTAAAAAAAAAATCGCGTCGAGGAAGAGAGGTTAACATCAATGGTCACTGGTTTTGCCTTCGGAAGCGCACGACAGTGATAGTGGAGTGAAACTTAACGAAAGTTGTGTGCAACGCGAACGCACGCATGCAGTTAGCGTGCAGAAACAGGAGTTTGCCAACAGCTCTTGGCTTCAATATTATAGGAAATTGGCGACGAGTCGAATCAAAATAAGCTTCAGTTCGATTACCTCTGCCCAATCGATTATTCTCAGCTCTAGTTATTAGTTGTAGCACAGTAGACATCAGTAAAATGGACTTACGTAGAGCTGTGTTGGTTAGCACTGAGCTTACAGTCTTGGCATTTAGCCAAGCACCTAGGCCAACTTGGCCTGGCTATCCCTCCATACTTCATAGGCCACATCTAGGAAAGAATAACAGCGATTTCTGCATAAAAATGGGCCTTGTTGCCAGCACTGATCTAGTAAGTCTGAGAAGTGACCACTTAGCAAAAACCTACAATAATTTTTTTTCTCAGATACTTAAATGGCAATTGTATGCTGCAATTGTGATGCATGTGCATTACAGTCAAACCCACTTTATATCACATCGTTTAATATCACAATCCGCTTATTGTCACATAAATTTTTATCCCCGGCCAGCGCTTAGAGTGATGACAGATAAGACTACCTACAGCCACCCCCACCTGCAGCTAGACTGCAGCCCAGCCTGGCTCTCTTCCACTGCTGGCAGTCACTGAGACAGGCTAATTGTAAACGTGTCGATCTC
>Ga0209367_1011700_pt1 | contig 11599 bp, 5 predicted proteins | sample WorMetLIZISLAND2_FD_187412 | JGI IMG/M metagenome (GOLD analysis project Ga0209367, IMG submission 187412) | Marine gutless worms symbiont microbial communities from Max Planck institute for Marine Microbiology, Germany - Olavius geniculatus... ... | reverse complement strand
CAGACAAACTGTCAGTTTAATCTAGCACATAAACTAAAAAAACTGAAATGTTTAAAAGAAAAATGAAATGAGAGATACTGAGAATAGAAATACTGTTAAATGTAAAACTGACAAAAATTCGAAAAATGACTGAAGTAAAGACAACTAAAATAAGAGAGAAAAACTGAAAAAGGTAAGAAATAAAGAATAATAACGAAGACTAAAACTCAGAAAAAAACTGAAAAAAGTAATAGTAAACATAAAAAAGTGAGCGAGTCCGAAATAGCCGTGGAGTCAGTCCAAGGGGGTGCCAGATGTCTGTGAGGATGGGATTTGAGAAAAGGAAGAGTATTGAGATTGGAATGAAAGAATGATGATGAAATGAGAGATACCGAGAGCAAAAATAGTGTTGAATATAAAAATGACAAAATTCAAAAAATGACTACAGTAAAGACAACTAAAATAAAAAAATGAGAAGGTAAGAAATAAAGAATTTAATTTAATGAAAACTAAAACTTAGAAAAAAAACTGGAAAAAACTGAAAAAGTAAACATAAAAACCGTGAGCGGGCCAAAAAGCCGTGGAGTCAGTCCGAGGGGGGTGCTAGACGTTCCCACGTACTTTTGCTCCCGGGAGCGAAAGTTCCATAGGTGGAACTTAAATTACTTAAATGTGAGGCCTCCATGTGAAAGACTCCTTGTATTTAAGAGGTTGAAATTTAGATTCTTAAAATGTACGTTCTATGCAAAAATGTCATACGCAGCTTGTCCAGGTCCATCTCTCGGCTTACTGTTAGACTAATGTAAAACTTGTAATAAGTAGCTGTTTGAACCATGTTTGTATTTGCTTGTGTTTAGGACGTGGGTCTTGGCGAGATAGAATTTCATTTATAAGAAGAATACTGTTACGAATCTCGAAACTGTTGACACTTATCTTGCATCAACTGAGATATGTTCAATGAAGATATTTCAGTTGATGCACAAGAAGTGTCTCATATGGCTATGGACCAGAGCGACAAAATAAATTCAACTAGAAATTTGGGGCGAAGCCCAACGTGAGTCTGCCCGGTGCCCTAAGTCCGATTGGGGGAAATTAGGGGGGTAAAATTTCCCCGGCATCAAAGTCATGTGGCCTGAACTCAAATGCATTGGTATACACCGAACGTGCATTGTCGACTTAGGGTAGGTCAACATGAGCGCTTATAACTTTGTTCATAGTGGACTGAATTTCACAAAAATTTTTTTGTTCAACGCCCAAAAGATCGTTCTCGTCAACGCCGTTTACATATTGTCGCTGTCTTCATTGGTTCCAGAGATATTTGCGCTCAAACTCGAAAGTTGTCGTAAATTGCACCGATTTTTGCACGTTTTTTGCCCTCCCAAATTTTAAGGGGGGCGGTGCCCCCAAAAGTTGTACTTGCGTTAACACCCTCACCTAGAGACACGTCAAGTGCCAAAGTTTCATCGGGCTACACCCCCTAACTCCAAAGTTATGATGGCTCATTTATTCCATTTTAAGCCAATTTTGACCCCCCTTTGAAAAAGTTGTAAGGGGGCCCCCGTCCCCGGTTGGGGGTGCGCTAGTAAGACTTGGTCATTTTCTAGCGCGTGTAAAAATTTGGGGGTGCAGCACCCGCTAGGGGCCGAAATATGGTCTTCCAGGTAATGCGACTTAGGGTAGGTCAAAATGAGCCATTATAACTTGGTTCGTAGAAGACCGAAGTTTACACAATTTTTTTTCTTCAACGTGGAATTAACCGCATTTGATAACGCCGTTTACTGCTTGTCGATATCTCTATCCAGTATAGAGATATTTGCGCTCAAACTCGAAAGTTGTCGTAAATCGCACCGATTTTTGCACATTTTTTGTCCTCCCAAATTTTAAGGGGGGGGCGGTGCCCCCAAAAGTTGTACTTGCCTTAACACCCCTACCTAGAGACACGTCAAGTGCCAAAGTTTCGTCTGGCTACACCCTCGAACTCCGAAGTTATAATGGCTCATTTATTCCATTTTAAGCCAATTTTTGACCCCCCTTTGAAAAAAGTTGTAAGGGGGGCCCCCGTCCCAGGTGGGGGGTGCACTAGTAAGACTTAGTCATTCTCTAGTGCATGTAAAAATTTGGGGGCACAGCACCCCCTAGGGGCCGAAATACGGTCTTCCGAAAAATGCGCTTTAAGGGGGTACGATTTCTAAATCTCCAAGGTCACTGGACCAAACTTCACCGGACTTGTTTTGCCTAACGCAGCAGAAATCGCGGTAGACAGAATGACTATGCGATTTTGAATATCTTCATCCGTTTCGGAGATATTCACCGTCGAACTTCGAACTCATCCGAAATCGGGCCAAATTTTGCATGTTTTTGGCCCCCAAAATTTTTTTGTGGTGTGCCCCCTTAAATTTTGGTCCAGCATTATAAAATTGTGTCTAGTACTGACCACTGTGCAAAATTTCATGCTGGTCGGCCCACGCATCTGGGAAATCTCACGTGGAAAGAAAAAACATCTGCAGTAAAACATAAGTCTTTCCGAAAACTATCTTTTTTGGGCAGACTAATAAACCTATATTTAGCAAAATCGTATGTTTCTACGCCTTTCTGTATAGTCTTATTCGTTTAATTGAATCTGATAGAAACAGCAAATAAAACTTTTACTGTAGGTGCCTCAGGTATGGCGAGTTTCTCACTGACATTATGTGCTTTAGAAATGTATTTACTTACTTGCTTACTTTAATGTTTTAAAATGTCATTTGTCAGACAGCTGATGATGAAAACTTCACCATTCAGTTGATAAATGATGAAACCGCACTTAACATGCACTACCAACTTAGGCTGTCATTGCGGATATACTTGTTTATCTCTTTTTATAATCTACAATCTTTTATGGGAGCAATTTGTGCCACATTTGTTTTCAAAAATTACTGGTTTGCATGTCATAAATTGTACTTGTATCAGTCAGTGCTTTGTCTGTTCTTTGTTAACATCTGTGATTTGCTTGGAGTTGCATTTACAGTTACCATACACTAATCTAATATAGAGCATGCCAGTAGAAAAATAATCATTTTGGGTGAAAATTCTGTCTCCAGATTTGTAGCAGATTTGCTTTGTTTGCAAAGGAGGCTTCAAGCTAGCGAGTTTTACCAGTATTTTGTTAGATTTAAAAATTATAACTGTTTTAGTTTTTTAATGTTAGTGTTTTGATTCTGGTACACTATCTGTCTTGATGTGCATGATTTGTGCTTTTTAGGCTGGTGTTGTAGTTTGTCGCCAATCATCCAAGACATTTGTTGACAAACAAACAACAACGTAAGTGTTCATTTAGTAACTAGAAGGCACTCCAGAGAGTGCACATCTTTGCCAAGTGAAGTGATTTAAACATTACTACTACTACTACTACTTCACCTGCAAATACAACTATAACTACATTTACAACTACAAAAACACCTACTACTACTACAATAACTACAATTACACCCTAAAGGGGAGGGAGAAGGAAGAGCTGCTTCGTGGAGGGAGTGAAAAGTAACAGCCGGTGTTGCTGCTTGTGCAATGATGTCATTGCCATTATGAGTCATGTACACAGAATGAATGACAGACGGAAAGAATGGCCAATCTCTTAATCTCTTCCAATGTTCACTATGCACACCTCAGCGGAGATGATAAGTTAAATGTCAGGTGTCTTGGTATAGGACAGCCGATGATGAAAACTTACACCATCCGTTTGATGACTGATGAAACTGTATTTGACATGCACTACCAACTGAGGCTGTTTGCATAAATTTAACTAACGCTATAATTATGTGCGGATTATGAGTAGTTTTATTTCATAGGGGTTGGGTAAAAACACGACCTGCACAGAAACTAATTGTACGAGTGAAATTCACAGGTTACCCGTACTTGTGTGTATGTGAACGGCCAGCGTTGAAATACAAAACTGTGCTAACTGGAGCTCGTATATGGGTACCCAGAGTCAGACTTGTGTCTATGTGAACTCGCCCATAGATTAGCTATGTTAAAAAGTCTATAACTTCGTCGTTTTTCAACAGAATCATATTTTGCTTGGCAATTAGATGTGAAAGGTTTCATTAAATGAAGCTGTAAAATTTTAAACAGTTGCTGAGAAAACAGCTAAAAACTTTATGGGGAATACCTTTTTGCCGCACCCTATAGATTAGCTATGGGTTAAGTCGATGCTGTCATACATCACGTGATCATTAGCTCAGAGTTGCTGTGTCTGTGTGAGATGCGGGCAGTATATAAATTTTTTTTTTCTTATTATTTATTATCCAGTCTTTTGTGTTTATTTGTTCATTTGCTCACAGTCATCATTCTGCAACTAGAGCTGCATTAGTGTAAAGAACGGTGAATGATGTTGCTTTTGAAGTGTTACATTCTGGTTGGTACAGACGACAGATTGAAATTTGGCATGTTAATGTGCTCTTCCAAAAAACAATAAGTTCTAAACCTGCTGCTACTGCTACTAAGATTGAGCCTGAGGTTGACTGATTCTACGATGAAAATTACTCTGTGCACTAAGCACTTTACAGTATTCATCACTTTAAACCAAGTTCTTAACGCTTTAAGCCTTCTGAATGGCATAGGCATGTTTTTGCTGCCGGAAACTCAACCTCACTTGGCTGTGCGATAATGAAAATAGTCTGAGATGCCAGTGATGATGTGTTAAACATTACTTACCTACATTGTCAGATCAACATTTGATTGACACAGATTACTGAGGCATCTTTACTCTAGTGTTGCATTCAGACTGTGCTTCCTGCTTGCACACAGTTCTAATAAGCATTTGTAGTGTAGTGTTGTTTATTCATTGCACATGGATATGAAAAAAACTAGAGCTGCGGATTTTAACGATTAATTTAATCGTTAACTAACAAAGAAAATTAACAATTAATTTTATTTTTAACGATTAACGGTTCTGCCGGATACATCATCAACAAGAGACGTTCGTCGCTGGATCCATCAACCGTGAACATGCTTGTTTGTCTCCGGGACTGGTGTCATTAACATTAAAAACCTAAAAGGTTTTTAATTCATTAACACTTTCAGCTGGAGCTGTCGGACCCATCGGTGACTACGTGACTTTTGGCTTACCATACCAACCAAGCTACCTTCCCATGTCATTATGAGCCGTGTGGAGTGGTATATGTAACGAAATTGATTTCGACTTTGACACAGAAGGTAATTTACTGGTTTGGCTTTTTATGCCTCCAATCTAGGGTTAAGACACCAAGAGAGAGAAAGAGCTTAAACGCACAGCTCTGAGATCACAAGAAGATTGCAAGCGCAGACAGGAAGCTCTGGACTGCATTTGACTGCAAGAAATCAAAGTGTTTTTTTTTCATATCCATGTTCAATGAATAAACAACACACTACAAATGCTTATTAGATACACCACGTGCCAACCATGGTAAGAAGTCTTTGTATTTTTGTTCTTTTGCCTCCATTAGCTAGAATGTTTTCACTGCATACATATTTTGGCTTGCTGTATTTTCTAAACAAATAATCCTACATCCTTGAAATTTTCACCATTTATTTACCTTTTGAAGTACTTCATAAAAGTGTAGAAACTTTACTTCTATGATTACTGGTCTGCATGCTTTGTGAGCTTCAAAACAACACCTTTGTCATTTTCGCGGGCAAAAATTCCATTTTTGGACAGCAACAACAGGAGAAGAAGAAGACCTTAAGCTCCAAAATTGGTAGATTTGTTTGGACCTTGTTGGTTGTCTGTTTTGGTGTTTTTTAATTTAATCCTGGTGCAACAGCATTTGTGCTGCAGCATTGTTAAATCAGCATGACTTGCAAAATGTCTTATCTTCGAGTGCACTTTTGTCCATGTGAACCAGGTGGGAGCAAAATGAATTACATGTCACGTGAAAAGGGATTAAATGAACTTTCATTTGATGCTAGAATAAAGTTGCTTTCGTGATTCCTTTTACTTTGCTTGCATTTTAATTCTCTGGAAAATAATTAAAATTGTTGCAAATAGACGTCATATCGCTACTGTTGCGAGGGGCGATACTCCGTCTGTGTTCCCTTAAAATATCTGGAAAAGTCAGGGAATTTGATCATGACTGAAGAGTGGCCACCCTGCTTTTAATAAACCTGAACTATATTCCTTATTGTTGCAATATCTGAATAGTATGTTGTCACAGTTGTGTGTATATGTGAGTAAACAACAGCCACTGAACTGTGACTGTTGTAAGCAGAAACACTGGCTTGTACATTGCTCACCTGTGATCTGTTAATGTATTTCTACTATATTTTCTGCAGTGAATGGTATGTAGTGTGTATTGTGTAATCATCGATTGCACATCATCTCCTGAGCTGACAGAGTTCTGGAGGTGGACGTCACAAGCTAAGTTTACATCGAGATTGCTAAGCTACAAGTTTTTGATAGACCTTAACTGTAGCCGCTCGCTACTGTTACAATAACTGAATAGTATGTTGCATGCTATGTGATCGTAGGGTGGACAGTCTAAATGAAAAGCTGACCGACAGAAGACAACATGCTGATGTCTTGGAAAAGGAGAACGCGGAACTCTGCGCTGAGCTTGTCGATCTGCGGCTGACAGCTAAGTGAGTGTCGGCACTGGAGAGCCGGCTATCTTCGGCCAAGGCTCAGGCCACTGATCTAAAGGAGAAGCTCGACACTCAAGGCAAGGAGATGGCTGAGATGTCGGCTCGTCTGGAAGAAGTCCGTGAGTTGCAGAATTTTAACAATCACCTCCAGAGTGAAGTCGAGCAGCTGAAGGAAAGAAGTACGCTGAATCTTATTGAGCTGTGTAAATTCATGAAATTGCAATCTTTATTGGAGGTGGCCACGTTTTCTCTTAAGTTCTTAAAGAAGCATCTATTTCTTTAGAATCTGAAAAGTCTGAATAGGGCCTTAAATGTTTTGGAATTTGATGGAAGAATGCCTTGAAAGTGCCATCCTTGAGTTTCAGCACTTCAAAACTGCGGTCAGTAATTTGTTAACCATATTTAACTTTTTAATGCAATACACTTTAGATTCTAGTAATGATTCAATATATCGAAAATATCAATATATCGTTTTCGATATCGATATATTATTTCGTATCGTCGAAAAAATATTGAATTTTTTGATATATCACAATATTCTATGCCAGAAGTTTATAATTTTATTACTGCATTACCAAAATAACGAGAATAAATAAAGAAAACAACAAACTAACCAAAGCAAACTAACTATAGTGTCGTAATTTAACAACACGAAAGTCTATAGTTAATTTTTAAGTTCACTGACACATTTTAGTATCTACGTAAAACAAACTGCCTTGTTGAACGTTCATGTCTTGTTTTTGTGCTTGTATAAGATTTACATACTTATCATTTTTTAAAAATATCAACATAGATATCACGATATTTTCAAAATATCATATGGATATTGTATCAAAATTAAAATACTGATATCGAATCATCACTATTAGATTCATTTCATTTGCGTAAAGCTATATGTTTTTTTGTGTGCTGCATTTACGTCAGACTGATTTAGAGCACTGGGCTGTCTTAGCTTTTTGCACAGACCTAGACATTAGTGAATGTATGGTGATTCCCTTGTGAATGCTGGCTTTCCAACATGTTTTATTTCTGATTATGCATATTTTGCCAGTGTATAGATTATTTTCTTACTTATTTGATTAGTAAGTAAGCAATTAGTGTATGTTGTAGGCTTTCCCGAAGAGACTGATGTTGTGGGAAAGAACATGCTGGACGATGGTGAATGCTTGGGTGATGTTCTGCTTGACCAGGTTTGTGTATGCTAACTAAAATTAGCCATCAGCAACAAGGCACTGTTAGCACTGAACAGCGAACACTAGGCTAATTACCACTTAAACACTGTGTGATGTCTATCATTGTGTGTCGGTTAGGTAGCGTTTTTAAGCAGCCGCCGCAGGTTGATGATTGTTCAGACACGCAAAGGATTACATGCCGATATGTGTAAAAATAAACAAAACAGTTTAGAGTAGTTTTTTATACAAAATGTCTAAACTGTCAGAATCTTACAGAATGAGCCTCCTTCTGGAGCAGATGCGGAACTGAATTGTTCCTGCCAATGACCGAATAATCGCCGGGAATAATCGCGTAAGCTGCTGCATGCTGGTTATTTACATAGCCTACACACTCAGTTCTTGCTTTTTCCGGTTGTTGACAATGTGATGTTTATTCTGTTATTGTCCATTAAAATTTGTTATTTTACCGTGTAAGAAAGTGAACCATCTCAGTATGTAACCAACCAGCCAGATCGATTCAGTCTTCTTCACCACAGGGGATACATCAGGAGATAATCTTTGTGCCCAAATAGCAGGAATCTTGGAAAAAAAGAAGGTGCCTTTGTCATCACTAGTTGGTCAAAGTTATGACGGTACAGGGAATGTCAGAGGGAAATACGGTGGGTTGAAGTCTCTCATTTTTGCCAAGGCTCCTCGAGCTATGTACATCTGCTGCAGTGCTCATAGGTTAAACTTGGTTGTGGAGGCAGTGTTGAAGTGCTGCCCAGACATACCGGGTATGCAATGTAATTCAAGAGCTGTATGTTTTATTCATTGGCCACAAGCATCATGCGGTACTGATTAAGATGCAAGAAGACGCCACCTGAAGACGCCGTCGACGTGGCCGGCGCCAGCCAACCGCCGTCTGTTTCAACTTTGCCCTTTCTCTCTGTTCATAAACTTCATCTTATTGCACAGGACCCTCTAATATATTTTTGTTCATAAATGTTGTCCTATGCTGCTAGTGCTGATATTATGTTGTTCTCCTGCACCGCATACTGCGTGATTGTTTCCACAACTTGTGCCACGGTTCATACAAGGCATGGAGAGTCATACAGGGTTCATAGGAAAGTCCTTGAATTTTGAAAAAAATCCAGGCCCTTGAAAGTTTTCGAAAAGTCCTTGAATTTGAATGCTCCATATTTGGAAATTTTTGCATATTAGAATTTTGAAGAAAGCATTCTTGTAAAATTTGGCATTTCACCACTACTTGGTTATAGTTCACTTGCTTACTTAACAAAATATCCCACTTTGTATGTTTTACTCTGAATTTTGATGTAGTATGAGTATGATATGTCTTTTTATCGATACTTCTGGTATCTGCAAGTCGTCTTCTACTCTAAAGCCCAGTGGACGAATTTGGCTAAGCTTATTGTCAAAATGAGTTTTGAACTTTGAATTAAAAACAGCATCGTATGCAATATGTTAAGGTAGGAAGGTCTAGCTGAACCGTACACAGTGCAGCCATAGTCCAACTCTGACCTTATTAGGGACCTGTAAAGGTGTGCAGAAGTGTTTGTTGATCTGCTTCTCAAGAAGTGTGAGCAACAACACGTAGCAGATTTATAGCTTTCAGACATCCTAGATGACTCAAAACTAAATAAGACTGATTAGATTTATAGCAAAGTGAGCAGACGACAACTTTGAGAGTGTGCGCATGCGTCAACGCCAAGAATGGACAACTTAATGCTAGGGAATTACAAATAGAAATTACCCAACTACACCAGGACTTGCTTGTATTTGCAAATATAACAACGATCTTGCATTGTTACAAATGTTGCACATTACGCAGAATACTAGAGGAAAAGCACTGTGGGCTGTTACTATGTTAGGTGAGTGGTGACTGGTTCATCGTTGTTTGAACCATTGTTTGGTAATAAGCATAAAGTATAAAAAATGGTTAAAAGTGGAGCACAGATAAGGAAACAAAAAAGATAGTTTAAAAAATGCGGCTAAAGTCCAAAAATTATCCCAGTCTTTTGTAAAACTTCCGGACGAAGATAAAAATTTGTACAATCATCTGCACACTCGTCACAGTGCCGAACTGACACGAGCAGAAAGGGCTTACAAAGCAGAGCTTACAGCCAGTACATCGGCATCGTTACCAAGCTCGGCAACAACCGTTCCAGGCAGTCACAAAAGACTGGCAGACCCAACAATCGAGGCAGTGTTGGCAAAACGACAAACCTGGGACAGAGGCCATCCATCTGCTGTATTGGCTACTAAATATCATGGGGAAATGATAGCAATAGACCTCCAACCATATTCCATCGTTGAAAATGAAGGATTTCTTCGGTATTCACACAACCTAGAGCCACAATTTTCCTTACCATCTCGTCGTCATTTATCAGAACGTGATACCAGAAATGCATAACAAGATGAAAGCTTCTGTTGGGAAAGAGGTGCTTGCTGCGAAGAAGATGAGCTTTACCACAGACACATGGATGGAAAGCAACATGACAAAGGCATTTATTGGCCTTTCAGCTCACTGGATCGATGGTGATTGGAATAGAAAATTTGCTGTTCTGAACTGTGAACAGTTTAGTGGCAGGCACACTGGAGAGCTGTTAGGTGTGTACTGGCAATCGGTGTTCTCTGAAATGATGTAAGTGGGCCAATGATATTGATTAAAAAAGAGTAAAGCAAAAACATTTCTTTAATAGTAGTATTAAATAAATAATATTAAATGAACATTCTGAACAAAGAAAGTGTGGACTGTGTCATATAGAATGGGCCTGTCATATTGGCCATCAGCACAGTCTGTCGTATCCCATCGTTTTTAGATCAGATGGGGGGCTGGTTGCAGCGGCTTGTCATCTTGCTTGTCCACCCTATTGTGTTTTAGATCATCCCCCACCGACCCACCCAAACTATATCATAATGTGGTGTCAGACCAGCCTGGACTTAAACTGATAATAGATTTAGATTAGATGTTTAAATGCCCAATTTTTCAGCATTTTAGGTGGTTATGTAAAGATTGCAGTTCGCTTTATTTACCGGTAGTAAAATTTAGCTTATTTGTTTATGTGCATTGGTATTGCTTGTGTTGTCAATTTTTGGTCTGCTTAGTCAGTAAATATCATTTGTTTTAAGTCTTGCTGACTGTGTGTGGATATAGGTATAACGGCATTGATTGCACGCTACGAATGGATCTGAAAAAGAAAACTTTAGCCAAATGGGTTAGTCGTGTTTTGAATTTTTGAGTATTTTGTGATTTATATTTGCAGCCATGAATGAATATCAGTATACATATTGTCATTGTCATCCTGCTTGATTGTTGTCCTGTTTGTTTACTTGCCAGTCACTGCATCGCAGATATTTTCTGCCTAGTTTTTAAAAATATTTTCTTGCACTTGAACATAAGTCAGTGAATAATTGCAGGTTTTGTTGTGTTTAAGTCAATCAGTGAATTAGTCATAATTGCCCGAGTAGCAAAGCTGCTGGAAAGTTAAACCATTTGGCTGTCTAAAGAATGAAACAGTTAAGCCTGCCTGCTAGTCTATAATGCTTGTTCACATGAGCTTAGTTTATAACAACACAGTGTGACTTGTATTGTATATGGAGATCTGCAATACTATTGATACAGGACTGCTACAAACTCTACCTACGTTAAATTAAGGACTAAGGGTGCGTTGCACCAACGTCGTTCAACTTTGAACCCGGGTCAAATCTGAATTTGAACCTAGTTCAGCCGTAAATTGCGTTGCACCAAAGCGGTTCAAGCGTTGATCTCCGTTCAATTCTGAACTGCCATCTGACCACCGATCAAATTTTGATCTCGGTTCAACTCGCGGTTACGCATGCGCACTAGGCAA
>Ga0209367_1011699_pt1 | contig 11599 bp, 8 predicted proteins | sample WorMetLIZISLAND2_FD_187412 | JGI IMG/M metagenome (GOLD analysis project Ga0209367, IMG submission 187412) | Marine gutless worms symbiont microbial communities from Max Planck institute for Marine Microbiology, Germany - Olavius geniculatus... ... | reverse complement strand
GACCCCGCTCCGCCCCCAGACTCCCGTTATAGGCTCGCGTTCTGCGCGCTCGCCATGGCCCCCCTTGCCAAATCCTAAATAGGCTACGCCACTGTGGTCATTGCATCTCACTGAAAGAGGAACACGGTCATATTGTTCATCCCTAAATTTGCTCGGGACCCGTCGCTGGTGCATGCATTTAAGCAACGTTAAGGACATAGAGGTTTGACCGTGAACAATATTCCAGTACATCAACTTTTATTTCGCCAGATGACAGCAACAACGAAACATACGGTAAGCGTTAAATATAACATCTGGTGAGAACAATTTTACTTATTTTGCAAAGAATTAACTGACCAAATTCAGTGCAGTTTAAGTAATAAAAGCAAAAAAGCATGGTGGTATCACAAATTTAAAAATGGGGCTACAAGTAATCTGCGAGCGAAGGGAGCAGAAGAAAATTGGAGCATTGCAAAATTGTCGCATTTTGTGTTATGCGCATTTTGGTCTGCTTCTTTGCGTGCTCTGCCCTAAGGCAGGTTCCAATGACGATGTCGCCATCCAACCCGGCTCTGTGCTCCTCTCTTCAATTCGTCGTAACTGATCTTATTTTCCTCTTGCTCCATAAGTAAGTCCAGCATCTTTCTTCTTGGTTTTCCTCTTGGCCGTTTCCTTTCTATCTTCCCCTCTAGTACAGTCTTCAGAAGACAGTCATGTCTTAAGACATGTCCTATCCAGTTTGCTTGGCGTAGCTCGATCACTTGCGTATTTCGGTATTGTAAGCAATTTGCCATCGAAAAAATCTTCCTCCCAGTTTTCAATTTTTTACTTCCCCCAACTTTTACCACGAGGCCTCCACCGGTCAATGAAGTGGACGCCCCTCATCTCTGAGACTCTGTGGTTTATCTAGTTGCGGGCTCAACGGCAGTAGATGGAGAGATGAGCATCTCATCTACTAAACTCCACTTCGCGTCTATTGTAGACGCGGTCTAGCTAACCTTCAGCATCTTTGGATAAGTAAATCAGCTGATATGTGCCTGATGTGTGAATTACTGCGGTTTATTGCAAACATTTTCAGGGGCGTCTGAGATCAGAAATGAGGTACAGAGGGGAAGCGGGGGGGACTCGTACAGGCCGTGTCGTACCAGTGACTTTGTCGTAGATGAGCTGGTAGATTGAGCCGGGTCGACCGTCGACATCGAAGCAGACGGCTTCTTTTAAGCCGGCGACATTCAGCACAAAGTGCGGGTCGTTGTCCACTGTAATGGACAGTAATGACAATCTTCATTCACAGTGTAGAATGAAACAGAGACAGACAGGAAGTAAGACAAACAATAAACCTAAGTTATACAAACATAAAAAGCATACCAAACACAAGCTTTAAAATGTCCACGAGAGAGTTTACTTACAAAGTAAACTGAACATGGTTCATTAAACTCAAAAAACAAACACATCGTAGAAAATGTTGCGAACAGAAATAATATGAGTACTTCGTTTAAACAGAAAACATAATTTGCGTAAATCAAATACATAGGATATAGGCAGAATACCAAGACAATATCAATCAATCAATTAATCATTCACACAATCAATTGAAATAGTTGCAGAAATAACTGGAGTGGTTTGCAAGAAAATATAACCTAAAACCTCATAAAATATTCAAATTTATAACAGGTCATCGACGCCGTTCGATAAGAGGCAAAATCGACGATTGACGAGTAGGCTTACGCATAGACCTATGCAATTATTGGCGCGGCGGTTTACCCCCCTCCAAATCTCCCCTTCCTTTTGGGGGTCAGGGACCCTGTCTAAGACACTTGAGTCGTTGGCCCCCGAAAGTATAATGCACATGTGTGACTGTGTTCAGGCCCGTCAGAAAGGGAGAAAAGTCTTCCCGGGCTCCCTGACGTTTGGGGGCTCCGCCATCGCTCAAGAAATATATTTGCTAAAATTATGTTTGACGGCAAAATTATCTGATTATCTGAGTTTAGCTTACGTCAGTCGTCAGTTATTTTGCGACGATTTTTCAACAATCTGACTATTTATTGAATGAATGGTTGTATTTAGTATTCTACGCCGTGGGCCATAAAAACGTGGCACTTTACTTTTGTCCGTATCTTTGCCAATTATTGGCCGATGTTCAAATTTTTTTCATTGACACACTCTGCAGACAATTTGCAATAATTTGATTATAATATATCCCATCATACCGTAAATGCGTCTCTACATTACCTTGTGAAATATAAATGTAAGAAAAACTAACGATAATAACAAACATTTAGGTAACATGAAAAACACTTCAGACCAACATCGCGGTAAGTGATTCGTACGTAAATAACACAGTCTAGTGTCATACAGATCATTCACCGCAATAATGGTCTGAAGTGTTTATGTTCGCATTTACTAAATTATTTGTCTGTTGTTATCGTTGTTGATATTTTATTTATATTTCAGAAGGTAGTGTAGAGACGCATTTAAGGTGTGGTGGGATATATAATAATCACATTATTGCAAATTGTCTGCAGAGTGTACCAATGAAAGAATTTTGAAAATCGGCCGACAACTGGCAAAGATATGGTCAAAAGTAAAGCGCCACGTTTTTATGGCCCACCCTGTAGTTCTCTCTCCAGAGACCACCTCATATAGGGCCCCGCGAGACTGTTTCCCTGGCTCCGCTGTATAGCTTTCGTCGGGCCTGTGTGTAAGATGTCTTTCTAAGCAGAAAAAGTGGTAAAAGACAGACAAAACTGAAACCAGTTATTGTGGAAGATTGACATTTAGACGAGCTGTCTCTGTCTATGATACTAATAGGTGCAGCTAGCCTATAAATCGTCGATGTATATCGGCACAGAGTGATAAATACCAAACGAATGAAAACGCTCGGCTTGATTGGCAGGTGGGCGGGGCTTCCTGGCAGGTGTCTGCTCACGACCTATATGCCACAGTAATATAATAGTCTATATCTCTGCAACCTATATACGATATACAACGAAGCCTAGCGTCTACCAAATGTAACGCCCAAAACGAACGAAACCACCGACGTCGTGGGTTAAAAAAGTAGCTGCTGGGAAAAGCTGCCATTTTCAGACAAACAACTGCCAATTTCTGACAGAGAAAATAACGGGTGCTCAAAATTTTAATTATTTTCGAAAATGTCGGGGTTCTAGCGCCAAGTTTTGCATTCGTGGACAAAAAAAAATTCTGACAAGAGAGTGATTTTACGACAACCCAAAATTTAGGGCGAAAAAAATGCTTCATTGTGCTTTTTCCACTGGACACAACGCACGCAAAAATAGAAACGGTGTCTATTGGCGCGTTGCATCCTTCCGATGCGTGCTAGTGTTGGAAAATTGCCGATAAGATTGGGAATGTTACCGTTTCCGTAAATTACCGGTAAATTACCGGTAAATTACCCATACTTTACCTTTAACAGAAGTGCATCCCGCTGAAAAAGTCTCAGAATAGCTGTTAACATACGTAAGTAGACGACTTTAACGCTTTAGTTTCAAAATTAAATTGATTGGACTATTATGGCAATGGCACTTAATGTGTGTAAAATTAAATGTCTAATTTAAGTCTTTGATGTGCACAAAAATTTGACAAAATAAAAGACCGTAATTTACCGGTAATTTTGCAATTTTACCTTACCGTAATTTACCGTAATTTCCGTAAGTTACCGGTAACGTTACGGGAGCTTCAAACCCTAACGCGTGCGTTGCGCTAAGTGAAATCAGACTTAACACACAACGTAGCGTAAAGGAGGCTGTAAAACGGCAGCACATCTACACCGCTGATGCTTCCTGGAAAAGTGGGAAAAGTTAAACTAGGGAGATGTTTTTTTTCGTTTAACAAATTAACAAAACACGGCCATCTGCATTGCACATATTAAACGACTAAAAATAATACCTTGCCACGAGACGCGTTTTTCGGAGCCCAAAATGTGCAAAAATGCATTTGCGGCCACGGTTCCGCCGGGAATCCAGCTGTTAAGAAGGCCTAATGTCGTGCATGGCAGATGCATGATATGCTTGTAACAGCAATAACGTCCAAGTGCATGAAGCTGACAAAAAAACTGATAAAATGTTGCTGAAAGTGCTGATAAAAACAAAGCACATTTTTCATGAGGAACATGGAGTGGAACTGTGGAAAAGTGAAAAAGGAAGAAAAACGAAAAAGAAAAACAGTGAAAAATAATTGGAAAACGGGTTGGTGCGATTTGGGGGTGACAATAATACAATTTCTATGGCGCTATGGCGTCCTAAATACAGAAGCGCTGAGGTTGCTTCGTGCCGTACAGAAAAGATAGACGACGTTCCTGGCCGCACGACAATTGCCTACATCCAAGCAATAGTTGGGTGAAAATTGAGATGCGGTCAGTTTCTTACAGGCACAGCTGTACGGCCTCGGGCGGATTATGAGTGATGCACGATTTGACGTTCTGTATAATAAACAGTATCAGTAGATGAAACAATAACATATAAGTTTATACAAAGTTACACATGATAAGCCTATAGGCAAATGTGCTACTGCTGCTGCAGTATACAGCCTATATATATACCACCGACGTTCCAAGCGACATGACGACTGCCGAGTTGTTATCCACCTTTCGTCAAAAGTTCAAAACTCACCTCTTTAACTAATCATTTTTCTGACTATTTCCTGGACTGGAATCTAGCCTATATAACGTGTTTCTAGTGTACCTAGCAGTAGATTGTATTATACAGGAACCAAAGACGAAGATGAACGCCATTTCTATTCTTGCCTTTCAGCCGTTGAGTCAGCTGCGTCCGTTGCGTTTTTTGTGTTGTTTTCGTGCGTTTTCTGCGTAAGTTGCGTCGAAGAAAAAGTGCGCAAGGCTTTTCGTTGCGTGTGTTGCGTTTGATAAAACCTATAACCATTGCTGTATAATTAAGCCCACACAACGGTATAGCCTTTTCCACGTGAAAGACAATACGGTGTTATTGTTATGACTATAGCGCTGCTTGAGTCAGACTCGTAACCAGAAGCGATTAACAATCTCAGAAACGGCAGCTGATTGTCATGAGCTTGACTTATGTGACTGCGAACAACTAAACCGTCTGGTGTGTAACCAACACCAAGATTAACTCAGCTTTCCATCCCTTCAGCGTAAGTAAATCGAGAACCGGCCGGCTTGTTTAGAGTTAAGGCGGGGCGCGTTCACCTCTGTCGGGTAGCAGGTAACACTGTGTGATCCCATACGGCAGGTGACGCTCCGTGGCGCTGAAATGAATGTCCCATGGAGAGCTACAGACCTACACAACACGCGCCGCCACTGAATGTGAATGTAACTTTTACCGGCGTGTGCTAGACGGCGCTGACTCGGATCGTAGAAATAAGCGTTGACCGATGATGTTGTTGCTGCTGCTGCTGCTGATGATGATGATGAGTGATGTTCATCATTGATCAGAGTAATCGGCGTCCCAGGCGTGATGAACGAATACTGTAGTCACGTGCACACGCATTCACCCTATTGATCAATTAGTTGACCAATCAGCATACATGATTCGTGCCAAAAATATCGTATAGGTTTCAGCACGGTTTACACTCTACATATATTAGACGAGTGTTACGAAGCAAAAATACACAGTAGACCGTGTTGAATGTTAAAACATACATATTTCATGGCCGTGACCGACGACGTGTTCTGCCTGCTTGCTATCAATCGACACGCTCAAGTTGACAGAGATTAAGGGCACTTACAACACTCCAGGTGTGGCTCGGTAGTCTAACGGTAACGTGTCGGACTTGTAATCCTAAGGTCACTCAGGAGCGCAGGTTCGACACCGCACCAGGACACTGCCAGGTAACGACCTTAGGCAAGTTGTTCACACACATGTGCCTCTGTCACGAAGCAGTATAATTTGGTACCGGTCAAAGGGCGGTGATGTGCCGAGGCTGGGAAGATAACCGTAGGTCTGGCGTTGCACTGGCCATGCGTCACGGACTCAAGTGGTTTATCCACCTATGGGATCAACGGCCGCGAGTGGGAGATGAGCACCCCGCCTACGCCTCAGCTGGGGCATGGCTCCCTTTACCTTTACCTTTACAACACTCCAGACACTATAGTGAGGATTAACTAGCTCATCAAAAGAAAAAAATGTTTAAGTATGTTAAAAGTTATGCACAAAATGGAGCCTACTGCACTTTTTTCCATACACGGTGTACATACCAATTTTACAAGAGTCGTTTATAGTGAAGACTAGTTTATACCTGTGCGGCAATCTGCTGTACGGTAGCCAATACGATATTCCTGGCAGTAGAGTGCTCGGTAGATTGCAGCGTTTTGTCGCTCATCTGTCTGATGGTCTCGTACGCCCAGACGCGCTCGACTGAGTTCAGTTGTGGACGACGTCGTCTGCCACCAGCGCCAACACGCGGGGTCTTTACACGTGCGTCCAACGACATGTAGCCCTTGCAATGACGACACACGCACGATACTACTACACGACACTACTCACTATTACTGCTAGTTGGTAGCGTAAAGGTTAGGACGCTGAACTTGCGATCACGAGAGCGTGGGTTCGACTCTTGGTCGGGTCGGGTCGCTATCCAACGGTTGCTACTTGGATCTTCAGACAAGCAAACTGTCTCAGCATATACCCGACATCCAAATCAACTCAACCTTTCATCCCTCCACGGTAGGTAAATCGAGTAATCGGCCTGACTGGCTGGAGTTAAGGCGGGTGCGCTTACCTGTGTCGGGTGTAATACTGTAATCCCATGTGGCAGGCGACGCTCTATAGTTTTAAGATGAGTTTCCTGTGATGAGCTACGTATACTATTTAACCATTTTATCAGTTCCAGCACTGTTACTACTAAAACCCAAATCTGACTCAGCGTTCTATCTCGCTTAGTCGGCTTTTACTCACGACCCTGGATATGCTATACGAGTACTATTTACCTGTTTGCTAGCGCCGGAGACCTTGACGCTGAGATGCGAGGCACGTGGTTGGAGACGGCCGACAACTATGAGTTCGGACGGCTCGTAGTGTGCGCTGAAGTCTTGCTCAGTCAGAGTGGTGTTGTCGACTTGACGCGAGTCGTAACGAAATCTGACGTCCTTCAACAGCGGTCGTGACGTTTGCGCGTAGAACTCTCTTAGTTTTTCTGCGACCGGTCCTCCGCCAGTCTGAACAAACCCAATTTTGTCGCTGCAATTTGTTAGGCCTATTAGGCGAAATTGCGTCTTTAGATGCAAATGATTCCGCCTACTCCTACACGTTTCTCTGTGGCGTGGTCTGTCTGTCTGTCGTCTGTCTGTCACATTCGTGCTTTTGCTTAAACCGTTTGACGGATTTTGACGCCATTTAACAAGTTACACATGCGGGCTTCAACGACACATCAGGGTCGATAACCACACAAAAAGGACCCCAAACCTCTCCTTTTGTCAACCCGCAATCAAATTGCACCTGTCATCTAACGAACACAAACGAACAGTGATTCCGCCTTTTGCCAAATTACCTTGGTCGTCGTTTACACGTTGTATGTACTAACTAGAAAGCAGTCAGACCCCGCAGACCTCCGCCAAGGCCATGTTGTTCGCCAGGTGGCAGCACTATATTCGGTTTGGCAGCGGTTTCCCTTATGCCCCATTGAAAGCAATGTTAACGAAAATTTCAAAGTGATCCAGAATCCAGGATTCCTTCCGGATCACCCCCAAAATTGAACCACTGGTAGTTTTTGCCATTCCCGACATTCTCAGAAAATTTCAGAAAGATCCGTCCATAACTTTTTGAGTTATCTTGCTGACACACACACAGACAGACAGACAGACAGACAAACAAACAAAGTCTGGCAAAAATATAACCTTTTTGGCGGAGGTAATCAGCTAGTAATATAGGCCTACTGTTAGCATTGTTATTGCAGGAAATGGCCAATTTTTCCGTGCTGACGCGCTGTTAAAATGTGTTTCAAGCGAAACAAGTTGAAAGAAATCAAAGTGAAATCAAATGTAATAAAAAAACTAAAAAAAACCACAGTTTACTTCATTTTTAGTTTGGTTCAGTTCTGCCGCTTTGTACATATGCCTTCAACTAAGAAACCATTTTCTATCACTCACCGCATGGCAACACGTCTGAAATTGTCCATGATTCTGTCGTGCCAGATGACTCAGAAACTCCCGTTCGACCCAAGCGTCCGATGCATAATTCAACGACCACACGCTCACACTGACTCGACCACCTCACATCAACAGCATACAAATATTTGTCTATTAAAACTGTTATGTCAGACCGCTGTAAAAAATTACGAGATATAACACAATTTACGTATGATAATACTTCACATGCGTCAATACCAATAGCCTGTGACTTGACTTGACTTGGTTCATCCTGCATCCTGGATGCACACGGCCACACGTTGACGCCACGTCTGTCTGTCTTGAGCTGATGCTTCAACTTCCTCCCAGGTGAGTCCCATTCTTTGAAGGTCTTTCTTTGCTACACCTTTCCAGCTTGTCCTTGGCCTGCCAGGTTTTCTCTTAAATCCTACAACTTCCCACTGTAGTGCTTGCTTCGGGATGCGTGCTTAATCCATTCTTAAGGCATGACCGAGCCATCGCATTCTTCTTTCTCGGATCACCTTCTCGATTAGTGTTTTTCCTGTTCTGTTGCGTACTTCTTCATTCGTGACTTTATCCCTCCAGGTGATGCCAAGAATGCCTCTTAGCCACCTGTGGTGGGCTGCTTCCAATTTTTTGTTCAGTGTGACAGAAAGAGGCCATAACTCCGCGCCATAGAGGAGAGTCGACAAAATTAGTGCATCGTACAGTCTCAGCTTTGTCTCCAGACTCATATGCTTATTCCTCCAAACTTTCTTCATCTTGCCAAATATGGCTGCTGCTTTACCAATGCGCACTCTTACGCTATGTAGCTGCCCAGGTAACAGAACTCATCAACCACTTCTACTATAGAGCCCTGGACATGAACGTCTGCTGACACACTCCATGTACTGAACACCAATAGGCTATACGAAGTAGAAAATATTCTATATGTATCAGCTGTTGTTGATGGTCTCTATCCAGGCCAACTTAACCTGGCCATTCCTCCGTGGGTAAGCAAAATGAGTATCAGCGATCGATCGACTTCCCTCAATAAATATCGGAGAAATATGAGCAAGTTCATTGCTTTCAGATAAAAATTTTGCTTCCCTCCATTGACCCTTCCTTCCATCCCCAAAATTTGGTTGACGCAGCTGAGGGTAAAAGTTTGAGTTTTTATCTTCAAAGCGCCTAGAGATCAAGAACTTGGACTCGATAACTACATCTTTGCACATCTTTGCCAAGGGTAGTAGGCTGAGTTGGCCACGGTATAGTCTGGGTCGCACCTGCAGCGCGCCTAAGACCGGCCAGTATACGCGTTGGGTCGGTGACTCCGACGCTTGGGTTAGACCCGGTAATTAGCAGTATCATCGAGTGACGGGTTGAGAGGGGCTCTGAGTCCTGCTGACTGATGAGCAGATCGACACTGCGTAGTAGCGCGTCGTTCATGTTTGCACCGTCTAAACACGTCATCGTCATCATCATCATCATCATCAGAGTATTTTATCGGTCACAATAATAAAGACAGCGGTGCATTACAGTGTCTCTGTTGGCTAGGATAAAAAGCTTCGTTAACAATTACGAACAGACTGGCGAAAAAAAATGAAGACCAGGTTACATTTTTTACGCGCGAAAGCAGCTACTGCTATCAGCGCGTCTTAGCCATCGCAATTCTGTCTGTCCGTCTGTCACACGGGTGGATCAATCAAAAACGGTGAAAGCTAGGATCACCAAATTTTTACCGTTGGCTGCCTGGAAAACTCTAATCTCTGGAACCGTAAAGCTTTTCTATAATTTCGAAGGGGGCCACCCCAACCAGGGCGTTAAATGAGAAGAGGATGGAAAAAATTTGCGATTTTTAGCCAATAAGTCGCTCCGAGATAGGGCCTAGGTTACTATTAATCACTGATAAGAATTCGTACACTGGCTCTTAATTGCCACCGAATTCAATGACCTTGAATGACCTTGAACGCTACAATAGGGATTTTTATAGATTTCTTGGCGATTTCGGCTGCGAGACACATTTCAAGAACGAATTGCGCCGAAACCAATTGAGATGGACATGGAGAAGATGCATATGAAATTTTTATCACTGAGCGTAGATTTCAGTGGTACAAGTTTTGATTTTTAGGTTCAAAAAACTTGCGCACGAGAGCATCAAAAAGCGGTAACCCCGCAAAAGGCGTTATTTTACCGTCGCGGGCCAGACTTTCGTGAAAACGGTTGCAGATAGGCATAGGCATGCTAACTATTACAACAAGCATTAGTCACGAGCTTTTTAGTCGTATCAACATCGATGACTTTGAAGAACCCTAAACTTCCGAAATAAGGGTTTTTAAATTGATTTTTTGCGATCTTCGGCTGTAGCGCACACTCCAAGAATGAAGTGTGACGAAATGGCTGAGAGATAGACTGACAGTTTGCGAAAAGGAACTTTTCGCCTATATCGAAAAGGAACAAGACGCGCGAAAGAAGGCTTTCGCGCGTCTTGTGAGCATTAGCTCATATTTCTTGTTTGTCATAACTGCGTCGAGTAATAGACGAATTTTGATCTATTTTCAGTAATATTTTCACTGATGCGCGCTGCACTAAATTTGCAATTAGGCGATCGTTAAAGCTGTTCTGCGCTTCTGTATATGATATAGGCCTATATTTTTGCACGAGTATCCAGAAATGCGTTTCCGACCTTCTTTTATTTTTACCCCTTTCCTTTCGTCTTCTTCCACTCCCTCTCCCGCAGTCAACGAATCCCGGACAAAAGGCCATCAAAATGGTTTTTACTATTCTGTAAGTTAACTGGAGGCGATGAAATCGCGAGACCTGACAACGCGGCACCGGATATGCAGTGCACCTAAGTTTTTCAGAAGAACTAAGAAAGTGCAGCAGCAGCTGCCGCAGTTCGCATTGATTGACATAAACAATGGTGAACTTTGAGGAAGTGTCAGTGGCGTCTTTTGGCGTACTTTAAATTTTTATGCGACGGCGGGGCCGCCCAAACATGGCGGAGGCCGGGGTAACTTACCCCGTATCCCCCATTTCGACGGGCCTATGCCAGCAGTGACGACGTCAGCGTCGAAAGTGTATTCAATATTTTTTATTGAATTCATGCTATTTGATGCAGTTTAGCTGACATTTTCATAACGAAAAACATGCCTTTTAGTGCTGATTAAACACGTCAAAGTTAGTTCAGTGTTTTTGTGCCGTTATACTTGACAAATTTTTCCACTTTTCGCCGTTATTTCACGGGTTATGCGACACTAAATTTTATGAAGATAACGAGGAAGACTAATTAAAAACTGACGCACAGACCCCTAAGCTTACAGATCGGGGCGACTGAAAATACGAGACATGAAAATGCGGCACCATACTGCGTGGCATGAAAATACAGGTAAGGAAAAAGCGAGACATGAAAATACGAGACATGAAAATGGGGGAAATAAAAATTTGGGAAAAGTGTGATTTTGGTTTAGGTGAGCATTAACGGTCTGTACAGCTGCTTTGAAGGTCAAGTCAAGTCGTTGTCGATAATTAGTGAATGGAATGTCGACTCCACGTGGAACG
>Ga0209367_1011697_pt1 | contig 11600 bp, 7 predicted proteins | sample WorMetLIZISLAND2_FD_187412 | JGI IMG/M metagenome (GOLD analysis project Ga0209367, IMG submission 187412) | Marine gutless worms symbiont microbial communities from Max Planck institute for Marine Microbiology, Germany - Olavius geniculatus... ... | reverse complement strand
GTCCCGTGCGGGGCTGATGAGGTCCCCGGGTGCGCCGAGGAAGCCCCGGAGTGCGGCGCTGCCTGTTTGGAGGATGTCGTCGCCGACGAGTGAACGCGGGCCCAGGCGGCGGCCGCCTTGCGATGTGAGTCCGCCGCGCAGTGAGTCTTGTACTCCGAGATGGTGGAAGTCTTCACCCGGCACGCGGCACACTCGTACTGCAGCTGTTCCAGCTTCACGATCGCATTGTTGGGCCGCCGGGCACCTGTGTCACGGTAGCACTGCGTGTCCTGGTGCCCGGCGCACGCCGCGCGGCCCGGGTACACGATGTGGCAGCGCCGGCAAATGTAACCGACGTCGACGGTAGCCCGCCGCGCCACGGCCCAGTCCTCGGAGCCGACCGTCTTGCGCAGGTCGCTGAAGTGCCGGCAGTCCTGCGTGTAGTAGGTCAGCGTGCAGTCGGCGTCTGTCGTCAGCTTGTCCTGGATGCGTTGGATCGACCGGGCCGGTATCTGTAGCAGCGTCAGTGGAGTGCCGAAGTTCGCCGGGTCCAGCATGAGCATGCTGTCCTGACCTACACAGCCGCACCATTCACAACAGCGATTAGATTTCAGACACAGCATGATTGTAGTGCGCAGATTACCCATAAAGACAAGCAATCGCTGGGATCATAGCAAAGATGTGACAAATGGTAGGACAAAAACGTCAAACACTTGTACCATGAAAAATTTTAAATAAACGCCTGCGAACGCCAAATAGAAAACGTGGAACTCCGTTTACTTGGCCACTGACTGCGAACTCGATTGCTTCAGGACAGCTTTTCTGTCTAATATTCCTTTTACACGATGAAGCAAACATGATGCAAACTTAGAGCACACGTCATGCGCGTGTATATTCAATACGTTTGCTTCATCTTTGCTTCATCGTGTAAACGGGATATAACTTGGAATATAAACAGAAAACACCGTACTGCTGAACAACAATCGTAATAGTAGCCGATATTATGTACCACGAGTAGTAGCGGCAGCAGCAATAGCAGTAGCAGTGCAGAGTTACATTTCACTACAATGCCCCCAATTCTTTTGTTTCTGCCCGGTTTTTTACAGTCTTGATCAAATCCGAGTTTCTGGCTAACGATTACGTAGCGACTCGACGTACCTGGTAGAATGCCGGGCGGCTGCATGAACGGTATGCCAGCCCCGGGGTAGTATCCGGCAAGTCCCGGGTAGAAGTAGGGCATCATTCCGAGGACATCGTTGGGAAAGCCGGTAGCTGCAGCGGCTGCGGCTGCAGCGTACGGCGCCAGGATCTGAGCAGCGGAACCATTCAAACTATTACCAGCAGCCGCAGCAGACAGAGCAGCATTCGACGAACCCGATATCGCGTTCACTGCAAAAGCACATCACACGTGTTAACGTTTCTTTACCGCTATGTAGTTTATCTCTGAATAAAACGTGCTTATTTAGCGTGTTTTTTGGTTTGACAGTATATTTTATTTTGAAATAATTATGCTGGGAATAAAAAAGTATACGAGAGTACAAATGTGCGCATTCTGTGGAAAGTTACGCTGGGGGAAGACTCGAATGCACCCGGCGAACTACGTGTACAGTTTATGTTACGTATACAGTTGCTTGTTCAAACATTATATGTATTATATCCAACCAAAATAGTCCTTTAATCGGCTTTCTCAGTGCTTGGCATATAAAAGGTTAGAAAAAGTCGAGTATAGCGCTTTGTGGAAAACTCATGCAAAGCTGTCATTATCACATAGTATTATCTGCAGACAGACCATAGGTGAGCGCTCTCCGCGTTAACTCGAGCCACACAGACCAGTACGCAATTTACCCAGACCCCAAATGGATGGAAAGCTGAGTTGACCTTCGGGCTGGTTATACCAAGACGGCTTACCTGTTCAAGTACTAACCACCTGATAGCGACCCAATCAGGAGTCGAACCCACGACCTCACGATCGCAAGTCCAACCGTTACGCCACTAAGCCACCTGATGGAAATACATGTTGGGTCAAAAATGACCCAACTTGTTTGTGTCAAAACTTCGTCAAATCACCACCAACTTTGATAATTTTTGCCGCACAGATAGCCAAGACGACAAAATTATGTGAGGTACACTCACTGTCCACCTCACTTAATTTATGTCAACGCACTACCGTGTAAAATGCAGATGCTCCAAATTGTTGCATAATGCTTAGCTGTTGCCACCGTAAAAGTTCTAACAACTTAATTAAGCATAGGATAAATTTAAATGTTATTTATTTAGCAGAATTATAAGACTGTGTGACAACATGCCAAATTTTTAGAATTTATGCACAAAATGTACACAATGGCTTAGACATGACTGCGAGGTTGATAGCGGCATTAACGATCAACTGATCAATATAACAGCACTCATTCATGGATTAGATGTGTTTTGAGCTCATAAGTCAGCTATATTGTTGTCTGCTATTTTCAGCACAAAATATTTAATACCACAAAATTATTAAATTACGTGGCACCCTCTGTCAAATTGATAATGAAAAGGTGAGCAATCTGATAGTGATAATCACCGTGTAATGTAACAATTTGGAGCGTCTGCGTTTTACACGGTAGTGCGTTGACACAAATTAAGTGAGGTGGACAATGAGCATACCTCACATAATTTTATCGTCTTGGCCATCTGTGTGCCAAAATTTATCAAATTTGGTGGAGATTTGACAAGTTCTGACAACAAACAAGTTGGGTCATTTTTTGGCCCACCCTGTATATACATGTACAGTATAAGACACTGAACGACAGCGACGTACTGTGTTCGATCTGAGTAGCCACGCTGGTTGTGTCCAGTTTCGCTTTGTTGGCTCCCGGAACCAACGCTGGCGGTGTTAACGCTACAACAACAGCATTGTCAGCAATTTATTTTTCCCTCTACAAGCACAAAATTTACTAAAAGAAAAGTCAAGCCGTGTACCATGTGCTCATATTCAAAATCTGACTCGAATGCAAAATTTGCAAAAATGTCTCGAAACTGAGTCACGTATGAGTTTTTAAGACCTTGCAACTTACCTTGCATTATCGGTTTCCGGGTTCTGTTTTGTTTCAATAATTTTCTGTTTTTGCACATGCAGTGGGCCAAGCTGGCTAGCGTACATTATGCATTATCGTACTGTACCATAAATACATCGGTAAGCGGTTCCTTAACATTTCGTGAGAACAAAACCAGTGCCACGGCAAAAACCCCGGCCATGTGCTGCAAATAAATACACGTAAAAGACAGCGGAAACTAGGAATCTAAAAAGTCAGGTCAATAAAAGCAAAGTGTTGTGATCGTATCGCAAGCAAAGTTGAGTACCAGCGTTGGACGGAAGGGCGGCGGCGACAATGGATGGAGTAAGCAGCAGACCGGTTGAGACGGCTGGACGGGGTCTGGCGGACTGAAGGTCCTCGGTCTTGGACGAGGAATATCGTCGACCTCTGTGCAGTGAAGACTCACGGTGACGATGATCCTCAGCGACCGCATCGCGCTGACTGCAGACCATCGCCTTGACGCGCTCTATGTGAAGTCGCGTGAATAGATGATCCTGGACGGTCAGCTGAGATGAGTAGCGGACCCCGCACAGCTCACACGAGTCCGGCAGTGGGGCCCCTAGCTGCGGGGGTCCCACCCCGCCACCGACGCTCTGAGAGGTGGTGGAACTTCCGTCCGGACTGACGATCTTCTTCTCCTTGGCTCGGGCGTTCTGGAACCAGACCTGGACGACGCGCCGCGGCAGCGAGATCTCGCGGCCCAGGATCTCGCACTCGGACATGGTCGGCGTCCGATAGTCGGTGAATATCGTCTTCATGACGCGAATCTGCATGCTCGACATCTGCGTCCGATATCGCTTGTTGGGCACAAACCCGGCGGCTGCGGCGGCGGCTGCAGAGGTGACAGGGGTGGAGCCTGACGCTGGTAAAGGCTTGGTCTGGGTGAGGGCTGGGGGTAGGCCGGGTGATGCCGGGTTACTGCTGGGGTCGCCCGTACAGCTCAGGTCGATGCTGAAATCGTCGTTGGTCTCGGAACGGGACTCTGACCGCGCGTCCTCCTGACTGCTAGAGGCATGTCGACTCACATCATCCCGGCCTGGTCCTGCCCCACTGCGGCCCGTCTGAGTCTGCTCAGCGGCACGTGACGAGGACGAAGTACTCAGGTCCAGAGGCGCGTCTTCCGGCTTCACCTTCACCGGCGTCGACGTCAACAGGCCAACGTCACCCCCGCCCCGGAAGTCGACAGGAAAACCCGAAGTAGCGGCTGCAGCGGCAGCGGCGGCGCCATGGACGGCCTCCATCTTGACCTGGTGGCTGGCGTGACTCAGCTCGTCGATGTAGCGGCGGAACGAGTCCTCGTACAGCCGCTGCATGTTCGCCTGCAGGACGTCGCCCGGGCCTGGGAGTGGGCGCACCTGTCCGGCGGCCAGGAACGGCGCCAGACCCCCGCCACCCGCCACAGCTGCCGCCGCAGCGAGGCCGCTGTACGGACCGTTGGGCGCCGGCGACGTCTGAACCACTTTCTGTGGTGACGACGACGACGACGCGATGCCACCACCGACCGGAAGTAAAGGCGATGTAATGGCGGCACCCGTGTCCACCAGTTCGTCTGGAATATTGTCCACGGTGACGTCATTGCGTGCCATCTCATCCGGATGTTTGGTTGCCAGGTGAGCTTCGAGCGCCGTGCGGGCGCGGAACAGCGCCTTGCAGAACGGACATCTCTTGTGAATCAGCTGCTGATGCGCTCGGTACTGACCCTTCCTCTCACGCGCTCGGGTGTTCTGGAACCAGACTTGAACGACGCGCTTCTTGAGGCCGACGTGCGCCGCTATGGCGTCGAGCTGTTTGCGGCTCGGGTTGCAGTCGGCCTGGTACTTGTGGTACAGGTAGTCCAGCTGCTCGGGGAGGATCGTCGTACGCATGCGCTTATCGCTGCCCGAACCATTTCCGCTTCCGGGTCCGCTGCCGCCGCAGACGCGCGTGTCGTCACTGCCGCCGTCGTCTGATATCCACAGTCGACCCGCAGCATCGTCACTCAACTCCGCCGACGACGACTTCACCATGCAAGCCTCGTCACCAGCCAGGGTCACGTGACCACTGCAGGCGGCAGTAGCGGGGGCGTGAGTTGCCTGGTGAGCGAGCCAGTCCGGGAAGCCGGCGAAGGAAGCCGTGCAGTGGTCACAGCGTAGCTCGGTGCACGATGCAGTGCCGGTGGATGTCCTTGGCTCGCTGCTGACGCTGGACTGTGACGCGTCGTTCTCGCTGGCGGCGGCGTCATCTCGCTCGTCACGGCTCACGTCCGACTCCTCACTGCCGCCCGCCCCCACCATCTCCATCGCGTCCTCGTCCCGGCAGCAGACCGACTGGTGAGCCGTCAGCTCGGCGTACTGGCCGAACACCGACGAGCACCTGTCGCACCGGTATTCTGGCTCGCCGTTGATTTGAACCCCCGAGCTCACGCTCACGTGTTCGACGCACGGTAACTCGGCGCCGCTCAGCACAGGCCGAGATGATGAGGATGAAGAGGAGGTCTGACTCTCGTAGTTCTTACGCACCTTCTGTCGAGCGTTCTGGAACCAGACAACGATCACGCGAGGACTCAGATCAAGCAGACGAGACAGAGCCTCGAGTTCGTCGTCCTTCGGATACGCGTTCTTTTCAAAACACTCTTGCAGCACCTGCACACAATTACACACACTTTCGTTAGTTTTTTTTCAAATTAATCAATGCGTCAAAAGTCGAATGTCAAACTTAAAAATCGATTAACAAATGTGTTCGGACTATGATTTCCTAAAATAACTCTTCCTATTTTCTCAAATTCCGACGGTGACAAACAGGCCGAGCGATTATTTTATGGTGCTGCTAATATTACTTTTAGAGAAAAATGATACTTACGGATCACAGGAAGTTAAGCTTATGGTCTAAACTTTTCCTTATGACAAATTGGTTTTGTTTCAGAACCAACAAAAAATGAATCAAGTCAAACAGTGTCAGCAGATCTTTCATTTGTTACGCGAGCGGTGAATAGAGCTTAGAAAAATATTTCCGTAACATACCGCACATCACAAACAACTCTGATGCAGATTTCTCGCAAAACGATAGGTCGTATCCACTGCACACTTGTGTTTACTCAGCCATTTCTAACTTTCTGCCTGTTTTTAACCTCCTTTACCTTTCTGCGGTGAAAACTTAAGATAGAAAAGCTATGCGGAGATGAACCTGGATCTGATGGTTGGTAAAGCGAGTGCGGTTGGCTCGTCGTTCATGCGAGTGCAGCTCCACGCCGCTAGGTATCGCAGTGGACGGTGGTTGGGCTGCGCTGGGAGCACCTGGCATGGGAGGGAAGACGGTCGGCGGTAACTGACACATGCCGGCAAACGCCGCCGCTGCCGCCGCCGCCGACATGTCCGTCGCAAACATCGGTGTCGGGATGATCGCGCCAGGCGGCGCAGTCACCATCGACCGAGGAGTTGCAGCCGACACTGATGGCGTCACTTCCTTCTTCATCGGCAGGTCGACGGTGGGCGTCTCCGGCGCGCTGACGGCAGCCATCTTGCTCGGCGGTTCGGCGACGCAGGGCTTTGTGTCGTCCGGAGCGGCTCGCTTGGCCGTGGGCGCTGTGCGCTCGTAGTCGTCCAGGTTCAACGTGGTCGCGGGCGGAACGCTGAAGTTGTATGGCGAGTCCTTGTTGCGCTGGCGCTCCTTGAACAGCGTGTTGCGGAACCAGTGCTTGATGACCTTCGGCGGTAGACCAGTGCGCTCGGACATGGCGTGGATCTGCTCCTCGCTGGGTGAGTTGTTGATGTCGAAGTGAGCACGCAGCACGGCTAGCTGATCGTCGTTGATGCGAGTCCGGGCGGACTTGGCGGGTTGTTGTGATGGTGGTGGTGGCGGTGCTGTCGGCGCACAGGTGCTTGGGATAACGGCGCCCGTGCTTCCTGTCCTCAGCCCCCGCTGCTGCTGCTGCTGCTGTTGCTGTTGCTGGGTCAACATCATCATGGTCGCGGGGTCCATCAGCGCGGCGGCAGGGAAGGTGGGCGGGATGCCAAAAAACTCCGGACTGAGCGGCAGCATCATCGGCAGCATGCCGGCAGTGGCTGCCGGCGGCGGGGCCGCGGGTCCAGTCGCGGCACCCATCATCCCCATCATGAGCGGTAGATGCATCAGTTGCGCAGCCGCCTGCTGCATGGCGGCCAGGTCGGCAGCCAGCTGTCCGGACGTCACCCTGGTCGACCTCGCCCCGCCGGTGTCCGACGTCTGCGGCACAGCGCCCGGCGTCACCGAGTCCGTCTTCTTCGTCTTCGACGGCTGCTCTGAGCCGGGGCGGAACTCGGTCGACGCCGTGGCAGCCGCTGCATGTCGACTGTCGTAGTGCACACGCAGCTGGCGTGCGAACTCCTCCACGCTGTCGATTGGCAACACGGTCGAATGTACTTCTTCCTCGTGCGCCTTCAGCACCCAGACGCTTGAAAACTCCTTCGAGCACTTGGTGCAGGTGCAGCGCTTCAGCTCCGGCAGGTCGCCCGCCTCCGCGTCGCCGTTCGCTATCTTCTCTGCACCAGACTCCGTCGTTGATTCCTCTTTGTCAGCCGAAGTCTGAGACGAAGCTTCCTCGTCGCCGTTAGAAGGTTTGTCCGAGTTGTCGTCCGTCGACTGAGGTTGGTCGACGTTCTTGCGAGAGCGCTGCCGGTTTTCGTTGTACTGCATCACGCATTCGAAACCGATGCTTTCCAGAAGCACCTGCAAAAATACGAAACCAAGAACGCACAATAAAACACCGACAACCGAAACAACTCGTTTGAATTACAGAGACTTTTTTTATCAGTGACTCACTCGCAGTTTTGACTGAAGTTTTGTACGTAATGTTTTCTTTTCGTTTTACCTACATCCATGCCTTTCTTAAAAACGTTCCACTGAGGTTGTAATTTTTTTACCTTTTTCTGAACAAGCACACAATATGATGCGTCGATACGACCTGCTGAATGCGGCTTTTGTAGGCGGACGACGTTGGAATTTCATGGCGCGAAATTGGCGCCGTGGCACCAGCACTGCTGACTCTGTTAGAAGCTGCCGGACACTGGACGAGCTGGTGCTGATGAAGGTGCTCAGCTGAGCCGAAGATTGCGCCGCACTGGTAGCACGTGTGAGGACAGGTGCGCTGATGCTGGGGCTGGACCGCCTGTGAACGAACCTCATCAGTCGTCTCCACGCCGCTGCACTTAGCCACCTCTCCCCCGAGGCCGCTCGGCATCGGACCGGCGGCGGCGGCAGCAGCGAGCAAGCTGGACAGTTGCTCGGAGGTAGGCATGAGCGATCCGAGGAACTGGCGCTGAAACATGTCCGAGAGGAACATCTGCATGCGTTGCTGCTGCTGTAAGCTTTGTAGCGGCGTCGCAGTCGGCGTGTCGACCGGCTTCGTGGAGGACGTTAAGTTGCCAGTCACTGGGCGCTGAGGTAGTTGTTTCTCCGTCGGTCGGTTGTCGTCGCTACTCGAAGACAACTTGCGCTCAATGCCTGCACTGGGCAGCTGCAGCGACGCCATGACCGCCGGCGGTGGGGGAGGGACTGTGGACGCGGGAATCTGGATCGACTGAGTCATCGTCGTCGTCGTCGCTGGCGGACACGTCTTTTCAGAAATCCGACTCTCAGCCGCCGACCCACCGCCGAATGACGTCATCAAACTACCGCCGCCGGAAGTTGACGGCGTGCTGCTTGACGTCGGCTCGGAATCGTGTCTTTCCGTTCCAGCGTCGTGATCCTTCGCTAAGCAATGGTCGACCGCCTGAATCACACTGGCCGACGAGTGTGCTGACGTAAGTGCTTCCTCGTCCGTCTGGGTCGGTCCGTCGACCGGTTTACTGTCCGCGTTGACGACATCTCTAGGCGGGCGTGTTGCCACATCACCGCCTCCCTGTAAGCAAGTAAGAAAGCTGTATTATTTTAATAGCGGCAGAATACCTCTAAACTCCATAGCCACATATAGATAAACAAAAATATGCACAATACACATGACAAAATAAGCAGACCTACACATTGCTTAAAATCATGACGGCGCTGAGTCTGAATGACTAAAACCTAAACTTTTGCAAACTTATCTGCATAGTTAGAACAGTGACAGCAGTGACAGCATTTTGAAATGCTTGTAGATGGCAAACTTTTTCGAATTATTTCGAAGTTTAAACTAATTTTTCGAACAGACCTGCTGCTGCAGCAAGTGCTGCTGCTGCTGCTGCTGCTGTTTGAGCCGGTGCAGATGTGAGACGGAGTTGTAGTGAACGAGTAGAATGTTCTTCTGCGTGAAAGACTCGCGGCAGACTTCGCACTTGAACGGACGATTCGGGTCCCGGTACTTCTCCAACGACTGACCGCCGCCGCCGCCGACCGGCGACACGACCGACGGGACAGCCGCCGGGACAGTCGGCTGAGGCGCGGACGCCGTCCCGGCGGCGGCCACGACCTCAGCCACGCGGGCTCCCTGCCGGTGCGCCGGCGTACGGTTGTGCGCCGACAACTGACTCATCTTGGCGAATCCCACCTTGCACCGGTGACACTTGAACTTCAGTCCGGCGTACTCGGCGTCGCCAATCGGGACGCCACGTACCGACGCCTCGTCCTTCGGCATCAGAGTGTCGGCCGCCAGGTTAGAGTTGTTATAGTTCTCGTCCAGTTTCAGCTCGTCGACAAATCTACCAGCCGGCGGCATGTCCATCACGGCGGTGGGCGGGGCGACCCCGGCGTGTCGCTGAGCGGACCCGGCCGCCGCTAACCCTTCCAGAGCGGACGGTTCACCGCCGAGGAGCGCCAGTGACGACGCAGCGGCCAGGTTGGCTCGGTAGCGCTCGCGCTCGGCGTCTTCCGGCATCACGTCTTTCGTCTGGAACGAGTCCGGGGTCGACGTCGACGTAGTAGAACCAGCTGCCCGTGGAACAGCTGCAGCCGTGTGGGTGTAGGCGTGAGCGCGCAGACGCTCCGTGGACCTGAACGCCAAGCGACAGTCACTACAGCGGTACCGATACTCACTGGCGGACGAGTGGACATCACGGTGATGTGACTGGACGCCCAGAGCCGTGCGAAAGTACTGCTGACATCCAGGCTGCCAGCACAGGTAGCCCGGCCCAGTCGGCGTCTGCGTCAGTTCGAGGTGACCCAGCTCGTTCTGGTGAGCATACAGAGCGTCGATGGACGCAAAGGTCTGTGAACAGGTGTGACACAGCCGGTCGGCGTTCTCGGCCAAATCCACGTCCGTCTCCGGTATAACGATGCCATCTTCCGACGCTGCACAGCCACAGCCATAACCACAGATTATTGCAAGACAAACACGTAATCACACAAGAAGCCCAGCTGTCGCTAGGGTGGGCTCGACCGTACTGGCTGTCACTGGCCTTGATGGTCATCCAAGGTCAATGATTCCCATCTAATCTGACAGGCCGTATGCTACTTCCTATTAGTGATTAATGATAACCTTAGTCGTATCTTGCACCGCTTAGCCACACTACATCCGTGACGGACAGACGGACGGAAGGACGAACGACAATCATGACAAAAGGCCGACCTTAAGTTTACAGCTTAGCGGTCGGCCCAAAAAGTAAACAGAAATAGAAAGACAGTGAAACCACACAACAATTAATTACTACAATAACATATCGTTATTAAAATGCTATTTTAGAACTGACTATTCACTTTTATCCGTAATCAAAACAATGTAAACTGTCACAAACGTCAATTCACTAACCACTTCTCTCCTTCAAGAAAAAACTATTCAAGTGTAGCATACATCTCAATAAGCTTAATAAAACAGTGAAAGTTACCGATGCTGCGACAGCAAGTCGATCAAAATCTAATTAAAATTATTTTAGAATATGGCAGCAAAAGTGTTGGATTGAAGCAGTTACAACAAGAAGTTCACCGCTACGAAACCAGTGACGACACAAAATACATAACAGTTAAAACAAGAAAAGCCCAGCTAACGCAAAAGGGAACGCGCAACAGTTGTGCATGTTTGAAAGCCCACTAAAACAAAATCTGTTTCTACTACAGTCGCCAGAGGGCGCCAGACGACCGGCGGCTAATTATCTATAGTGTTTTACGTGTACTCGCCAGACGTGACCTGTGTCGCTCTGCCCACGCCGTATCGGCTGGAAATCGCAAATTTTCCCTTCCCCTTTCATTTAGCGCCCTCGATCGGGGTGACCCCCTTCGAATTTATGGTAAAGCTTTACTGATCCAAAAACTAGAGTCTTCCAGGCAGCCGACGGTGAAGAATTGGCGATCCTAGCTTGCACCGTTTTGGACTGATCCACCCGTGTGACAGACGGACAGACGGACAGAATTCCGATGGCTAATACGCGCTACAGTAGTAGCTGCTATTGCAAGTACAGCATGTGGCCAAAAGTGTGTCATAATGGCGGCGGCGCAAACGCTCGATTCGTTTCTGCCAGCTAAATTCAAACATCGTAAACAACATTATTTCAACTAAAGCGCTTACCTGACGTTTCAGAATTTTTTCATAAATCCTTTGTGCACAATAACAGAACGAAATCGTCGCGGAATGGACGCGTAAAGCTGACGAATGGAGGTTTAATGAACTTTGCTTCAGGTTGT
>Ga0209367_1011695_pt1 | contig 11601 bp, 8 predicted proteins | sample WorMetLIZISLAND2_FD_187412 | JGI IMG/M metagenome (GOLD analysis project Ga0209367, IMG submission 187412) | Marine gutless worms symbiont microbial communities from Max Planck institute for Marine Microbiology, Germany - Olavius geniculatus... ... | reverse complement strand
AAAATATTGATATAACGTGCTTTTTTGGCGATTTTTGGCTGCAAAAGAGTGAATTACGACGAAATGGATGGAAACAGACTACGATTACCTGCTAACAGGAACTGCTATAGGCTTTCGCGCGTCTCGTGAGCTTTGCTCAAATTACTTGTCTGCTGTCGCTGACGTCGTTTCCCCACCCATTTAATAGCTTAACGACGACACACACAGGGCACTAAAGCTAGCACCTATCATCGTGAGACCAACGCACTGTTGCTAGCTATAGGCCTATTAGCAGCGTTTTCAACGCGCGTTCACGGCGTGCGGTGTTTTACGATGTTCTGAGCGCGCCGGACTACCTTCGACCAAACAGGTGGAATTAATTCGTCGACGACAGCAGCTGCCGTTTCGCGTTATCATTAAAAAGGGTGCCCACGCGTAAATCCAGTGCTTAAATTGAGCGGGAACGCGTGAGGAGACCTGGAGGCATAGGGAAGTTTTTTTTCATGGGGAACGACGTTCCCATATTTTTTGGAGACCTGGAGGAGAAACGCTGATGGTTTCCCACTCTTGTGTAGACACACGTGTCACTAGCACATTTTAACACTGTGGTTTGAATCTTTCTGTTATTATTTCCTGTCAACATTTTCGTAAGAAATTGTCATCAGAAGCCAGTTTTTATGGCTGAAATACTCAAATACACCATGTTCAATTTCGGCTGAGGCTCCGTCTTAGACCCCCCTGCTGGGGGAACATACAACGCTCCCCCAAACCCCTTAGTCGGCTGGAAAAGGCGAATCTAATCCTAATCTATAGACCTTTCCCTCTCAACGTTTCCGGCGTTTAGATTTCGGCGTCTACTGCGTTTCGCTCGCTTTCAAAGTTCCCCTCACTTTTTTCACAATTTAAGCACTGTGTAAAACTAGAAGAAACAAAACTAAACTAATAGGACCTATACTCTTATGTCCCTGCATGTGATTTTGTTTTAGGAAAATGCTTGCACCTCCTAAACTGCATCTGACGTGCCGAAGAACCTCTGACACGGCGTGTTCGGTGGAATGTTATTATAGCAGTAGTGTAGCACGCTATTTCTTTAGGTATGATGATACCTACCGGGTGTCAATCACAGCTATAGCACGTGGTAATAAGAGACTACACGGCGCATGCGTAGAAAGAAACACGTGTTCTTATTGTTGTCGGTTGTTGCCATTGTGTCGTTCTGCATGCACCCATACATGCATGGAACATCTAAGGTCGCACGTTTTTACGTGCATAGGCCTTACGTGTGGTCAACAGTACCTGGCTGAATTTTTAAATCAAAAACTCGACACATTGTCCGCAGTGTTCATGCACTTCTCAGGTGTAACGACTGCAGAAAGTCCGTGTAAGTACACAGTGCGCGATAGCGGCGATACGGTAAGCATAACAGACAGATAAATTGTGAATTGTCCTTGTTAAACCGTGAAGAATGGTCGAAACTTGAAAATCGGAGCTTGATCACTTCGTCTTTTTACTTCTGTCTTCTTTTTCTATCCATTTGTTTTTTTCCGTTATATTTTGTCTCTTATGAGCTAAGAAACTTGGAGAGCGCTGTAACCGATGTGCCATTTGTTCAGTTCAAAAACGGAAAGATCACGTTTACCGCAACACATCTTGTTGCGCGGTGACCTAAGTTAAACCTACTGCGAGTCTGTGACGCTCATGAACTACACTGTGTCTCAAAAAACATTCCCGACATTTTTGACTGTAACTTGAAAACCAATTACTACATTTTGATAATTTTTGGTACAAATATTGCTGACACAACTTGCCATCAAATGACCGTTCAGTTTCCCACCTCACCCAATGTATGCTTCTGCACTTCCTAGGAAAAGCAGATCAAGCGATATATGTGTTGAAATAAACAGAAAACCTAAAAAAGCGTCTCCAACATTATCGATTGTAACTTGAAGAAAGATTAGCAAATTTTAATAATTTTTGGCTGAAATATTTTTGATAACTGTCTATTAAGTAAGTGTTTTAATTTCCACCTCACCCAACGTCTGCTTTTGCACTACTTGGGGAAAGCAGACCAAGCATAATGCGTGTTAGAATGAATGAAAAAACATCAATAAATTCCATCTGTCCTAATCTGTGAGCCCCAACAGCCGGTCTGTTACAAGGTTTGACTGTAGTGCAGCAGTGTATCTACCAGATAAAGTTTAGGATTGTTTGTGAAGTCAAGAAGCGACTGTTACAGCCTGAATTGGTCTGGAGCAGAACTTTGTCGATACTGCTCTCAATGAATGGAGAAAGCGTCTCCTTGCCTGTGTTCGCGTAGTGGGCCAACACTTTAAGCAATTTCACTACAGGCAGCTGAAAAATGGACAATTGGATAAAATGTCAGCCAAAGTATTAGAAAATGTGAACAAATGTGTTTTTACACGTTATGTTAATTAAGCAATCATATCGCATTAAATAAAAAAGTGATATTTCGCTGGTTGTGTTTTCCCCAGGTAGTGCAAAAACAAACGTTGGGTGAGGTGTGAAACTAAATGGTCATTTCATGTCAAGTTGTGTCAGGAATATTCGTATCAAAAATTGTCAAAATGTGGTAATTGGTTTTTAAGGTACAGTCAAAAATGTCGGGGATTTTTTGAGACACGGTGTAGATACGTAAATGCTGTATGTCATGTGCGTAGCTATAGCTAAGCGGACAGAGCAGCGACATCTAAAGGCAGGGCGCATTCGCCCTTGTCGGTTACTCGGTTGGCGGCGTGATCGTGTGATCCTACGTGGCAGGTGACGCTCCGTAGGTCTGAGATGGGCTTCCCATAAAGAGCTGTGCAGTTTTTAACTTTTTAATAAAAAGTATTCGTTTGTTTTTTGTGCGGTGCGTGTTAGAATGAGGCATCCTGTGTGGATGGCTGCGCTGGATACGGGAAGCCACTCTCGACGGCGTTGCAACGACTGACCACCGCGCGTGATGCGAGTCCAAGTCGTCCAGCCCTGGTCGCTGCTGGTCTGGCTGCTGCTGACGACGCTCGGAGTACCAGGGCGTCCTCATGGCGACGGCGCCGTGGCGCGGGGCATGCAGGGACGACAGGTGCGCGTCGCGCGAGGCTACTTCACGTTCATACAACCCGATGACGTCGCGTTCAGCCGGTCCTCAACCGCCACTCAGTGCAAGATCAGTGTCGACACAAGCGACCTGACCACTCTGCAAGTCGGCACCGTACATCCCGACGTACGTAAGACTGAATTGTTACGTTCTTCCTCAAAGGATGCATAAGCAGTGCCTCTGTCTCTTCTGAAATTTAGTTTGTCGGAAAATTTCTTTCTTGTCGAACTATTGTTTTTTAAAATACATAATGTGCGGTCGGAAATCGCTATTTGGGTGGAATTCAGAAGCAAAATTTTTGAGCTTTTAAATTAGGCCTACAGCGGCGTCGTGTGTTGAAAAGTAAGTGGAGCAGGAAGTTGCACATTTGCGACCGACACTGCAAATTTTCGACGAAATTTTGACTCTTGACAGACACACATTTCCGACATAGGAAATTTTGGGCACACAAAATTTACATTTTACCCTTAAATTTTACCAAACTTGGGCTTTTTAGTCCAAAATTTTATTCGAGTTTCAATTGATAAAAAATCCTATCAAAATTTTTAACGGCTAATCGATTAATTTATCGTTGATTTCTGCAGCCCTAAAATTTATTATGTATATGTATGTTTTGCTTCTTTGTGCAGGTATTCGACTGCGACTTTGCGCGGGACGTCGTTCGCTATGTTCACAACGGTAACCCTCACCTGCAATCAGATCGCATCCGACTCGCCATTCGACAGTTCGCCGCCGAGCACTATGGAGCGCCGGAAGTAGTCAGTGATTACGTCGTAGTCACTGTTTACGTCACGCCGCCGGCGTTCGCCATATTTATCGGCGAACTGCGCCCCCTGGTGGTCGACCCACGCAACTCCCCCGCACTGTCTGTTTCCATCGGTCACGACGTCATCCAGTTCCGGTATTTATTTTTTGAAAAACAGCAAAGAACAATATGATACCATCAAAGGCGCGTACAGAGCGACGTAACTGAACTGAAGTACTGAACTAACACGGTTTAGCTTTGGATGAACTGACCAAAGAGCAAGCAGAGCGAGCCCACTGGTCATTGGTTGACGCGTACACGGGCATAGTCCCGTAGGTCAACTACGCCGTTAGACGGTGCCTACTGTAATGCATTACTTTGGTCAGTTGGCCAAAAACTAGACCATATCCGTTCAGTTTAGTTCAGATAGTATGTTGCTCTTGTATGCGCCTTTAGAGCGCTTATAGAGTCAGCTTTTAGAGCGCTTGTCGTGCGTTTTTAGAGTTGATTCGAGAGCCAGCTTTCTAGTGTAAACTGGGTATAAGTGAGATTATTTAGTCCAGACAGTCGCTTAGTGAATGATCTGTGATTGTTGCGCAGGTATAATTTCTCGGGCGGAAGTGTCTGCACGCTGCGGTTCAACGCCGATGGTAGTGATGGTGGGACGTTTAAGCGTCAGTCGCTGTTGTCCGGTGAGCTGGTCACCAGTGATAGAGTGACACCTGTCGGCAATTTGTCCATCGACTGCAGAGATTTTCTCGTCTCCGGCTTCCGCTATCGGTACGTCGTCATGTGCAGAAGAATGCTGCGGCGTTGCGTTATAAGGTGTCTGGCAGCACAGTTCAAGAAATCGCAATTTACGAATCTTAATAATTTTTTTAAAATCGCGAATTGTTACGAATTCTAAAACACGAAACGAGTTTTATTTGGGCATTATTGACACATCAAAGCACTGCATTTTTACAGTGTGCAAACTAAAACTTTGGTGATCCCCTTATCATCATTATTCAGGACTAACGAATTTATGTAGGTTCACTATCGACAGATTAACAGTACGTTAAGCGTATTCCATACTTGGACTGCTGACGTTGAACGATCGTCGCGAACAATTGACAAAACATTTTTAAAATTAGTTCGCACACTTCCTCTTGCACATTTGATACCACCGAAACAACGCTATCTTTTTAATTACATGTGTCTGCACTACACTCGTCTGTACAAACTCTCCAAAACACAAACAGTTTGTTACGCGATATCTTTTACCGCATTGTTTATACAAGTTAACGTAATTGCATGCACGTTTTTTTCTTATTTTCACTCAGTGTTTTATGTTAATTTTGCAACACATCATTAAGGGAAAAGTTTTATATATTTATTTCATTCATGCATACAGGTACGTCGCGGGTCGGCCGCGTACAGCTGTCGACTACATTCATCTGACGGCGAGTGTCGACAGCTGGGTTCAGGGCTCATCAGCGGTCACAGAGAGCGTGTTTTTGCCAGTCAGACTCCTAGGAGCTTCACCTAACTCTGCGCCAACCTTTGTGCGTTCACCCGGTGTGTAATTATATCAGGCACATGCTCTATAAAACACTTATCAAGATCAGATAGAATTGTAGTTATTCATACAATACTACTGTCTTCATCTTTGTTAATTTTGTACTGATATACTTATGCAACTACATTTCAACAACTATTTAGTTTAGTTAAGTTTAGTTTAGCTACGTTTAGTATATGTTTTGTATTTGTGTATTTTTTTCTGGAGTGTCACGTCTTATTTGTTTTTTTTGTGTAGTGTTGATGCACGTTTGTTGCATCTCGTTAAACCAGTCAGTCGGACTGGAAGTAACGTTGTATTATACTATATTGTATTTTTTGTAAATCGTTCAGGCTCGTGTTTTGGCATGCCTTAACCCGTTAATGCCTAAATGATTTGCCATCAAATGGGGGTCCTTTATTTAGTACGCCATGCATGAATGGGTTAATGATTAAACGAACATTGATTGGTTGGTTGACTATAGGTTACCGGCGGCTGGTGGCGGACCAGTTCGTGCCGCTGCTGCTGGACTCTGAGATTCTCCGTGCCCGCGATGATGTGACCCAGTCCGCAGACCTCCTGCTCACAGTGCTCAGTCCACTCGACGAGTCTGGGGGCGGGTACTTCGTGCACCGTCGAGCCCCGTGGACGCCCGTCGCGGCGTTCTGGCAGCGCGATGTCACTGACGGGTCGGTCGCGTTCCGAGCGTCTACGCGCGTCGCGCACGGCACGCGCGTTGACGTCGTCCTCACGGCTACAGACGGCCATTTTGTGTCTAGCAAGCGACTGCGACTGTCGATCAGCGTCCGACCAGCGCAACGACCTGCCGGACCCAAGGTCATTAGCATATCATCACACTATATTCGCCACAGAAGAGTTGATGAATCGCACTGGCTTGGTAGTATAACGGTTAGGACGCTGAACTTGCGATCGCGAGGTCGCTGGTTCCACTCCTGGTAACGTCGCTATGAAGTGGATAGTTATAATGTCTCTTTGCACTCGTGTACGCGTATTGCTCTATAGACCGTGACGAAACGTAGGCCTGTACTTGTAAAAACGCTGTAGTGATAATAAAAAGTTTGTTGATCAGGTGACACGTAACCGGGCGCTGGCGGTCATACGCGGCGGGTCGTCATGTCTCGGACCGAGGAATTTCCGGTTTATCGACACTGATAGCAGTCTGGAGCACGTCGTGCTACGGTTACTCCGCGGAGGACCTCGACATGGCAACATCACCCTGGCGAACGGTAGTGCAGTCACGGACACATTCCGCTGGAAGGACGTCGAGCGCTGCGGCGTCATCTACCACAACCACGACGACGTTGGCGCCAGCGACGATGACGCCGATGAGCTGTTTCTACGCATATCAAACGCTCGACGCTCAGTACGGACCCGGATAGCGATCCATATCTTTCCTGGGACAGTCAGCCCACCAAGGTTGACAGTGTTGTAACTATTATGTCGCATTTAATTACATTATATTACATTACATTAAAATTTAGAATAGAAAATGTCTAACACTTTTGTCACTTTTCCCACTTTACAACCAGCAATGGAAAAAAGGCGGAAATTAAGGGCGTCATTTAAAGGGAGAGTCTATAAACCCCTAAGAATTTGGGATTTTAATTTTTTTCCTTAAGTGAGTCCTGCGTAAACGACTGACGTACGACAAACTTTTGGTCCCCGGTTGATCTATACTGTGTAAACTGTGTAAACTACACGAAATTTGGTCAGTTAATTCTTAGGAAAATCATTCAAATTGTTGCCACCAGATGTCACAAACATTTTAAAACTGAAATGCATTAAATTCGATTTAATATGGGGCTCTGCTGCTGGGGGAGGTTACAAGGCTTCACAGACCCCATAGCTGGATTTAAGGGGATCTATTTCTATGCGGAGAGGAGAGGAAAGAAGAGGGGAAGAGAAGTGTAACAATTGTTGGAACGCTGCAGGTTGAAGCAGAATGATGCTACAGAAGTGAGAGAGCACGGCTACGCGCAGCTGACGACCCTACACCTCGACTTAGTGTCCGTCACCATTTGTTGCCGTTCCGATGACGTTCTGTACACGATCACAGCACAGCCGCGCTACGGACAGCTGCTCCTGATGTACCGACCCATGACCCGTGGACACCCCGTCAACAGGTTCCGGCCATGGACAACTTACTAAAGAAATTAGTTAAACTACGTATTGCTAAATTTCTACTAAAATTAATTATACTATTAGTTAGCAACTACGTTGGCAGTAGGCCAGGCCCCTAGTAAACTAAACTGGTAATTTTTTAATTATACGTTTTCCTTGCCGCCAAATTCTGTTGATATTGGCTGCAAGTAAATGTCAATATTATTTAAAAAACTTAAACATTTCGAACACTTCAAAAAGTAAAATACGTGAATAAAGAAATCGCTTTATTTTTATTCACTTTACAGTTGCAAGCTTCAGTTTATTGCAGTAAGTCCAACGATATCTTAAAGTCAAAAAGAACTGTACAAGCGATTCAACTAATTTTTAAGAATTAAACTATTCAGTTTCTAACTAAAAACAATAATTATACTACCGTGTTAACTATTGTATTTTAATCAGACTATTGATTTTGTTAAGACAAATTAATTAAATTATTAATTAAACTATTAGTTAACAAGTTTGTAGTTAACTTTTGCCCGTCATTGCCAGGTTCACGCAGCTAGACTTGGACAAGGGTCATGTCTGGTACCGCCATCAGTCGGCAGGAGGCAGCAGCTCTCCACTCCGTGACAGTTTCCGCTTCCGACTGGGCCTGGCGACCAGCTCAAGGACAACGAGCAACGCGACGACGACGACCGACGGGGAGGAGCTGGTTCACAGAATTATCGTACGACCACACGCCAGGGATTACCCGCCGCGGCTGCTAAGCCCCTCCGTACGGACGCTGACCGTACAGGAGACCGACGTGCGACCCATTCGACGGGAGACCTTCAGGTAACTACGCGTTTCAGCTTCGCGCTCCTTAGCTGTCGTCGAGGCCTCTGTCTGTCTGTCTGTCCGTCCGTCTGTTTGTTTGTATGTACGTCACACCCTACTGCTACAAAAACGGTGCATGCTAAAATTACTTAATTTTCAGTGTCGACTGCCACAAAAACTATTTTTTCGTGACAAAATTTCATGCCTTTGGGTGCAGGAATTTTTCTCGACCGAGGGCGTCCCCCTAAAAAGTCGATACTTTACCGTTATTGGCTTGTCTAGCGTAACTAATCTAACTAAGTAATCTGAGCAACGCTCACGGAACGCGCGACAGCATCGGTGCTACCACCTCGGAAATCACTGCACAACGTGTAATAAAATATCAATGCGTTTTGAAAGGGTGCCCAAATTTTGACGTTTTCATACGGAGGACTCGTCGATCGTAAGAAATCGCAACTCGGACGGTTAAAATTTGCGTTTTACGCTGCATATTTTACGTGCAGGTTCTCAGGTGTCTATCTCCAGTAATTTGGCGCAATCTACTGTTGAAATATGCTTCACTGTAGCTCTGAGACGGGTTTTCCGCGAGGATCTATATCTTTTAGAACGTTTTTGTTTCAGATACCGGGACGCCGAGCACCCGGACGAGGACGTGGTGTTCGTGGTGACCTGTCAGCCGTTCGTCGTCGGTAATACTGTGACGCAGGACGCGGGGCTGATAGCTTACCACGATGACGCCGCGTTCCGATACAAGAACGCTTCGACGGTCGTGCCGCTTCGGACGTTCACCCAATCGATGATAGATGGCGACATGGTCGCATACGTACCTCCCCAGCGAGACATCGGACCGAACCGGCTCGACGTGAGGTTCATCTATTCCGTCTCCGATCTGCATGGAAACTTCGAGGTCGACCAGGCATTCGACGTCACAGTTCTTCCGGTCAACAATCAGGTATGGCGACATCATAGCATTTATTTTACACACGGGCGGCGCTAGGAATCTGAAGCGGGGAGGACAATCTGCAGGTGGGAAGGGTCAGGGCACAAGGGGGGGGCAATGGAAATCGGTGTGCGGGCCAAACATCCGTTTACGTTATCATAGGGCATTTTACCACAGCCAACGTTTTTCCTGTGGACATTTAGTTTAAAGGGGAGCACCAGAAGAGCAACGGCAAGAGCGCAGAGGTAATTGCTGCTTCGTCTCCTTATTACACCCCTCTCTGGCGCCGTCCATTCGCGGTCATGATTATCATTACTTGAGCGTCACAGATGGATGAATGCAAGAGCAGATCTCTTATAGCATTTACAAAGGGACGGAAACGAACTGAATTTACTGAACTAAACTACAGTATGTTTACGCAGTTTAGTTCATTACTGCCCGCGGTTTCCGTCAGAGTTTTTTTTTGTTTTTTTTTCTCTCTCTGTCATTGCGATAATTTTCATGAACCGCTGTACTTAGCTTGATAAAATTTTGCACGAGCGTATACTTGGACATTTAGAAGCCCATTGAATTTCAACGTATAGTTTATAGGTCAAAGTCCAAGGACTGGATTTTCAGATTCTTTGCTTTTGCAAAATATTTCCTCGCTGCTACTATATAGCTATACTACTAGGCTGGTCCAGTTAGGCCGATAGCTGTTAGCCCACATTGACGTCATTACTATGGATCTCAGCATGCTACTGCGTGAGTGAGGGGGGTGAGTGAGTGAGTAGGGTTTAACGTAACACCCGACAGTATATGTCATTTCGGGGACGGCCTTTCCAGGCAATGCATGTACGCATAATAACGAAACAAAAGTCACTCTAACCTTTACTGAAAGTTTAACCTTTTAAAACACAAAACCTAGAAACAACGTAAACCTAAAGTTCTAAGAACTGCCAACTTTAAGTGTGCATGTGTAACTAATGACAAAATAAAATATAAAAATAAAATAAAAATAAAATAAAATAAAAAAATAAAATGACAGTTTTAATAATCTTTTCTCTTATCCTCCAGACAGTCATCAGTCTTATAATGCTGTCTGTTGGAGGACGAGGAGTGCTACTGCGGCTAATGCAGACAGTAGTTATACATGTAGCTTATTTCTGCAATCTGGTTTTATTTTAGTTTATTTCCACGACTTTTACGGACTGTACAAAGCGAACGAACTAACAGTTTATTTCTGTCGCCTTATACACGCCTTTAGAGAACAGAGACTCTGACTTACTTTTAGAATCGCATCTCCACAGCACTAATGGAAGTGTAAATTCTTGGTGAGCTTTATCAACAACCGAAACTCTTTGTGTAATCTGATTTTTTTTCAGAACTGCCCAAAAAGATTTGAACAATATGACCATGGGCGTTGGAACAGGGGGAGCAGAGGGAGCAGCTGCTCCCCCAACTTTTGGCATGGGAGAGCAGGCCATAGCTCTTGCTCCCCCAAAAGTTTGAGCCTTTTGCACTGCGATGTTAGACTGAGTCGAATCGAATTAGACATCGCAGCGCAGAAGGCACAACCTTTTGGGGGAGCATTTGTTGAATGCTAGTTATTGTATACAACAGAAGGCAGTAGGCCTATAGTTTTACCCTTTGCTATTCAAGTTGAAGTTCCGGCCGCGTAGGCGAATTTGTTTATTTGTTTATGCTGTGTGTAATTAAACAAAATGCCAAAATCACAACGATATTATGAATGTGTCACATCGATGTCCAGAAGCTTGATAGATAAATTCGGTTGATACATATGCGATAGTGTTTCAATGCCATGTTCGTCCTCTTGGCCAAATATGTACAAACACACACGAACAAACATTGCCAACTCAAACAAAATATAATGACAATGTTATCGCATCCAGTCACCAAGATATCGAACAGCGTCACTTAATAGTCCCAACAGTTGAAGAGCTGGAACTACCAAAATAGTAATCTGTTATCAAATTTAAGAGATGGCAGAAAATGGAATGGACTCGGGTCTTTAATACATCTAGATACGTTGGATCAGCTGGAAGACAGCTACAAAAGTAAACAACAACAGACGTTATTAAGACAAAAATTATGACAATGTGCATTTGAAGATCTACAAATGACACAAGAAAAAAGCAGATGCATAGAAATCGGGATTACCCTCTTTGGATCCAATTAAGAGTGTTCTCCAAAGTGGACACCAATTTACTACTGCCAGGGACCGACAGACCAGCCACGGTTGCACTTTTATTGTAGCAATAGGCGGAATCACGCCAATGCCACCGAAAAAGTCCAACACAAGGCACTTCCGTGGCATGTCATCTATCGTACTTGTATTGTACTTGCCATCAAGCTGCTTGTTT
>Ga0209367_1011694_pt1 | contig 11601 bp, 3 predicted proteins | sample WorMetLIZISLAND2_FD_187412 | JGI IMG/M metagenome (GOLD analysis project Ga0209367, IMG submission 187412) | Marine gutless worms symbiont microbial communities from Max Planck institute for Marine Microbiology, Germany - Olavius geniculatus... ... | reverse complement strand
CTCTTTCCCTCTCTCTCCCTTAGAAGTATATAGGGCCTCCTAAAATCAAGCTAGGGGATCTGGAAGCGCTGTGAGCTCCCCCAGCGGGGCGGAGCCCCAGCCGAAATCGAATTTGGTGCAGTTTAGCTTTAAAAATGAGATCTGGTGGCAACGATTTTAATTATTTTAAACTCACCAAATTGGTCAATTTGGTGCAGTTTAAACGTATGCTTATGTTTTGTCTGGAGAATTGGGGGGCCTGGGCCCCTTGCCCCCCCCGTTAGCTACGCCACTGTGAAAGACAGACATAAATAATTTAAAAAATACACACAAGCAATCGAGTAATAAAAACTCTAAACGACCACACATAGACAGCAGACCGATACTGTCGGCAAAAAAATCGATCAATTTGCGACAACTCGCCGGTCACCCGGTCACACTAAAAGGATTGTCTTATTGAAAATCGTCTTTTTTCAGAATCACACTATAAATCTCGAGAGTTTGTCTCATTCCACTGCGAAATCTAGCGCATAGGTTTTTTTGTAAACGTTGTGGGCTATAAAACTTTACGTTTTACTTACTTTACGTTCTTACTTCCACCCGTTCGATTTGTTCGAAACACCAGCCTACTATGGCGGGATTAAGTTCAGGTCGCATCACTAGAGCAGTCTGAACTGTGGTGTTAAGTTGGGCGCGGTCGTTTTGCACGCAAGACCGACTCCAACCAGAGATAGACACTTATAGGGTGTTTATACGATGAACCAAACATGAAGCAAATGTATCGAATATAGACGTTCACGACGTGTGCTGTAAGTTTGCTTCATGTTTGCTTTATCGTGTAAACACCCCATTAGACAGACACAAAGAATCAGACACTTGCTGTGGCTACTGCTGCTGCTATGCTGCTTGTGATCTAGTTGAGTCTTCTTGCTTCGAATCCGAATATGAGTTCTGAAAACAAAAACTAAAGTCCACTGCCAAACTCGAGTACTAGGCAACCTGACTGCGTCATATATAGCAAACACAAATACACCAAATACAGGTAATAAAAAATGTATTTTTTTCCAATAAATAAATACAATCAGATAATGACTGTTTTTTCACTTACTTTTAAGTTGCTACGAGTAATAGTCCAGTGGCTTCGACGTCGAGTCACGAGTGTCCGAGTCTCAGTCTGATTGCACTGCCGAACTCGAGTAAAGTTTTACATGACTAGATGCTGCGGCAACTGCTGCTGCTGCTGCTGCTGCAGAACATCATTTATCATGTCCGCATCATCTACGACAAAATTCATTGCGTCATTTGTGACGACAGCATACCGCTCCAGTATCCAGCCAGCTAGGTGAACGACTGGCCACAAGATGGCTGCGAAAAAAACATTGTTTATTTTTTTTAAAAATGCAAGCCCCAACTAATGTGCAGTAGAATAAAACTGTTCATTGTTAGCAAGATAAGTTAGCTAGCTAAACAAGACATTATACTTTTGTCGATATCTTCGCAAAATACTTATTTTCTTAGTTTTTATCGTTACAAAGCTTATCACATCTCATGATATCCTTACACTGTTTTGTAAAATACGCCAAACAACCAATCAGCCAATTAATCAAATCAATTATTTTAAAAACGTATTTATAGCTTAACGACACACGTTGCAAACGAATTAAAAGTGCACAAATAGTACAGTAATTTTCTCTCACAGTTGCATAAACTGAAACAAAAAAACGCTCGCAGGAAAAAAAACTGTCTGAACTTAACACAACCTTGAGCAAGTTGCTAATCATTGTGCGTTTATGTCGTTTCTTACCCTCAGCGAGACGGGAAATAAGTAGTAACCTCAATTCAACTTAGATGCAACCCGGTTTTTATTGCTAAATACTACTCACGAACTTGAAAGTAATTACAAATTCTCGTACAAATAGTTGCTATTGTTCAAAAAAAGTTCAACCAACCGTCATTTTGATATGCTATATGCCGACGATTCCGGCAAGTAATTCCGCCGATAATGATTAGCTTATCTAAGTCCTCTAACTATTTGTAGCAGTTCGGATGAAGAACGCGCACGATCACGCAACAGATGCGCCAAACAATTGCTGTCGCCTGTTTGTCACGCTTGTTGTTAGACAGCTACTGCTGCTGCTGCTGCTGCTGTTGCTATTGGAGACGCTGCGTCGTATTAACAGCATCCGCAGCAGTCATCAGCCGTATAGTTTGTCCTATCACTGCCTAGAAGGATGCGACAGCTTTAACTATCAACGATAGCCTACTGTCGCATCTGTTTCATCAGTGAACACATTTAGGCAACGCCTCAAAATTGAATTTTTTTCTCTGCAGTTTCATTTCCCCAAACATTGAGTTTATTCGCAAACACTCTATTTAATTCCGCAAACCTCGCCATTTCGCTATCTCTGTGTTAGCTGTCTTTGCAGTTACGTCATGACAATGGCACTTTAAACTTCATTCGTACCATATAAATGGCTGCCATCAACAGATCTGCAACTGTTTTAAATCAGTAGCACAAACGTAATTGGACTCCCACGATGAATGTTTAATTCTGAGTTACCGATAGCTTACAAATTAAAAAGTAGTAATTTTTTTATTAAATTGTAATTATATCAGCTAAAAGAAGCTGTGAGCCATCTAGCGTAAATGTGTAAAACAGTGGAGACACAGGGCCAAGCATTATACCTTACTGTCGACACAACACACCTAGGACAGCCGTCTGGTTTTCTTGACTGTTGGTCTGACGGTTTTGGATAGAACTCGTTACCTGACGTACTAAGAGATTCGGAGTGCATCTTCGACATTTTGGAATTTCCTTTAAGACAATCAGTCGCGTCCTGATACGGGACCCAAAGCCAATTGTTCGTCTTTTTAATTTTAGTTTTCGATTTTTCTCGAAAACTAAGTTATTTAGAAAACAACACAAATTCTTATGTTGAGGGAACTTTAGAGGCAATAATGAAATTTCAAGCATCCATATCTTTACTGTCGGGAATACGCAGCTGCCGTCGAAAAATTGCAACCAACTTTTTTCATCAAATCCCCGACCTTTTCAATCAACGACGTCGCCAAAGACAATGATGCTTCTGTCTTCTATAATGTTGTGGCCACCACGTACGCATTAGAAGTCGCGTTTAAACAACGACTGTTATGTTTCTGAGACAACCGTTAAATTTAGCTACTCTTAACGCTCTGCTTTATGGTACGGCCTGTCTGTCTGTCTGTCCGTTCGTCCGTCTGCTGTTTTTTTGGAACGTTTGTCTGTAACGGATGTGTTGTGGCTAAACGATGAGAGATAGGGTCAAGATTCTTACTGAGCACTGAAAGAAGTTGCATAAGCCATTTCAGATGACACGAAAATTATTTTTTGGTTTTCCGACACCCGCGTACGATCGGCCGTCTCTAGTGTCAGCTGGGCTTCTTGTGCACAGCAACTGTACTCACTTTTTTTTCGGTGCAACAAAGAACCGCGTGTCGCTGCTACATGCGCGAGACCGCTGGGTGATAGACGTCACGTCAATTCGACTGTCATGTTTGCCACGTCGGCCGGTCAATTCCAATTATCGTATGCATTCAGTTATTCCAGTACACAGAGTAAGTCTCTCTCTACTGTCTGTTTGTCTGTTCTTCCGTCTCCGTCCGTTTGTCGCAATATTCCATCAATTATTACGCACCAGCGGCCGATGTGACACTGCCGTGACGTAGTGACGTCATTGTGACGCTGATGACGTCATAGCAATCCGAACGCTATTCTCGAATTCTGACTCTGTATGCCAATGATTTTTAAGATACTGTGCCTTGTGCAATGCAATCTTACGCTAACTTTAAATTTTAACTTTTTTCGCATTACGTCATAACCATATCGTATCTTCTATGGGTCAGTCGTGACGTCATGACACCTTTGTGACGCTGATGACCTCATGCGTGAAGCGGTTAAGAATCCCGTGACGTCAGTTTGGCGAAAGTTTATGACGTCATGGAGTCACCGTGACTTCATGACCGTAACGTAATTGTAACCTTTTCACGTAAATAATCAACACACCAAGGAAGTTCCCGACGTCATATGGAGTCACTGTGACGTCATATATGGGGGAATTCCGTGACGTCGTGACTTGGTGACCAAGTCAGTCCAGCGTGTCTATTCTGCTATTAGCGACGCGCGATAAATCCCGTGCTGATACGATAAGCCTATCTGATTATTGGATGTGATGCAAACAACCACATAATCCTCATCGTTATCATCGTTGTCGTTGTGGTTCTATTCGTCTTTTCGTTTTTTTTTGTGTGTGTGGCCAGTGCGGCCAGTGCGCGGCAGTAGTGACACTTTGTGCACCGATATAATTTAGTTATTCTCTTAAATTTAGTTTAGCCTAATAGAAAATAATTGCAGTTACCACAATCTTCTGTAGGCCTAATCATGATTCACGTTGAAACTGCTAATGTGCGAACTGCACCGTTGATCATCTGCACCTTAACCAACTCGATCAAACATTGTTCCAAGAAATTTTTATTGATGGCTTTATAGCATGAAAGCGTTAAAATGTTATTTACTACATATCGAATATATTTACTGTATAAATACAGTAAAATATTCGATATGTAACAGCTGCGAAAATTAGCCTAGCGATATTTTGTGTGCCTTACCACGGCGCCATCCTCCTGAGGACATAATGCGTTTACCGACAAAGCTAAATACTGGAGACGGATGCACAAAAAGTCAAAATAAAGCCGAGTACAAAACGACGAAAATAAACTAAAATAAACACCCTTTGCAAAATAAACTGAAGTAAAACGAACCGAACCGCACTGTCATATTTTAATTCAGTTAAGCTCGTTTCAATTTATCTCTGTTGCTTTTTAAATGCCTTGAATTTGCGAGTGAAAGTCTTAGATTGACGCAAAGCAGCTCACTACAACAGAGTAGAAACTGCTAAAGTGAAGTGAGCTTTTTCGTGACGACAAACATTTCGAAAATGTCGCAACATAAAAAATCTCATATAGCATGTCCAACGACAGCAATAAGGCTGCGGTTACATGTAAAACAAAACCCACTTTCAAAAATATTTTGCAAACGTTTTATTCTGCACATAGCCACTTCTTCTCGGGAAACCGAGCGCATTCAATCCTGCTGGAATGTTTTTTAAAAGTTTTTGCATTCGTCTCACCGTACAAAATAAATGTTTCGCAAGCTGTTACGTGTAAAATAAAATGCCAAAAAACATTCGCGAAATGTTTTCGAAAAAGAGTTCGTTGTTTCACGTCCGTGTAGTCACGACCTGAGTCTCATATATCTTGTCGAACGACAACAGCAACAATAACAACAGGTCCGTCTGTATTCAGTGCGATTTTCGTTAACGAAATCGAGAACGAAAACGAAAAGTAAATCAAGATGAAGATGGCGCATTGTCTGTATTCAGTGTCCTGTCAGAACGTGAAGAGACTGCCGGACTGGCCACTGGCGTATATTATTATATTGACAGCGCGTATAAAGAATATATCTCATCGACGCAGCTGGTGCTCGTCAGCGCGAATAATATTAAGTCCATTCTTAGCCGAGATGAGCACGTCTCCGCGTCATCTGCCGCTATGCATATGGCTTCTGCACGGACAATCGACCAACTTTAATCACTTCTGTCCATCCATTCAGACTATAGACCCTATTCCGCGTTTCCCGCGGTCTTCTCTCCTTTTTCGCTTTTTCTGCTTCGTTCTTTGCTGTTTCTGGTTTTTGTCGTAACTATTCGTCTGTCTGTTGCTACTTCGTGTTTCGAACAGCTATTCAATTTTCTTGCTTTTCCGGACAAATAATCTGTACGACATACGACATATTCTATGCGGTCGCTTTCGATCGCTATGCTAAGAATAATTTACGTACAATGGCTTCGTCGCAGTGGAAAGCAACTACAGCAACTAAGCAATTGCCCCCTTTTTGTTGTGCCGGAAAACGTTTTTCATGTCGAAATTTTTTTAGTAATATAAAATTTGCGGCAACAGAAATCTCCCATTTTGAAAAAAAATATTAAAAATTGAAATTTTAAGTTAACTCTGCCTGAAGTTTGCACTTGTCTGTCGGAGAAATGCAACATTCTGTCTTCTATCGGGTTCTACTTTATCAACAACCCACGACGGTGCTGTTTTGTTTCGTCGTCTTGGACAACGGCACTATCGTCGATCGACAACTCGAGTTCTGCTTGGGAAGAACTTCGCCTGATAAACTAAGCAAAATGTTTCGGCGCTCAATTCCCAGCGAGTTCGTTTCAAAATCTACTTCTTCGATTTGTTTCCGTGTTTGTTATAGGCCTACACAATGTCGTCGTGTGATGAGAGCATAGGCAATTTCTTTCTCTTAATTTCAAACTGTCGTAAAATTTTTCTTTTGTTAAAAAATAAACAAATAAACAAATAGAAGTAAAAATTTCACTATTTTAAAAAAGTGCAAAGATAAAGTTAAACTGAGCACCCACAATCTCTTCTGTAGGAAATTTGCGGATGTGTGTCGTCCCACTTACGTGGGTTTATGACGTGACATGCAATCAACTATACAGAAAGTGGACAAAATTTTGCGCAACAAGTTTGCAGAAAATGGAAGGCTTTTAACACAACAAAACCAACGAAACCACGTCAAAATGTTGTAGCCTAAAGCTTGCTGAGCGAGTTGTTCAAGAACGAGTTCGCAACGAAACGAACTAGTGGACAGGAGTTTCTGTAGGCCTACCTATTCCTAATGGCGCTCAGTGAAAAATTGGGGAGAGGAACGTTTTGTTAGAAGTGTATGAATCAAAACTTGTTCTTATTTTTTCACCGCGCAGTCTACACGCGGGGAAAAGGGACAAAACATAGGTAAGAAAAGTAGAGAAAAAAATGATAATGGACAAGCTAGGAGCGAAGGAAAAAAAGACAAGAAGGGAAAAAAGTTCGAAAGAAAGGAGACTTAAGCCCGAAAGTGGGAAATGCGCCCGATTTCGATTCTGGATTTCGGGGGATAGAGGCCACTGCTAGTGGACTTGCGTTCTAATATGATGATTCGATGCAGCGCCGCTGATACAACGAGTTGTCTGTATCGATGCGGGGCTGCGGTGCGAATGTGATGAATGCGTCCCGTGCCGTTGAGTGAAAGATGCTCCTCCATACACTTGCTGCATGTATGAGCGGCTGCCGCAAAAATACTCGTAGGCTACTAGACCAGTAAGCCTTCCTGCATCAGTACTTTTTTGCCAGCTGCAAACGAAAGCACAGGAATTGTTTAAAAGTTTAACAACGACTACTTTCACTATAAAATAAAAGTACCGTGTAGCACGCAAATGCACACCGGCATGCTATTTAGGCCTATGGACAAATTGTAAAGCAACATTAGAGCAGTGAAAATGCATTATGACGAAAGTTTCTTTTTCGATTTGCTCGAAATAATCGCTGGTTTCGAATTCTGCTTCTGACAACGTCAAGCGTACACACGCAGTGCTAATTTGGGGTGGGTCCAAACTCATGTTCAAAACTTAAGCCTACGCTATTTGTTGATGGAAAAATGTTCACCGTCGACAAGAGAGGGATAGCAGTTCATCATGCAGTTTTCCAGTTGTCGATGTCTTGATCCGTTTCGAAGAAATTCGCCATCGAAATACATTGATCATTATTATCAGTATACGTACGATAGATTGCCTGTTCTAGCGGTCAGTTTTAGTGTACATTTTACGGACTATCGTAGCGATAATAAATTGCGCTTGGACGTGTGTGGACAGTTGAACGGCCGTGTTTATTCCAGGTTGTTGCGAAGTCCACGTTCCGTCTCTAGGCTGATAATGTGCTTTCAGGGAATTTATTCGGCGTGACGTGCGCGGTGAGTCCGGCGACTGACGCAAGGAACTGCGATGCTGCTCCAACTTTGTGACACCGGCGTAACGTTTAGCAGTGGCGTAGCCAAGGGGCCCAGCCCTCAATCCCCTGACGAAACATAAACATGCTTTTAAACTGCACTAAATGTGCCAATTTGGTCATTTGATTCTCAGAAGAAAATAATTAAAATTGTTGGTACCAGAGTTCATATGTTAAACATACAATGCACCAAATTCGATGTTGGCTGGGGCTCCGGTGCTGACCCCGTTGAGGGAGTTTACAGCGTTCTCCAAACCTTCTAGCTATATTTTACAGATCTTATTTTTAAGGGGAAAGGGGTAAAAAATAAGAAAAGAAGGAAAATAAAAAGTAAAAAAGGAGAAAAGGGAAAAAAAGGAGAAAACGAACAGGAAAGGAAAGAAAAGGAGACGACCCTCCAATTGACATTTCTGGCTACGTCACTGACGTTTAGTATAGCTTAGGCGATATCTGTAAGGCTCGAACTCCACCTGCTTCGATTTGTTGTCGATTGTGCATGTTGCACAACAAATCCGCAATAAAAATTCGCAGCACATTGTATAGAACAATCTTCAAGGCTTGAACCCCCATTACAACCGCCATAACACATGCAACATGAAACTTGCAAGTATTGCAGCTAATGGCCAGAAAGGTGTATCACATCTGCCAGACAACTTAGAACAAACGCTGCAAAATTTGCACACAATTATTCTTGCAGATTTACAGCAAGTCGGACAACTTGTCGCACAAGTCCACAGCGAATCAATCAGTTCTTGCCTACACGATCATTTTCCGGCCTCCGGGGAACCGCGGGACAGTCGGCGATGAAGTCGGCTACATTGGATCGGGTTCGTCGCGTTTTTACGACCGCAACCATCAGCGCAGGCGCGTAGCGTTAAGGCGCGTACAGAGCGACGCAACTGAACTGAACTAAACTGAACTGACACGGTTTAGTTCATGACGAACTGACTAGTGAACAAGCAGAACGAGGCCACTGGTCATTGGTCCACACGTACGGAAGCGTAGTCGCGTAGGCCACAGACGCCGTTAAACGGTGCCTACTGTAATGCATCACTGCTTGTCCATTGGTCAGTTCGTCACAAGCTAAACCATGTCAGTTCAGTTCAGTTCGGTTTAGCTACGTCGCTCTGTACGCGCCTTTAACGTCGTTTGTCGACACGAGTTGTTGGTGTCGACATTACAGGTTCCTAGAGCTCTGCCCGGCTGTATAGCCTGCAGCTAGGGTAGTGCCAGTGGGCAAGTGAACAGGCCTACTTGTGCACGGCAAACTAAAATTAATGACCAATGTTTGTTTGGATGTCCATCTGTCGTCGCATAATTCTCTGAAATACGCTATTTTCACCCTAACCCCAACCTTAAGCTTTAAACATTTAATACTAATCCTAATTCTAGTGCACTACGCTCAAAGCTAACGATAGCGATCGACGTTGATGCCGCCTTCTAATGTCTAACAGTCAGTGCAATAAAACTTGAAATTTAATCCAAATAAGTAAATATAAAACTGCATCAAACGTATCTACATATGTATGTATTTAGCCTATGCTTCGTAGAATAAGTTTGAGAATTTTCATTTCACAAAGTAGACTAGTGTAGCGATCGACTTAGATAAAGTGTAGTGGGATAATTAATAGTCGCATTATTGCAAATTTCTAACAGACTTTGCCAGTGAATTTTTTTTTGAAAATCGATCAATATTCGGCGAAGATGTAGACACTATTCTTTTCGTTCACTCTAGATACTAGTGCCATTCATACACAAGTCGTCGGGTAATCTATAGTTAGCCCATCACCCTGCAGTGTAAAACTCAGCCCTATAGTCTACATAGACAGCTAGGCCTATAAACTCGTGCAGTCCAGGCCTTAGCCGTTCTCTTGCTTGCACGTTTATTAGACCAGCGTACAACGCAAAGTGTCTGTTGTCCGTGGCTGACAGAAGCTATTAAGGGCGTACATTAGGCCTGCGCTGAAGAGGGAAAATAACACGATCTAAAAAAAGGTTTGTGCAACTTACGTTTAATAGGCGCAACTGTGATTAGCGTCAGTCAGCAGCTGTCGAACATTGACAAACTTGGGGTGAAAACGGCAAGAATGAACTCTAGCCTGCTAGGATCATCGACCGGAGAATTGCTGGTAGTCTTCGGAGCGGTGTTTCTCACCACGTACTACGTCATGTCATACAGACGTCGACAGAACGGATCGTCACATAAATTGCCTCCTACTCTACCGTCGCTACCGATCGTTGGCTCACTGCCGTTTTTACCGCACAAGCTCGAGGATCTTGCTGAGTTCTGCACCAGCTCGAGAAACAAGCTTGGGAAGATCTTCTCGTTCCGCGTTGGATCAAAGTATAACGTTTTATTCGTTTGTTACTGTCACATTTTACGTGTCACGCTGATCAGATCAACTCAGTCTTCTACCCTCCGTAGGACGGGAAATGAGTGTTAGTTTACGGGCTACGGGGTAAAGGCCTAGTGTGACTGTTTGGGGCGGTGCATGTCTACTTGTTGCAAACCGCGGGTCCAATAATTGTTCGCCGACGCGGGCAAGGAATGGCTGCATAGTGCTCACGCCAATCAGCTGCCACTTCGAGATTGTAGAATCGCTTCTGGTTTTGAGTTTGTCTCATGTGAAGAGCGTTATATCAAGTACATGACTTTTCTAGCTTTACATTTTAACGATTAGACACGCTCAAATGTAAATGTTAGTGCGAATGCATATCAGGTCAACTCAGCCTGGCCGCCCATCCGCGGGTAAGCGAAAGCTAAGACGTAAGCAGACACACTTAGCGATGCATGATTAGCCTCGTATCAGTGGTTTCGCAGCATCTTCTATTTTTTATGCACAGTAGGGCCTACAGGGGCGCAAGGCAGTCAGTGAGCAATGAACATTACGCCTAGAAGAGATGTTTCTGCAAGACTCCGACAGGTTTCATTGTATTAATTTACACTGACATTGTATTTTATTGCACTGTTATCAGTGACGATAGTCGTATAAAACTACGCATAAAACTGATTAAAACGTCATAAAACACGTCAGTCTGCTTGTGTTTTATTCAGGTTCGTTCTGATGCTCTGTGGCAGAAAAGCGATACACGAGGCACTGGTAACGAAGTCAATCGACTTCGCTGATCGTCCAAAATTTCACATCGACACGTTAACAAATCCATATTCTAAAGGTGCTGTGTCAGTTAGCAGTTCGACTTTGTCATCCAGTCTTATAAACTAACCAATGATAACAAATTTAAACGGAGTGTTTAAAACTTTCTGTGTTTTCTAGTTAAGGCCTAAAAAATTCCGTGCTTCCAGTTACAGTCCGGCGACAAAGTAGAGACAAACGGAAAAATATTAGTTATTATCTTGTATTTCTATTTTATGGCATTCCGTGTAGGCCTAATATTATACAACAGCTCATAAAAAGCGACACATTAAATATTGCCCATGAAAACCATAGTAAAAGTCTACAGCATAACAGACTATAAGAACAGTTTTGTTTTAGTAAAACTTTGAAAGCAGACACAAACGTACACCAAATTTTTCAACCTTTAACATAAATTTTAGGCTCGGTGGTTTCTGCAAACGTACGACAACTGGAAGTAGGTCCACAGTTATTTTTACGCCTGTCATGACTTTAAGCAACAAGAAATTTGAGCAAAGCTCACGAGACGCGCGAAAGCCTATAGCATTTACAGTTCAGTAGTTATAGTTTCGAAAATCGCATATCACTTGGACTCGGCCCATCGGGACCATAATACACA
>Ga0209367_1011690_pt1 | contig 11602 bp, 12 predicted proteins | sample WorMetLIZISLAND2_FD_187412 | JGI IMG/M metagenome (GOLD analysis project Ga0209367, IMG submission 187412) | Marine gutless worms symbiont microbial communities from Max Planck institute for Marine Microbiology, Germany - Olavius geniculatus... ... | reverse complement strand
ATGGCCAAACTGTGACCACTGCATTTCACACGGTAGTGTAGCAACAACCTTAGAGCGAGGGGGCCAAAACTAAAGACACATGCGTCAAGTTTCTTTCTAATATTGCCTGCCATAATTTATTAAAATCGGCCAATGTTTCACGGAGCAATTTAAAAAATAAAACTTACATGTTTTTTATGAACCGCAGTGTCGAGGGTAATACTTATTTGCACAGTTCAATTTCCATTGGCAATAACAAAGAATATTTAACTGCTGTATTCATTCAAGTACTGACTTTAGTCATGTAAAGAATTTCTTTCGGCACATTTTGCTGAAAACCACATGACTCTATGATGTACGGTTGCAAAATTATGGTGTCATTAACTTTGTGCGGTTTTTTTGGACCACCCTGTATAATGTTTGAAGTTAGCATTTTGTTTACTTGTCTCAAATCGTTTATTTTTTCAAATTTCTGGCATTTTGTTACCTTTTTATACACACTGTGTAAATTAAATACTGTAACGAATACTAGTTCAGCCGTTTTGTTGAAATAATCTGCACAAAAGCGACTTCATGGCGCAAAAAGTTAATCGTTTCTGCAAAACTTGTAGACAGTTGTAAATGACAGGCCATTGAAAATGCAGTGATCACTATTTTGGGAGTTAAAGGCTCAAATTAGAGGATTATATTATTTTTTATGTTTATAGCTGCTCCTGAGACGTTTTTGAGCTATCAGCCGTCACTATAGGCCCACAGGTTTATTTGCGGTGGTATGAAAACCTTCCCATTAAAAATACATTGCGAAGGCAAAAAATGGGAAAAATAGGTGATGGAGTCATCGGATTTTCACCCCAAGCAAACTCGATTTTACTCGTCAGGTCCCGAATAACTGTGCAAAATTTCATCAAAATTGAATCAAAATTGCGGCCGTAGGAGTGTTTGCGGACGGACAAACGGAATGACAGAATGACAAAAGTGATTTTATAATCTGTCCCATGCTATGCTATAGAATTGGGACAGATAACTAGGGACAGAGGGGCATGCACCTCGAAGACATGAGCGTCAGTTGGGGACATCACTACTTTCCCCTTTATTCCAAGTGGATAAATGATGACTTTAAATTTCTAAGATCTGCTTCGTTTTAGTGCTAGAAAAGTCTTTTATTAAGCCAAGCCTCACCGTGTATAACGCGACTGACAGGTAACATTATGTGATAAGGATAACGTATGGCCGGTGACGCTTCATAGCTTTGGGAAAAGTTTACCATAAAGATATGCGTACATCTTTTAACCACTTAGGTATAAAAAATCGCTAGACTGTGCGGTAACAGTGTGCTAACACAAGTCTTATAGTCTGACTGGTGACACGGATAAATGATGATGATGATAGTCTTTATTAAAGCAATCAACAGACAAACCGCTGTAGTCACAATGCAAAACAAACTGACATGCTAAAAACAACTAAAAACAGTCTTTGTACAATACGCGATAGATAAAATTGCGCTCATCAATATTATTTATTTTAGAGAGAAGTTCATAGTTATGCGGTCGCGGACGTGTGCAATAGGGTGTACTGGGCTCAAGAGGTAAGAGTGGTCGAAGAGGATGAGTAGGTTTGTATTTGATAGTTTGTCTGTGGCGCAAGTAAGTAAGTGAGTAAACGAGAATTTTCTACAGCGGACGCGTGGACACAGGCGGTATTGTGTTTGCCAAAGGTCTGTGGTTTGCGGGTCTGACGGAAGACTGTATGGCAGCGACTGTCTACTGATGGAAGCCTCGTGTCTCAGACAAACCAACATTTCCATTCAGCCGCTGGACCACTGTCAAGGTTGCTTTGCTAATTATAATTATCTCGTTGTTTAATGCGTCAAAATCACTGTCTGAAATGTCTGCAACACGACTTCAATTCCAATGGTGTATTTGTGAACGTCCTGGTAATGCGTCGTTGTTCCTACAATTTTCTAAATGGCTCGCTTATACCGACGTTCATGATATCAAAAATCATGTGGCCAGTCCAACTAGCTCTTCAATATTATTTGCCAGGTGCACAGCAAATTGTAATTGTCTGGTTTAGTTGAGCGTTAGAGGTCCACAAATCTATCTTTCGGGTGGCATCAGGGACCCCCCATCTAACATAATTATGTCGTTGGACCCCACACGTGTATACAAATGACATCAAAATCGGCCGAACATTTGCAGGATGCGCGAATGTGGCGCACCGCACACAGCCAGATACAGGAACAGGGCCGGATTTAGGGGAGGGGGCGGGGGCCTCGGGCCCCAGGCCTCCCATCAACAGGGGCCTCCCACCAAACCCCTCAATTCGATAGCCAATCCTGGCTTGCATAACTTTTGCTACCACCTTTGTATCGTTAAGTAGATTTTCCTAGCTAGTAAATTTCTTCGCGCTAGTAACCAGCTTGTTTGTGGACTCGTGTTATTCAGATGTCTCTAGTTATGTAATAGCTGGGCACTGGCCTCCCACCAGCTAAATCCGGCCCTGTACAGGAAAATGTGTATAGGCCGAATCGCTAGCGCTGCAAAAGCCCAGTAAATATCGATGATAATCTTTATGCAGCGGACGCACTGATCAGCGCGCTGTGCTACAGTCGAGCTGACGTCCGTCCCTACAATTGCTCATCATCATCATCATCAGCAGCAGCAGCAACAACAACAACAACTACTACTTCATTATTAGCATCATCATCATCGTCGTCGTCGTCAGTGTCTTCCAGACTGTCGGGTCGTCGACGTTCACACTCGGTCTGTCCACGTGGAAGTCAATGCCGCTGAATGGCATAGCGCATTGTGTGCTGACGCGCAGTAAAAACTACTCTTTCTCTCTCACACGTGGAAGTCAATGTCACATCGTCGACAACGTGCCGCGCTGCTGCCGCTTCGGTCTCTATCTCTCATTATTACTCTTCGCAGTAGCTACGGCAGTATTAATGTTTTCAGCATTGTCGCCGATAACTCATGAATCGCTGCACTCAGCTTGATAAAATTATGCACTAAGATGTAGGCCTACCGGTACAGTGAAAACTGCAAAAAGCCTATTGTGGTTCAAGGTCATAAGTTAAAAATCAAGGTCATTTTTTCGTTTGTGAGCGAACGTATACGGTATTGTTTCTGTTGAAGGTGAAAATGATCGTAGGTTGTTGACGCTGCACGGCATTCAACCGCTAACTTTTCGCCTCCGTTTGACACCCAGTTTATTTTACCGCCGACAATTGACCGCCAAGTCATGTAAATATATTATTGAATCAGACATAACGAAATCATCAACAATTATTATTGATTTACTTGCACAATCCTACGAACGTCGTTCCGCAAAAAACTAGTCTGATTAATTATAAAAAAATTAGCAGTTCCAGCCGAATTGCGAACTCGAACGTACATGTTTCAAAGATCAATAATTGGAAACATCGTCGGTCTCCTTTATCGACCGTTTCTGTTTATACGTCCACGTCCAATATAGTTGTTCTCAAACCAATTAAGAACAGGCTGGAACTCCACCGAAAATTCTTGTGCGAGCTCATCGACACAGTCACGTCTAAATCCTTCGGCGGTACAAAGGCAAGATTTACAATAATTATATGAGCTGCAAGACTGAGAAGTATTCGCCAGCATTATAACGACGTAACAGTTACCATAGGCCTAACTAACATATCCATTTTCTGCTTATATCTGCTTTCCACGATTTGACCATACGAATGCCATCTACGTCAGAACTATCACAATTGCACACTCGGCAACGTTGCCATGCAAAAAGCAGGTACGCAACTGTATACTGATAGGCGGCGGTGTAGTGTCGGTCCTGTGACATTAGTGTTACTCTCTTTGAAGTCGTCGGTTGACGTTAGTGTTACCAGAGGTGGCGGGAGGGTAGCGTGGCGACCGCCCATGCGGAGACTGCGGGCGGAGCTTGCATGCACAACAACGTCGCCGTCGTCAACTTACACTGTCGGCGACGCCCCCCGGTAACACTAACGTCACTTCGTACCTCAGGCAAGGTAACTCTAATGTCGCGTGATCGTAGTGTCTTCGCGGTCATTTAGTCGGCGGTCAAATGTCGTGTTCCCGTTTTACGCTTGCCGATTTCTTCATCTGTTCCAGAGATATTCGCGATCTAAGTTTAAAGTTGTCCGAAATCTAGTGCACTGTTGATAACTCATAAACCGCTGCACTAAGCTTGATGAAATGTTGCACGAACATGTACACATGTACGTTGACAATCTTTTGAACCTTATTCCATATCAAGATTATTGGTTAAAGGTCAAGGTCACATGAGTTTGTTTGTTTTTTGTGTGCACTATACCCGCGGGCAGTACTTTGCCTTGAGCAAGGGTTTTACATTTATCATAACATTGTACACCACGAAAATTAGAAGGCGCTTGTGAAAAAGCATAGCCTAATCCTTTATATGAATTTTTTCAAAGTAGTAATTTAAACGCATTTTGTGACGTTTGCTAGTTAACAACAAACACAGTTTAAAACTAATAGACGCATAACAAAATTGTCGGTCAAGGTTTTTCGACCTGTGATTAGATAGCTTCAAGTTATGCATATTATGCAATACAAGTTTTACTTACTTACGTTACTGCACGCACCTGCTGTGACGTCACAGATTACGGGCGAGTGGCGCCAGACTGCAGAAGCAGCGAGTACGGCTGTTGCTATGACGACAGGACGCCTGCTCTTGGATCAAACATGGCCGGCTGTCCACGTGCGTACTTTTTCTTGCTTGTTGTTTAATGCAGGTACTGGCTTGATGGCGTAACGGTTGAAACATTGGACTCACGATCAAGATGATGTGAGTTCGACTTCCGGTCAAGTGGTTACTGCTTGTGCGGACACCTACAGGGTGGTCCAGCTAAAGTGAAGCCAACTTACATTTTTTTTGGTAACATTTGGATGCATAGGTAAAATTCAATGATTTTTTTGCAAATGTAATAACAGTTCAGACACACACATTGGGAATCATAAAAATTTAATATTGTTCGTCAGATGGCGTAACCAGGTTAGGTATATTCTCCCTTGTTACATCTCTCATTTTGACTTACTCGCATAGGCCGATAATTTTACGCTTTGACGAACTTAATAAAATTCTATGGTAAAATCGTCTGGTTTTGCTGGTATTTGTTAGCCTTTGCTTTTAAAATGACATCCTTGGGAATAATTACCTGTTTCTGCATTTTGATTGGTAAAATAACACGAGAGGACAGAATATAAAGGCGTTACGGGTGGAAAAGAACTGGAGCTCTCGGCGCTTTCTGAAGGAATTCGCCAGCAAAGCTTGGTGCAGATCAAGCCTTGACCGACTCATCAAAAAATCGATGCTGGATTTCTTAAAATTTGCATCACACCACTTCTTGTTGTATGCAGTTTACATTTGCAAAAAAATCATTAAATTTTACCTATGCATTCAAATGTTATCATTAAATGTAAGTTGGCTTCACTTTAGCTGGACCACCCTGTAGAACCTCTCGCGAAACCAACCGCCACTCAGTCTTTCATTTGTGCGCGGTAGATACATAGAGCAATGGGCTGTCTGGTTTGCCACATGGGTTAAGGCGGGGGGTTCACTTGTGCCAGATGGCAGGTAACATTCCCATATTCATTCTGGCAGGTGACATTCCATATCTCTGAGTTGGGATACCCCCAAGAGAGCTATGGACACCCTTCATGATGTACACGTACTAGCCCTGTATCCATCTCGCCGTGTAGGCTAAATCGGTGTCTGGGTGAGAGCACGAAATGGCAATCAGCGCCACCCAATAGATCTTATGACTGGGCAAGGACATAACTTTGTACGTTGTTACCATGTTGTTTCCTGCATGTTGTGGCAATTTTTTCCACTTCTGCTGTTTATGAAGTTTGGTTTTCTCCATCCAACGCAACGGACACAACGCAGGAATAAAAAAGTAAAAAAAGAGTAAAGATAAAGGTTTCAATTTGTATATCACATCGTCACGTACACGCCTCTAATGCGCTTTTCGTCACTGACCAGAGCCGCCGGCCGCACGGCCACCGCGTGCAGCCTGCAGACACAGGCTAGCGCGGCGGCCGGCTAGACAGCCCCAGTCAGCTACTAAGGTCCCCACCTTTCGTAACCCATATAAATGGGTTACTACTCATTTAACCGACCCCAGAAGGATGGCAAGCTGAGTTGGCCTTGTTGGTTAACTGATAGCGGACGCTTTACCCACAAAATGGTCAAACAGCCATTCGTCAGTCTGGCGCAGGATAGGGAAAGTTTGCCGGCCAGAACCAACGTTCTATCCACTATGCTACACCACCAACAACAACACCACTATTCGTTGGCGCTTTAGCCGTACATCACTTGCGTCAGCTGCGTGAACAAGAAGCCCAGCTGTCGCTAGGATAACCGACCGTACTGGTTTTCAGTGACCTTAAAAGTCATCCAAGATCAATGATTTTTATGTCATTTGAAAGCCAATATGCCACTTATTATCAATAGCAACCTGGGCCCTATCTCGCACTGTTTAGCGCACTAACCTTCAAGGTCATTTAAGGTCAGTGCTTTTCATGCAATCTGAAAGGGCGTATGCCACTTCCTGTTAGTGATTTATTGTAACATTGACCCTTCTCTTATCGTTTTCGAGATACGGCAATTTATATCTTGAAACATTACACTGAAAATTGCGACCAAACCGTTGCAGATGGTTAGGCTACTATTGACAGCCGATATGAAGTCGCCAACGCCTTATCCGATGGAACCGTCGCTGACACCTTACGACTTACCGTTTAGCCACAATACCGCAACGCTTCTCAGAACTTTGTTTCAAGGGCGCCCAACATGCAATGATTTTCATGTCATTTGAAAGCCAAAATGCGACTTCTTATTAGTGATCCACGACAACCTAGGCCCTATCTCGCACCGTTTAGCTTCAATGCGTCCCTTACAGACGACGGACGGACGACGAAAGACGAAAACCTTACCAAAAGCTCGACCGTTACTCAAGTACGGTCGGCTAAAACTAGGAAAAAGCGTCGCTTTGCGTGCGTTACGTTGGATAGAAACAAGAAGCTGCTGTGCTATGGCGATATAGAGTCTAGGTCTAATGCTGCTGTTGTAGACATGTGTAACTGCCACGCTCTGGGCTCATACAGTCGTTCGTGTGACCCTGCCACTCGACAGTGTGCCTGTAAGCCGTCGGTCGGAGGTCAAAGATGTGATCGATGTGCTCCTGGCTATTGGGGTCTCGCCTTGATTCAAGACTACCTCACCGGATGCCTGCGTACGTAACATCATGTCACTAGGCAAGGGACTCTGGTTTTTTTATCAGATAATTTTCGTCCAAAAATGCAAAACTTGGGCCTGAAACCTGCTTTTTATTTGATCGAAATTTAATGACAGAATTGAAATTTTGAGCACCATTAATCTTCTCTAAGTGGCGTAGACAAGGCGAGTTGCGTCAACGTCCACTCCGTGCGTTCGTGCTGGAGGAGGCCCACCAATCCTCCAGACAAGACAAGAACAGATTTAAACAGTTAAATTTGGTTAGCTGATTACTAGGAAAATAAGTAACATTGGTGCCACCAGATGAATTGCTGGCTGGATCTTAGTCTTAGGGGCCCTACTTCTAAAGAAAATAAGGGAAAGAAGAAGGAAATAGAAAAGGAGACACGTGCAAAAGGAAACAAGGGGATGAAAAGGGAGCCGGAAAAGGGGAAACGGCCGAGGCTTCTCAATTCACGTTTTTCGCTACACCACTGTCTGTCGGGATTTTGTTGGAAATTTGGAGTGTTAGGTCGGAAAATTGCAACGTGCTGCCCCGCCTACTTTTTTCAACCCACCACACCGCTGGCCTTCGTCACTGTCAGCATAGGCCCACTACTGAGTAGCCTACTGACCGTCCTTCAGTTGGTGACGCAATGTTCTGACTACAGGGTGTTCCAAAAAACGGATACCCAATTTTATTTTTGGGATAACTTCGGTAATTCAGCACCGATTTTAACCATTTTTTTACTGTTACAAGCAGAAATTTATGGCACATAAACGTGAAGTTCTTCCACCCACCGCACTTTTATTGTGTGACCACATTACCTAGCAAAACAAACACTGTCAAAGCTACAGTGGTCTTGGAGAACAAGCAACACATAAAGATATCAATTTCGTAGCATAAAATAGTTAAGCTTACTTACTTATTCGCAGTAGTGCCTTGTGACGTCATTGTTACGTCATATTGTGTTTATTTACTTTGTTTACCAGTAATAATTTTTAGAATAAATCGTTTGATATGGGCAGAATGATCATTGGCTTACGAACTGAGAACTGTTTTGCTAGGTAATGTGGTTACACAATAAAGGTGTGGTGGGTGTAAGAACTTCACGTTTACGCGCCATAAATTTCTGCTTGTAACAGTGAAAGAATGGTCAAAGTCGGTGCTGAATTACCGAAGTTATCCCAAAAGTAAAACTGGGTATCCGTTTTTTGGAACACTCTGTACGTGTTTTGTTATGCTGTAGCTTGTCAGTGCAATCGGTTCGGCTCGGTGCGTTCAGACTGCGAACAGACCACTGGCCGATGCGTCTGTCGAAGTCACGTGATGGGTCACAAGTGCGACGTGTGTCTTATCGACGGCACCTTGCTGAGCACGGCGCTGGATTGTCAGCTGCCATCTACAACAGGCATCTATAGCTTGTGTATCTGCGTCAAACCAGACATGGTAGCTGTATAAGTTATAGGCTACAAATTCATCCATTTCGTCACAGATTGTTGACGTTTTGACAACCGCTGCTGCCTTTGTCGGAACGACTGTCCGCCAGGTGTCGCTACGGCGGACACGGACAGTAAGTAATCATGTGTAAAAGTTGGTAGGACCCCTCGTCTCGGTTCATCGACTTGTCTTATTATTTCTTGATGTGTATCATCACTTCGTTTGCTCATCGGTTTATCCTGTTGCTTTTATCTGTCGATCACCTTGGCGCTAACATACAACAGATTCGGTTTCTGGGTGTAACACTCTCGCCATTGCTATGTGCAATGCATGACGCGGTAAAAAGCGTAGGCCGCTGTAATAATACGTGTATAGTCAAACCAAAATCGGGATAAAGTTTGAACGTTTCCCAGAGAACGGGACCGACACACTTCAGTTAGTTAATTAATAAATTGCAAACACCCCGTACGGTTTCTGGAATTTTAAAATGTTCTGAATACGAGCAGTGGTTTTGTCAGGTTCGACGGTGACGTCACCGTATCCGGAAATGACGTCATGGTCAACGTCGACATCCGCTACGACAGAGTCGGTTATCTCAAGTATGTAATAGCGTATTTGCAGTTTAAGGCTTGTAAACATATACACGCTGTGTCCGGAAAATAGTCTACGGCATTTTCGACAAATATTTGACAAACTTAAATGTGTTTAATTATTTTTTTACCAGTCGTCCTAAATATCTACTTTATTAAACTATCCAGAAACTATCTCTTTTTATTGCAATTTATTATATAGAACATTGGTAGCTTTTTCAACTCGGATACAGTAAAAACGACATTTTTTATGACTATGCAGTGCTGGCGTAATTACTACGTCATCGAAAATGTCGTTTTTACTGTATACGAGTTGAAAAAGCCACTAATGTTTTATATAATAACTTCAAGAAATTCAAACGCACGTTTACAATTTTTGGTAGGCAACATTAAAAGAGTAATGCGCAACTGATATTATATTGATTGTCCACGTCACCACTGTACCATGTGAAATACAGCACACTCTGCTCACTGTGTGACCGTGCGTATAGGTGATACCTTTATGATTCCATCCTTCAGCGATCGCTCGTACATACAGCTACGGCGTCTGGAGCACGGCTACAGAGAGATCTGGATCGAGATGACGTTCAGATCACTCGAACCCGATGGGCTACTCCTTTATACAGGACAGACCAACGACGGAGTCGGAGACTTTATGGCGCTGGTCGTTAATGCTCAATACATCGAGTTCAGGTAGTGACATTACCGCACGCTGCACAGAACTAGAAATTTACTTAAAATGTCGGGCCAGTATTTCACATTTTGGCAAAATCTTGGGAAGGGTGACCCAATTTATGGAATTCTGGGCAAAGTCCAAACGTTGGCATCAAATTTCGACATGGAGTGAATATAAAGTGCAAAATAAGATCAAGTATAAAATGCATCTATAAACCAATACGAAAACTAAAACTGCTTAGACTACAAATGTACATAAACGGTCAATGGCGTCGAGTTAGCCTCTGGCTGGTCATCACCGCTTAACCCATACTTCGAGACTGAAATTTTTCACAGTTTATTCAAGCACATCTTTACAAGGACTTACAACTTCGTCGGCGTGTATTTCGCGTTTGCATGGTCCGATTTTGGTAATTTTTACAGCGTTTAAATATCGATGCCCCACATGCTTGGGGTCGGTGTTAAAGCACTTTTTTCGACTTCGATCACACAAAGTGTATACGCCTTTACGCGATGTACAGATATGACCTGGGTAGCGGCAAAAAAGTGCTGCGGTCGCGAGAACCGATTACACTGGGTCGCTTTCACCGATTGTCGGCCAAACGCTATGGACGAGATGCCATACTACGACTGGACGTAGTAGTAGTAGTAGTAGTTGCTGTTATTGTTGGTGTACGTGCAGTGCTGGTACAGTACTAAGACTGGACGGAGGTCGAGACGTGTCCGGCGTCAGTCCGGGCAACCTTCGCTCACTCAACGTCGACATTCCGCTCTACTATACTACAACAGGCCTACAACAACAAAAACAACAGCTACTACTACTACTACTACTACTACTATTACTACAATGTCGGCATTCCGCTTTACCTCGGCTATGTGGCCAACATCACCGACAGGTAAAACCGGGTTTCCATCTGGACTGGAGTAAAGCACGTAACGCATGCAACGCACGTCGCAACCTACGAAACTAACGCAGCGCAAGAACAGAGACATAGGCTACTCCTCTATCCTTTCTTTTCGGCAGTTGCGTCGTTTGCTTGAGCTGCATTCTTTGCCTTAATTGCGTACATGTTTTCGTTGTCTGCGTTGGCTGCGCCAAAATTGCGCAAATGCTGTGTGTTAGATGAAAACTAAGCTTATTTTACACGAGTCCATCGCTTTCTCAAAGCATTTTAGCAGCACATACTTTGCTATATCTCATCGCATAATGGAGAGATGTGATTGGTCCATATCATGTCACGTGACGTGTACACACTAGACCGAGCTATTCGCCGACGGGGCAACATTTCTATGGCTTCCAACAATATTGCTTTTTAAATTGGCTCCGTTTCTTGTCAATATCCATGGATCCCTTCGACTCCGATCACGCGGAGTGTATTTGCATGTGTGTGTGAAACACAGGATAAGAAGTAATGTGGGCGTGAGCGAAGGATTGGTTGGTTGTATTGAATTTCTGCGCATAGCAAGTCCGACGCTCAACGTGCAGTACGACCTTCATATGATATTGAATATACTATACTACTACTACTACTACTACTACTACTACTACTACTACTACTACTACTACGTTACGATCTTCATATGCCTGGGTCTGACGACATTGAACACGCACACGGCATCCGTGCGTATCCACGGACTGTCCGCATTATTTTCTACTAGTCAATAAACTATGCTA
>Ga0209367_1011688_pt1 | contig 11603 bp, 9 predicted proteins | sample WorMetLIZISLAND2_FD_187412 | JGI IMG/M metagenome (GOLD analysis project Ga0209367, IMG submission 187412) | Marine gutless worms symbiont microbial communities from Max Planck institute for Marine Microbiology, Germany - Olavius geniculatus... ... | reverse complement strand
CCCAAGGATTTAGTAAAATGACGCCACTGAGTTTGAGGTTTTTTTTAAGTGTTTTTAGTGTATTTTATTGTTTTTAGTGTATTTTATTGTGTGCTGCTGCCTTTTGGCGTAATAAACGATGATGAGAATATTAAAAAAAACCACAAATATTACTGTGTAGCTCAACAGTACATGTACTTGTAAGCATGCTTTAGCCACAGCACATGTACGCAGAATGACTTCAAATTCACAACAATCAGTATATTTTTACAATCATTAGCATTTTCTAATGTTGGAATTCATGATAATTTGTTGCTGCCTCTTAATGACTTCATCCACCTCCAGACCCTACAACTTTTGTCTTCAGCTACCATAACTTCCCTACCCCTCACTTCCCGAATTCCTCATCCACAGCCACTGGCTATAGCACTCTTAAAGCATGCCACTGACCACAAACCAGCACTGTTGTGAATTCAAAAGATAAAGGATGGAGACAGGAAGTTGCAATATTCCGACAGACAGCTGTAACTTTATGGGTGTTCAACATTTCAACTTTGCCTAAAATTCCTCACAATGGGAGATTTCCAGCTCCATATTTTCTATCCTGAAAAAAATTTTCTGACGTTAAAATTCAACAGGAGCAACTGACCCTGCCCTAACAGGGACAGCTGACCCGCCCCCCCACTACGATGCCAATGACTCAGAAAATATACACAATTAAATAACTAGGCAAGTTAGTATGAGAAAGTTTATGTTGTGCGCTGCTGAAGTGATCGGACATCATCTAGAGTGATGGGACGATAAAGTAGCATCACTGGATGTGCTGTGTCGGAGAATTTCAGCTCAATAATTGCGGAGAGATTGGTCAGGATTTCCTGACAACGTCGCACCCCCTAAATAACACCGCACAGCACAATATGGCTCGTTATAGTGTGTGAACTGTTGAAAATGTGAACAATTTGAAACCTGAAAGTAAAGTATAAAAAAACTGCAAATGGCTGCAATTTCTTGGGAAAATTAAATAATCAATCAGTCACAGAGATTCCAATAAAAACGTAACAGATATGCAATAAAACAAGACAAAAACTGGTAAATAACAATGAACAAACAACCAATCTAAAATTTATAAAAAAATGTAGTTTCTCTGTTTTTCTGCAGTTGGGCACTTGTTAGTTCAGATAATTATAATAATGATATAACATAATAAAATAAGAAAATAACAATTAAATGGTATACCTCAGAAAGCAGCTGACGCCGATGTCTGTCTGTTTTATCCTGTTTGATCACCTAACATAAGCACACACACACACACTGCACAGCTCACAACAATAATAAGTATTAGCAGTTAACCAATAAGCATCTGTGAAAGAAAACTATAGCGTGGTCTGTCTGCTTATCCATCCGGCTAAAACCGATGAGTAGAATGAGATGTCATTTAACAGGGAACCTCACGTGACCCCCAGATCCCTCTGAGTAATGCGTACTAACGCCATCCTAGATATGGACCCCTGTCCCCCACATAAAGGTAAAATCTGAGACTTGGAACCCCGCAACCAATTGATTCCACCACTCTTAGCACCAAAGGACCGAACCATCTTTATTATGAAAGGCATACACCATGTAAATAAAACAGCCAGGAACAGCTAGCACCTCGTCCTGGCTTTGATTGTAAACTGTTTGCTTGCTTATTTAGTATTTATTTATTTAAAGTTACAGCTGTCACTAACAGTAAAAGCAAAACTAACCAGACTCTGGGCAGCAGAAAATCCGATCATTTCGGACAACAACTGACAACAAACAAATGCAGCAAAAATATGGAGCACATCAACAACATCATCCCAAGCACAAATCACAGACATTCTGTAATTCACTGCTCCTTATCAAACAAGAAATTTGAGCTAATGCTCACAAGACGCACAAAAGGTTATAGCAGTTCAGGTTCAGTAGTTTAGCTGAAAATTGGGGTGTTCACGATAAGTTAATATACAAATACCAAATTCTCTATCTGGATCGCATAACGATAGTTCCGTGGCGCCACCTTGTGAATGATATAGACTTGTGTCGCAGCCGAAATCGCCAAAAAATCCATAATACCCCCAATTTTGGCATTCAAGGTCATTGAATTTGATGCCAATCGAGAGCCAGTGTATGACTTCCTATTAGTGATTAATAGTAATCTAGGCCCTATCTTGCACCATTACTGAGATACAGAGACTTATTTGCCAAAAAGCACAAATTCTGCCCACCCCCCTCTCATTTAGCGCCCTCATTCGCGGTGATCCCCTTCGAATTTATGGAAAAGCTTTATGGTACCTGAAACTAGAGTCTTCCAGGCAGCCGATGGTAAAGATTTGGTGATCGTAGCTTGCATCGTTTTTGACTGATCCACCCGTGTAACAGACGGATGGACGAACAGACAGACAGACAGAATTGCGATGGCTAAGATGCGCTAAAGCAGTAGCTGCTTTCGTGTGTAAAAATCAAAAGCTGGCCAAATTCAATCGCAAAATTCAAATCAACAAAAAATGCAACAAATATAGCAACAAGCAAAGTTAAAACTAAAGAAATATACAGAGCTAATTAGTTTACAGCACAAAAGTAAATCAATTTGCAAGTAAAAATACAAAGTAAAAGAACTTCAGGTCTTGAAAAACTATCAGTCATAATGATGCACTGTGCGTAGGGCCTATTTTAACAACAAAACATGCAGCTAAATTAATACTTTAAAATTTCTGAGCAATGACAACTTGTACAGTTTCAATATCAATGTGCTCCTTGATTCATTGGTAACAGCCATCTGAACAACTAGGATAAACAAAAAAAAACTGCTGTAACATGGTAGCTAACAAGACAATATCCACAGTGGAACCTGTGTGTATATATGCAGCAGCATCACGAGTTAGAAAAGTTTTGGATGCATGAAGTTGGAATTTGCCGACACACGGATGCAAATTTCCAACAGAGGAGATAGCGAATTGTCAAAATTTCAATTTTGCGCCTATATTCACGCAAAATGTGCCATTTCCAGCCAAAATCTTTGTGTTTTGGTAGCAAAAACTTTCCACAGTTTCTGATATTAAAAAATTTTCCCAACGGGCAAAAATTTACGTGGGAGCAATTCACCCACAGATATCCAACCTAAAAGGTGTATGTGAATTCACCCCTGCACCTTCTGCCAGAATGCCACTTCATGTATGTACTACTAGATGTACCTGGTCACTAATGACAACGTCCACTACAGCTGTTCCATCGTTAATTTTGGCGAGCAAAGACCAGAACTGGCCTTCGTTTGCCTCCAGACGACTTAGTAATGTGGCAATGTATGCCTGAAAAATGCACAGCAGTCACTGTATTTTACACACACTATGATATGCCAGCAGAATGAGAAATAAAAATGTCCGAAATGGCGTCTAAACACACACAGACAGTTGGTTAGTTAGCATAGTCCTATAATGTATGTATATGACTGCACAATATGCTTACCAACGGTTAATATCTCAACAATTTCAGATCCCACTAAAAGTAACAAACTACTCTAATACCAGATATACCAAGGTTTGGAAAAAAACTAGTATAAGAAAGACAACATCCCTTCCTCTCATATACCTCAATATTCAGCAGAGAGGTCTGGGTGAAATGCTGTAAGCTCCCCAGCACTGAACTAATGTTTTTGAAGGTCCAATAAAAATTTTAGGAAAGGTTTTTTCGCCGGATGGATAAAAACGCAAGCACAGGAATTCTTTTTAGGTCTTACGTTATACCCGGTTTACACGATGAAGCTGGCTTAGTGAGTGCTCATCAAACCAGCTTCATCATGTAAACGGGGTGTAAGTCTCACGTGAGATGCCTCACACATTTTGATTATAATCCGCCAGCTAAAACATTGCCTCACTGCTGCTGGGAAGCTTACAGCATTTTGCCCAAACATGTTTCATACTTCAAGTATTCACTGAGCTGGCTCGATAAGCACATGAAAGCGTACATCATGCAGTGCACTCGTCGAGCTAGCTTGATAACGATGTATATCAAATTCACTAAACTGGCACGATGGCACTCACCAAACCAGCTCGTCATGTGTGTAAACGGGTTATTAGTATGTTGGTATGTGTGCAACAGATAGAGCAGACATCAGTTACCTTGACGTTGTAGACACTGTCTTTGATATCCGCTGCTGATGACGACAATGTCTTCATAATGACGGAAAGATAGGTGAAAGGCTGCGACGTAACTGCTATGTGTCGTTTAGTAAAACCGATGCTTTTCTCGCAGTTACGAAACTGCCCAGTTGGGGCAACGTTATAAGTCATGCTGGAAGAGTTGATGCCTGAGTCTGAAGCACTGCGAGAACTAGTTTCCTGACAACTTCTGACCACGACTTGACTTCTGGAGCTCATTAAGTTTGAATCGCTGGACAAAACGCTACATCTACTGCTGGCCTGTGTCTGTGTTCTCTTATCAGTAATGTTATTGCTGCTACAGCTGCTGCTGCATGTGTAATTCTCCTGCTCTGTTGTCTGTGCCATCATCATCATCAGCTCAGCATCAGCATCATCATTCTCAAATTCATCCTCTGCCGTCAAATCGACTTCGACTTTCGGCTTTTTGGCCAAAATGTCACTGCGAGTCGTTCCACTGACAGAAAGAGCTGACACATTAGTGCCGTTAGTTCTTAAGGAAGAACAAAATGTTGGAAGTGACACGATGGTGTGACTTGAGCTGCTAAATGCTGGAAGTGACCCACTGGTGACATGAGTTCGTGGCGAGGCAGGAAATGATCTGGTGTTGTGGTTGAGAGTCGAGACTGATTTGGAGGATCTTGCAGCAGTGACAGCAGTAGCATTGCTGGCATTGTCTCTTGATCTACTGCTCAGTTTGTTCACTTCACTGCTCACACTTGCCAGTGTTGACATCTGTACCTGTGTCACATTATAAACATACACAAATACACATGCATTAACAGCCACAAAAGCTCTGAACAAGTATGATGGCCGACGACCAAGGGGGATGTGTCTGGGGAGGATGCCTAACCTCGTCAGATATGGGGATCCAAGGATGTCAACCACAGAAAGTTTTTGAAAATATAAGAGCAAATCTGTGCAATTTGGTGCATTTTGAAGGTGAAAGACGTGCTTAATTTGGATTGTGAAACATCAATTTGGTGACATAAAGTTATCAAAAGTGGAGTGAAAAATCAATGCTTTTCCGTGCTATTTTTAAAAAGATTTTTCTGTGCCACTATTGAAAGTGGCACGAATTTACTGCCCCTGCTGTGACACATCATGTAGCTACTTTCAGCCATTTTGCTGCTAAATTGAAACAGCAGATACCTCACAATACTTCATCAAGACCAAAAAAGGTTGGCAGCATAGTAGTAACACGCCATATGAGATTTATAAAGTTACTCTATGCCAGGCCCATTTAGCACTTGGTGGTGACTATCTGTGTGCATGTAAACCATATCAATAGTAACCAGCCACCTAGCTTGACTCAGCCTTCTATCCTCCATGAGTATCAGCTTTTGAACCAAGAGGTAATAAATGGCAATAGTGAATGTAGTACTTCAGCTGCCAGTTGAAGTGGCTCAAGCTGTCCAAAGGTCAGCAACCACTCAGTGCTCATTCTCCTCTCACCAAATAAACTGGGTAAATTCAGCACACGTTGAAGCGTGTCAGTTATGTAATGAGGTAATCCGGCAAGCACGGTGTTGCAGTAATCCATGCACGACGTGATAAAGGCATGGAGTTACTTGAGACGTGTTTGTCGAGGCTCAAGATCGACGATGACATCAAAAACTCCAACGTAGTCATTTTTGAATGTATATTGTGTTAGCATGGAATGACATTAGGTTAGCATGTATGATAAACCAGTGAAAAAAGCAATGCTCACATTTTGTTCAGTGCTCAGCGCATCACTGAGAAAAATGTCATCATCGGCATCATCCATAAATATCTCATCTACAACACATGGCAGTTAAATACACAGTAACAGTCCTTATAATACGTAACTATTACATATCTGAGCCTATGACTACAGTCCATGTACGGTTGTTCTAGCAATATGTAACTGCGACGATTTGTCTCAAGCGTATCTCATAAGGCAGGTTAACTATAGTCATTAGATTGAGTAGTTAAGTAAAGGAGTGAGAATTAATCCATGATAATCAGTTTTTAGCTGACCATACTTAAAATGGTCAAGCTGTTGTCGTGGTTGTCATCCATCCATCACGAAAGTACTGCGGCTAAACGGCGCAAGATAGAGCCTAGGGTTGCTATTGATCACTAATAGGAATTCACATACTGGCTTTCAAATGACATATAAATCGTTGACCTTGGATGACCTTGAAGGGTCATAACGCACTACAGAAATGAATGTTTCAAGCTATAAGTGGTCATATCTCAAAAACGGTGCGAGATAGAGCCAGGGTTACTATTAATCACTAACAGGAAGTCCTGGAAGTGGCTTACTCCCTGTCAGATTAGATGGGAATCATTGACCTTGGATGACCTTAAAGACTGTTATGCACTATTGTGGCTAAACAGAGTGAGACAGAACCTAAGTTGCTATTGATCATTGATAGGAAGTCGTACCGTATTTCCTCCATTAATTCGGACACTCTAATAATTCAAACACCTAAATTTTAAGAAAAAATAATTATTTATTTTACTCCTATTAATTCGAACACCCGGCTCTAATAATTTGATCACGTCAAGTCCAGGTGCAATATCTGCAAGCTTGTTTACGGCGAACAATGGCTGTGCGTTGTTTGCTTCTCTCTGCACACATTAGAGCAATTAACCCCCGCATGACGCTGTCTGTCGCCCTGTATGGTAGTGACTAAGGAAGGGGGAGACAGCCCCAGGGCATACCTAGCAAGCAGAGATCGTCCGGGCCGCCCGGTGAGCTTTCACCTTAAATGCTGCAGCAGTGCTGACCAGAGAATTTGCGGATCCCAAAATTATGAGTCCGCATCAGTCCGCGATTTTGACCAAAGATCCGCATCCACTTACGCAACTGAAAAGAAATACTGGATCCGCTGTCAGTCCGCATTTGCACTGAATATGCCTATTCTGTAGTACGTAATGCTTATAGCAGATTACAATATAATGCAACAAAATAACAGCAGTAGAGAGCTTGGTAATGCATTTTGCTATACAAGACAGAAGTTGAACATGTTTTCCAAAGTCCATTAGCAGTTATAAGAAAAATAAACTCGTCAGTCGTCATGGAACATGATCGGCATCAGTCCATGTCCGCACAAAATCCTGCAGATCTGCATTTGTGGACAGACCCGTCCGTAGTCCGCACGTCACTAATGCTGACCGTACAACTGCCACATTCACAAATGACCAATGCTTGTCCTCCACACCAGCCCTACTGCAGACGCCCTCATGCCCTGGCCACGATCAAAGGCCACAGCAGGTTGCAGCTGTAGTGGCCACACACTGCTAGAGAATATTGTGGGCGTTCGTAGTAGGCTATTCTAAATAATTCGAACAGGCTTTTCAGTAATTATTTTTTTTACTTCTAATAATTCGAACACTGAGAAATTTATTTATTTTTAGCCGTGTGAATTAATGGAGAAAATACGGTATATTGGCTTTCAAATGATATGAAAATTATCAACCTTGGATGACCTTGAAGGTCACTGACAATTAGTATGGTTGGTTACCTTAGGAACAGCTGGGCTACTTGTTAATATTAACAAACATGTTTATTTGCAAGAAATGCATACAACGCAATCACACAAAAACAATGTCAAGTAATGTGAACTATAAGTCCTTCCTTCCTGGTGCTCACTGTGCCTACCCAGGTCAGGCTGAGTTGACCTGAGTGGAGTAGTTACACAACTGCAAACGATCACCCACCTCAATACTAACCTTGCACAATGCAGAGTAACATCATCGATGTAACCAACGATGTAATCGCTAAAGCAAGCCACCAACCAGACACAATAAAAATGCAAAGCCCAAAACGATAGACTCTCAAGATGTGCAATAACAGCGAACAAACGAGTGACTGACCGTAATGCAGCGTGGGCAGCTGACCGGCAGAGCTTGTGGTGTGAGACAGGCTGGATGAGGAATGCACAGTGTTCTGGTATGACGGAATGGCTCCCCGGCTATTTCTCCAGGCTTCAGATGACTGCTGTTGGTCTGTAGCAAAATTTCACACACTGGATTCTAGATTCTGATACAATGACACACTGCCTCTATTGTTACGTGATCACATAAGTGATATAGCTGGCCAATTTTTCTGGCTGTGGTGAAGCTGACCAATAAAACTGGCCAATAAATCCATAATAGGTCAACTCAGCCTTCTACCCTCTGTGGGATGGTAAAATGAGTACTTGGGGTGGTTACGGCCAACTATAGGGAAGTCCTGTGTAACAGTAGGCCCTGTAGCCAGGATTGCTGGTATACTGGCCCAGTCAGTTAAAGGCGCTGGCTGTTGATTAGAGCTGGCCATCTGGCTGACTTAGGTTGTGTGCTAGCTAAATTGGGTTTAACCCTCGCCAGCTCAAAGCGCCAAAAGGAGATGAGCTCCCTCGAAAAGGACCGAGCTGTCTATGCAAATCTTCTTCTTCAATAAAACCATGGCATACAGCCAATTTTATCATTAACTTTAAAAAATGACTTCATGAATACAGAACACAGCAGATTGTAGTACTTTTTCTACATGTAATAAACAAAAATAAATATTACAAAATAACTAACAAATAACAAAAATGCATATCTATATCCCATTTGTGAACACACATTATGGTGAAATGAACAAAGTCTGTTGACCAACATAAAATAAGCTAGCCGATTTTGTTGGCAAAAATAAAACATGTTTTATGTTGGACATTGGCAGATAGTCACGACACTTCTGTCGCAGACACAATGGATTTTCCTAGGTCTACATTATCGACCGACAGATGCAATTTCATTGATCATATAAGACCACACGTAGTCCAGTCTTCACCTATCCGCTGCAGACCTCTTGACGTTGTTGAAGTCTGACCGAGCAGAGAACTGCTAGAGGCTGATGTCGGTGGTCTGCTGCAGTGAGCAGATGGCGCAGAACCACCACTGCCACTAGCAGGGGCAGAGTGGCGTGAGTTGGAGGGGTGATCAATGCTGGTCATTGTGGAAGACTCGTTGCTGCGACTGCCAGTCAGTGATGATGTTGTCCTGGCAGTGCTATGCTGTTCATAAATCTGTCGCGGGAGATCAGGTCTCGTCTCAATCATTTCTACATTACCGGCTCTGTCTCAGCCGCACACACAAAAAAACAACAGTGCAATGCCGACCAGAAACATCAGACCACAGCAGACGTAGTATTAAAATCTAAAGTCCTTCTTGAGCCATAAGGTCCATAGGGTAGTGCTGATCTCTGTTTCCTTTACAAATTTACACTGTCAGACCACGAACGTGGGGCTAGCGCATCATGTGCTGTAACCGTTTACATCCGAGCTTTTGCTAGTACTCACTGCACCTACCCACGAATATATGAGCAGGCTAAGTTGACCTAAGTGACTGGTTAATAGTCACAAGCTGAACGGTAGTTCAAGCCATGCATTAACGGCGACTTCTCTTTCCTATGGGAAAGCCAAAAATTCGACCCCCCACATAATCAAAACCCCTCATCTGATTGAGATAAAATTTGGCACGGTTGATTACGTCGACTAAATGACCCCTCACACAAAGTTTCATGTAAATCTGCACAAGGGGGCTTCTCGGCAAATAGGTGAAATATACGCAAAAAATTTTCTAGCTGCACATATACCTTTTCTTTCAGAAACTCACCTACAGGTCAGACCCTTCGGCGCATTTTTGCATGCGATGGCTCAAACGATGCGGTCTCGCGCAAAAATGTGCCTTTTGGGGGGTTAAAAATTTGAAATTAATATTTAACGTATTTATTCAAAAAATTCCAAAAACACTACAATGGAGCCTACGGGGAAAATTAAACAATTTTTAAAACGATCATAACTTTGGCTGTGATACAGTCGTAATTTTTGGTTCTAGGGTATGATTTTCGGGGATGGCCAATCTAATGGTGCTATTTAATTTTACCCCGGACCCTCCCTAGTTGCCATGGCAACAAAATTTGGGACAAAATAGGCTATAGCTCAACTTGTGTAAAAGATATCTGCAAGATTTTTGCATCTATAGGGGGGTTCGCGATGGGCCACTGAATGCTGCCAATCGCATTTTTCCCCGACCGACCCCCATTGCCATGGCAACAAAATTTTGGACAAAATTGGCTATAACTAGATCTGTGTAAGAGATATCTGCGAGACTTTTGCGCCTATAGGGGGATTTTGGGGATGGGCCATTGAATGCTGTCAATCACATTTTCCCCAACTGACCCCTGTTGTCATGGCAACGAAATTTGGAACAAAATGGGCTATAACTCGGCGTATGTACGAGTTATCTACGAGATTCTTGCATCTAACAAGGGGTTTTAAGGGTGGAGCAAATAAATAGGGCCTAATCTTAGTAAGTTTACCATGGTTGACTTTTGTTGCCTTGGCAACGAAATTTGTAGAATTTTTGCCAAAAATTGGCTAGAACTCGGTTAACTACGAGATGAGCTCAGACTTTAGTTTGACTCGACATTATAGACATTTGTGGTCAGCCATTTTACACAACGGTCCAATAACTGCAATAATACGATTAGTTAAATTAGCATTATTGAAGTGTTTTCTGGGCCTACATTAAGCGGGTGATGCGTGCAATATTAGTTCATTTATTTATATGGCCATTTTGTGGATATAAAAAAAATTTTGTTCAGTATTGTCAGCAATGCAGGCCAGCGGTGACACCATGCCTGACGAGTGTCGCCTGCTTTGTTCAGTCATGTCATTAGGTAGTAAGTAACAGTTATAAGCAGCTTGGCTACTGTAAGAAATATCTGAAGTGCAATATCTTTGTAACTGATCACCAGTAGAAAAACAGTATATTCGTAAAAAAATAGCAAATATAAATGTACAGAACATCAGTTTATCAGTTTATACACTTGTTAATGGCAACATTAAAGTACTTGCACATCGAAAACAGCAAAAATTACAAAAGGTGATATTATTCAGCAGCACATTGACACACAGTCAGTGTGATGCGGACAATATCACCTTATGTAATTTTTGCTGTTTTCGATGTGCAAGTCCTTAAATGCTGCCGTTAACAAGAGTATAAACTGTACATTTATTACGTACAGAGATGATTAACCCATGTGCAGATGGTCACCGATCCATTCATCCAAGTAACTATCTGATTACCTTTATTCATGTGACAAATGACGTTAACAACTAAGCCAAACTGCCACTGGCCCACTACTGCACCATGACAAAACCTAACCCTTGCCTTGAACTTTAGAGCTGAAAATTTGCACACTGGTAACTTGACTGATCTCGGGAACGTTTGCATAAATTTTGACTTTGCTGTGCATTTTTGTTTGGAAATTAGAAGCCAGAATGTGACAGACTAAAAGACAAAAATGAATGGACAGATGGACAGCAATGGCCGTATGTGGCCGAGGAAGACATCATCGTCATCATCGACAACCGTGGGCTCAATGCCCGTTGGTGTCTGACGCCATTCTTACTATCGCTGCCCACCGCTGCCTATCTAGGGCAGCGT
>Ga0209367_1011687_pt1 | contig 11604 bp, 5 predicted proteins | sample WorMetLIZISLAND2_FD_187412 | JGI IMG/M metagenome (GOLD analysis project Ga0209367, IMG submission 187412) | Marine gutless worms symbiont microbial communities from Max Planck institute for Marine Microbiology, Germany - Olavius geniculatus... ... | reverse complement strand
TTTATTAAAGTTTGAAAGGTCACTGAACAGTTACTTAATTTGTACATAACAACAACAACAACTACTACTAAGCTAAGTAGCAGCCGGCAACATCACTGCAAAATTTCATTAACCTATGTCGATTGGCCCAAAAATCCCTACAAACGCAAAAATCTCGCAGATATTTCTTACAGAGACCGAGTTATAGCCCATTTTGCTTCAAATTTCGTTGCCATGGCAATGGGGGTCGGTGAGCAAAAATGCAATTGGCAACATTGCATTCAATGGCCCATCACCGAAAACACCCCTATAGACGCAAAAATCTCGCAGATATTTCTTACACAAGGCGAGTTATAGCCAATTTTGTCCCAGATTTCGTTGCCATGGCAACGGGGATCGGTCGGGGAAAAATGCGATTGGCATCATTCAATGGCCCATCCCCAAAACCCCCCTGTAGATGCAAAAATCTCGCAGATATCTCTTACATAAGCTGATTTATAGCCCATTTTGTCCCAAATTTCATTGCCATGGCAACCAGGGAGGGTCCGGGGTAAAATTAAATAACACCATTAGATTGGCCATCCCCGAAAACCATACCTAGAACCAAAAATTACGACTCTATCTTATACACAGCCAAAGTTATGGCCGTTTTAAGAATTGTTTAATTTTCCCCATAGGCTCCATTGTAATTTTTTGGAATTTTTTGAATAAATACGTTAAATATTAATTTCAAATTTTTTAACCCCCAAAAGGCCCTACCTTAAGCGGAAACACGCGTTTTGAGCCATAAACGGTCGTGATCGGTCTTCTGGTGTGACCTGTAGGTGTGAGCAAGAATACAAAAAAAAGGATAGTACACAAAAAGTAACGGAAAATGCCCTCCCTACGCAGACCCCCTTCCTGTCGTCCCACATCAACCAAATTTTGCATGTTGGGTCGTATCCCGGATATCTTTCTTGGTTTCGAGTTTCATTAAGATCGGTTGAAAAATGTGGGAGCTGTGAGGGGTCGAAATTTCGGCCTTCCCATTGACTTGGCACATCGCTTATACAACTGCTTGTTGCTACCGCACAAGCCGTGATTAGATTCACTATACGTGGATGGGCGACTGTCTGTCAACAGGTTAACCGTCTCGGTATATAACCAACACCAAGGTCAACTCAGCCTTCCATCCCTCAAGGGTAGGTAAATCGAGTACCAGCATGTCTGGCTGGGGTTAAGGCGGAGCGCGTTTACCTCATAGATGTTGAAAACATTGATTTGCAAATTCAAAAAAAACACTTTATAGAAACATGTTTTTAAACTTTTATAAAAACATTTAAAAACGTGGATAAAAAAATTAAACTGCAGATGTTTCCAATCGCTACTTTTTCGCCATTATACACACAAAGAATATCTAACTCAGATAATTAAAAACAAACACCTACCATTCGTAAAGACTAAGTACCGAAATGTACTGAATGTACAGATCAAAACAGCTGAATGCAATTTGCCATGAGAAATAAATCATATTTGTAATTTTGTACGTTTATGTTTTAACAATAAACAAAAGCACGACATTAAAAAGCACAAAAACATTTAAAGAATCAAAAAATCTAAAAAAAATAACAAAAACATTGAAATAATAAAAACATTAAAAACGTGTTTTTAAAACTTTTATAGAAAAAAAACAAAAAAATGTTTTTGCATCTATTGTTTACCTGCGTGTGTCCGGTGGCAAGTAACACTGTGTGATCCCGTATGGCAGGTGACGCTCCGTAGCTTTGCGACGAGTTTTCCATGAAAAGCATTTAACTCTTTAACCTTTTATTTTTCAACTGATGTGAGTGTATGTACGTGTTTTGTGTAGGACAATGTCTAATCAGTTGCTGCAGCTGACCATGATGATCTGTGTCATTGTGACTGTTCTCTCTGCGTTCTCCGCTCAAGCTCAGCATCTGTATACACAACTCGACCACGGTATGTTTACGGATTGTTGTGAATATATTATGGTGAATAAAGCTTCATGTGTGTAATAAACGTCACGTTAACATATCCGAAACTCATTTTTGTAATAAAGCACTAACAAAAATTAAAAAAAAAACGTCTGTAATCGCGGAGTAAAAAGTAAAAACATGACAAAATCTGGCCGCTTTTTAATATAGTTGATAGTCTGCAGCTTTTTCATATTCGACAAATTGTTTCTGTTATACACGTAGGTAAGTAGAATGATATTAATACAAAATTCGCTAGTTGGCGCTGAATTGGAGCTGACTATGTATTACTAAGCGAAATCGCTCAAACGTATAGTCAATTTCGCCTATACAGCTATCATATTGTTCCCTGGCGTGGTCCGTCGTCTGTCTGTCGTCTGTCTCACTCGTGCTCCTTGCTTAAGCCGTTTAAAGAATTTTGAATGCCATTTGGCAGATATAGGCCTACCTGTAAGGTCCATTGACCCATTGTGCTAGATAGGGGTCACTGACAGCCAAGTGTAGCCCATAAGCGGAGATTTGGGGTGTCAACCCCCCTCCCCAGCGAAAACGCGCAAATTTGTTCTGTCACGTGGCGAATAGAAAAGAGGATCGATTCTGTCTTTTCCAGAATTAGCTTGGTCCTCGTTGTGTTTAGTGCAAGTTGCTAGTTTTGGGCTACTCCGTGAAATATGAGTGTCGTGCGATTTGGAGTCTTTTGCACGTCGTCGACGGCGTTATAAAGCACAGGATCGTGTGTGTGTTGTCGCTTCAGTTCTGTGGGCTATAGGCCTACTGTGCTGTGGTCCTGGGATACGTGACATTTGGCGCCATCGTTGTGGCGCCAGACATTTGGGTGATTTACCACATAGGCTAACTAGACTGCAGCCTACAGCCCCCCCCCCCGATTTTTAGGGGGCCTCTAAGGGCTCTTTCAGTGGGTCACGTCACTCATGTGCCACGTGCATTGTGAAGATATTCCATTTTCGATACCGTTTCAGATTGAAAAGCAGCGGTCCCAAGTATCTCAAGGTTACTGGCTAATCCAGGAGGGAGGGGCGTAAAGACGAATTAACTGTGGGCGCAAAATATGAACATCCGGCACTAGTTCAGAGCGACAGAAATATGATGAACTAAAACGAAAGCCGCGCGATAGAGTTAGGATTACTTTTAGGGTTTTCATTCTAGTTTATTTTAGTTTTTTTGTTTCGTTGAAGTTCATTTCGCTGTTCATTTCTATCGCTTCGTACGCTCATTAATACCCCGTTTACACGTTCGAGCAAACATCGAGCTAGTTCGACCAGTTGTGGCAATTAGCATGCTATTTAGGAGGGAGGACGGGTTGTAATTGGAACTGGAAGGCCTATATAACACGTGATCAGCTGTGGGCTAAGCCTAGGCCTACATTTGAGCGAGGGGGCGGGGTTCCTTCAGGCCCGCTTGATGTTTGCTCGATGTTTGCTCGATCGTGTAAACGGGGTATAACACGCGTAAATTACGTGTAATTTATGCCGGCCGATCTTAGGCGTAATTTTCGAACCCTACTGTGACGGCACCCAAACGTTCGGCAGCCAAATGGCAGCGCCGAAATGTGCTTGTCCATGCGATGCAAGCGGACTGAGAGAGAGAGTCTGGTTTATGTGCGTCGAGCGTGCGACGCGTTGTTGAACACGACATCTTCTCACTCCGGCTGACTCGTATAGGATTAGAATTAATGTTTATTAATGTTAGGGTTAGGGTTAGGGTTTAGCACCCAGGGTTAGCTGACTCGTATACTTCCTGGAGTCTGCAGTGTACTGTCCTAGCATTCTACTCGCCATTATATAGCATAGAATACTATATATAATATACAATATACAATAACAGATAAGAGGACTTCTATAATATAGGAGGACTTCTTGTATAGTTCCTGGCTGTCAAGATCGCTTCTCGAGCAGCTTGCAGACCGTGCAGAGCTAGGAGAGACGCGCGGAACGGAACATTAAACGTTGGTTCCATCCCATTCCACGGTTCTGTGGGAAAAGTAGCAATTGTTGACACGAGCTCGGGGAATGAAAAATGGGGGAGAGTTTTGTTGATGGTGTTGATTGCTTAATAAAAAATAGAGGAAGGAAGTTTTGTTAAAGATGTACGTTGCTCAGTAAAAAGGGGGAAAAGTTTTGATCTACACTTTCAACAAAATCCCCCCCTATTTTTTACTGGACGCAAGCTGCACCCCCGGGTATAGGGATAAAGCCACTGTACAAAGCGGCAGTACTGAACAGAAATAAAATAAAAGTCGCAACGCACAGCTATCATTTTTGTTCATTTTATCTTATTTTGTTTCATTTCAGTCGATTTAACTTCTGACGCGTTAAATACACTTCAAGTTAGCATTTTTCCATTAGTTGTTTTTTGGCCTAGTATTGGCTATTTTTGCTTTACAGGTACCATTCCCAAGGTGCGTACGGAGCGATCGAAATGAACCGATCTGAAATAATTCTCAGTATACTGAAAAAACATAGCAGATATTGCATTTACTTACTTATATATACTGACAAAAACTTGATGAATGTGGAAAAACTGTATCCTGAAGCAAAATATAGAAGAGACTGCTGTTTTTATTAAACGGTTACGAGTGTTTTTTTTTCCATTTTTTTCTCCATAAAACAATGTCACGTTTTTAAAATATACTTTTCCTGTACCTGACGTTTGCCGTCGAAGTCGTCATTCTATTTTCTTAGTAAAAAACAGAAATATTTTTCGATGAAAGTTAGCAGCAATAAAATTTACGCAGTCGAATATTTGGAAATGTGATAAGGGGGCTGGGTGTGCCTATGGCAAAAACTTTTTCGTGTCAGACCCGGCTTACTCCTTTACTCTTATGATTAATTTTCTCTTTTCGTTATTTTTCATTTTCAATAAGGAGACAGTCGCAAATACGTCCTGAATTTGCGCTGATTTGTTTAAGTGTAGGTCAACTCAGCTTTCAATCCCAGCGGGGTAGGTAAATCGAGTACCGGCCTGCTTGTCTAGGGATAAGGCGGGGCGCGTTCACCTGAGTCGAGCGGCAGGTAACACTGTACGATCCCATATGGCAGGTGACGACGCTTCGTAGATTTGCGACGGGTTTTCCATAGGCCGTAGATGACCTTTAATTTTTAATTTTCATGTTGCTGCGGATCTGAGTCCGCGACCGGATGATTCCGCCCACCTCTTCAGGTGGCCGCACGGGGGCTGTAAGGCAGCCCAGTACGGGTCGCTCCTGGTGTCCAGTCCTGATATTGCGCGTCGTACTCCTCGCATTGGCAGGCGCGCTATAGTTCCTGGCATAGCGTGGCGTGGTGATGGGCAACTGACTAAAAAAATTAGGGCTGCTTCCGATTGAAATTTTTTTTGGTCGCTTGATTCCCAAAACTTAATCAAAATCTGTCGATTAATTTAGATTAATTTTTTGCAGTCAAGAAGTACCGGAAAAACTGCTGAATTCAACTACTAGTTATTGTAGTCTTTTGTAAACTATTGGAAAAATCGAAAAAGGGGGATGGCGATGATGATGCAGTAGCTACACAAACTAACCAAAAATTAATAAATAAACTACTGTTTCAACTAATCTATTTTGTTTTGATTAAAATACCGATCAAACTAAAATAAAAGTAGTCAGTAGTAATAGTTGTAGTAGGTATAGCAGTTATGGTGCCCTCCCCACTGGAGCTCGGACCGGAAGTGCATTACAATACAAACGTCACAGTGAAGAAAAAGCCCAGCTGTCGCTAGGGAAGACGCGCTACAGACTATATAGTTCCTGTTGCAGTACAGGTTATCAAAGGTCAATGATTTTCGTGTCATTTGAAAGCCAATATGCGACTTCGTATTAGTGATCAATAGCAACCTAGGCCCTATCTCGTATCGTTTAGCCACAATACATTCGTGACACACAGACGGACGGACGGACGGACGACAGACACATCGTGCTATAGACGCTCTACAGCATAGTTGTAGTGCGTCAAAAATTATCAAAACATGGGGAAAATAACCATTAGTTAACAACTTTCTAGTTACTTAACTTTTGTCCAGCACTGGTATAGTTCGTGGCTCGATGCACGTGGTGGAATTCATAAATAATTCCGGCCGCCGTGTCTTGACTCTACACGTCTGGCACGCCGCATGTTTATGACCTGATACTGTAAACGCCACTAGTTGTGTAAATAATGAAGGGCCGGCGTTATACCAGTTTTAACAACTGCCATAAACGACCCGACCGCAAGAACACTTGTATATATAGCTCATCGTTAAGTTTATCGTTGTCCGGTTATATGGGCTGCGATAAAAATATAATAAAACGTGCACCTGCCCGATAAAGCGCTGGTAGCCTACAGGACTGTACATTATTTTGTCTTCTACACCGTGTCCGGAAAAAGAGTCTACACTTTTTTCTGAATAACTTCAAGAAATTTAAACTTACTTTTATAATTTTTGGCACACATTATTATTATAACACGCTTTACTAAAAACATCTAAAACTTGTCTTCAAAATTTACTTCTCGCTACGTATAGCTAATGTAATCGTGACGTCATCAAAAATTCCATTTTTGCGGAAATATAACATTTAAATGAGCCTCTGCAATATAAAAACAGGAAAACTGATGGGAGAAAATTGCAGTAAAAAAACTTTAGAGATTGCTTGCACAGAAATAAATTACTTCTTATCAAAATTTTTAACGTAGTCTTGCTTTTCGCCATGTTAACGTGTGGCCATCGCGTGCAGTACGGGAACGTCGTTGTGCACTGTGCAGCAGCCGTTATCAGCGAGCAGCGTCATTTCTGCAGCATGCATTAGCATCGCGGAAGTGTACGTTTGTAATAAAGTTGTTGACTCAAAAGTTGGGTAATAGCAAGTTTTGTTACTGTTGCTGACAACTAAGGCGGCCACAGGCTAAAAAGTAAAAAGACCGGAAGTAAACAGCTTCGTCGTACGACCTGTCTAATAAAAAAGTAACACCGGCCTTGGGACCACCCATAGAAAGTCGACATCCGGGAGTCAAATGGTCACGTGACCGATGACGTCACGTGACCCCAAAAGGTCAAACTCCTTGATTCCATTATCCTTGAGGCGCCATATCTTTATAACGGTACAAGATAGCCGCATGGTGACGATGGACCTTTTATAGTAAAGCGCTGGTGACGAATCGAATGGTCTCGTAACTGACAATGTTTATTGTTTAGTTAAAATAACACAGAAGGATGAAAGGATCATTGCTGCCGTACAATTTGAAAATAAACTGTTTGATTTTTTTTACCGGTCTAAACAGCTCACTGATTATATTTATACGGACATATACTGTCAACTGTCGACATGCATTGGACAGACTCCGTGTTCATATGAACATTATCTTGTTATGATTATTATCGCGTTTCTTTCTGTAAGTTGTTTATTAACACTGACCGATTAATTATTTGATTTACAGAGCCGGCGCGGATAACGGAAGCGCCATCTAGCGTCAAAGTGCTAGACAACTCCGTGCTAAGTCTCGTCTGTCGAGCTAGCGGCAACCCCACCCCTGAGATCTCGTGGTCACGCGGCGGCAAACGCATCCAGACGGCGTCTGCCAAACGTTACACAATCATCGACATACCCGGCGGCTCGGTGCTACGCATCAGTCCTGTCAGGTCAAGACGGGATGACGGATACGTGGACTGTATCGCCAACAATGGAGTGTCGGAACCCGCCTCGGCCGAGGCCACGATTCACGTCTACACGCGCGATAACGGTCCGTCAATATTATTTCGCGTATTACTTATACCCCGTTTACACGATCGAGAAAACATCGAGCAAACGTCGAGCAAATGTGTTCAAAATACACGTGCTAATTGCTCGAAGTCTGCTCGACGTTTGCTCGATGTTTGCTAGCATTCGTCCAGCTAGCTCGACGAGCTATGGTAATTAGCATGCTAATTAGAAGGGCGGGCGGGTTGTAACTGGAAGGCCTAGGCCTATATAACACGTGATCAGCTGTGGGCTAAGCCTAGGCCTACACTTGAGTCAGGGGGCGGGGTTCCACCAGGCCTGCTTGATGTTTGCTCGACGTTTGCTCGATCGTATGAACGGGGTATTAGCTTTGTCCTGTGTTTAAAGGCGCGTACAGAGCGACGTAACTGAACTGAACTGACGCGGCTTAGTTATTGACGAACTGACCAATGGGCAAGCAGAGAGCTCATTGGTCATTGGCTGACGCGTACGTGACTATGGATGGCTTAAGGCTGGTTCACACTAGCCGTGTTCACGGCCCGTGTGCCCGTGTGCGCGGCCCGTGAACACGGCTAGTGTGAACAGGGTACCCGTGAACACGGGTCGTGTTGAGAAGAAGCATTGTCGTGCAATGCTTTTTCTCAACACAGCCCTAAACATGGGTAGTGTGAACAGCGCACCCGTGTTCACGGCCCGTGTAGGCGATCAGCCAATCAGAAAATTCCTTTTATTTTCCCCAGCCTAGCTGATGACACGTAGCCTATGACGTCGCTCACCGTCAGTGTTTATTCGTTGTCCTTAACAGACAATTCTTGTACTGGCGTACTGCTGATGCTATCTATGCTCGACTCGCCGCAATAACCAACTACGCTTTTTCTTTTTTTTGTCTTATATAAGCAGTAATTGATAGGCCTAAAGTCGTGGCCAAAACCAGCAACTTCTTTTTTTGTTAAATTCGTCCATTTTACAAAATGGCGGCTAAAAATGCACGGCAATGATGCATGGGATATCACGGTTCATCCACACGGCCCGTGGAGTTGGACGCAGGTCACTTTTTTCTGGACCCGACCCGACCTCGACCCACACAAACTCTGACCCGATTCGACCCGACTCAGCCGTTTGAGCTAAGAAGTCCAAAAATTGTAATGAAATTTTAATCGATTAATTTATCACTAACTTTCCGCAGCTATAATGTGCATATAAAACATACAATAAACCAAACTAGAGTGTCAAGCCTTGCACAATGCCAAGTAATTGATATTCAGTACGTTTTGTAACGACATTTTCCGTTGCAATACAGTTCAGCACAATACTAAGTACTGCCCGCGAATGGCCACAGTATCACGCACAGAAATCAGGCACACAAAAAATCAGCGTGACCTTGACCGTTGACCTAATATTCAGTCGGCTTACGCTTCTAGACGTTGTAAAGATACATGTTCGTCGATCTCACTTGCCTTATTTAACTCGACTGATAAATAACGCATTTCAAAAATTGCGACCCGACCCGCCAAATTTGCTTAGAATCGGCCTGTCAAGCTAGAGTTAAGGGGCGCGTTTACCTGTGTCTGGTTGCAGCTAACACTGTGTGATCCCGTATGGTAGGTGACGCTCCGTAGCTCTGTGAAGGGTTTTCTATTAAGAGCTATGCACCACCTTTATTTGTACCTTTATAGTCATACATCACCGACGCCGTTATTAGACGGTGCCTACTGTAATGTACTGTAATGAACTTGCCCATTGGTCAGTTCGTCAAAAACTAAACCATGTCAGTTTACATGTAGCTCAGTTGAGTTATATTTATATACGCGCCGTTAGCCACGAGCAAATGCGCAACCAGCAGATCGAACGAACTATAAGTAGAGTTTTGGCGGCGTTAGTGGCATTGGGCGGGCGTGGCGCCAAGGTGTGACATTACCTGCATAGCAGAGATGAGAACGATTGATTGATTGAACTGATAGCTATGATTACCTGGCGCAGCCTATGACGTTATGTTGCTGCTTATCGCATGATTTATGAAACAGGTCCATCAAACAGCGTGTAGCGTTCACGGCTGCCCGCCGAGCTGTATAATTACAGTATTTCCGTCACTCAGAAGTTTTTGTGCACCCCGAAAGTTGCGTCACCACAGGCGGGAGCAGTTGCAGGAGGGGGCAATTACCCCATTTTCTTCTTAATTTTTTCATTGTAGAAAAATCCTTTTTTGCCGGAAAATTGCCGTCCAAAAATGTTGAATTTGGGGCTCAACCCCTTTCTTATTTTTGGGAAAACTTGGGCCAAAATCAAAATTGTATGCATGCATAATTTTTTGTCGAAAATTTTTAGAGTCTGTCGAAAAAATGCAGCTTCTTGCCCCTCCAATTTTTTCGTGCGACGCCAGGTAATAAACAGCAAATGAGTGGAAACGTTGTGGAAAAAGTCGGTGACCTATATCTATAGTTCTGTGCCAGTATCCCGCAACTTAGTTTGCTGCCTTGACCCACGTACGGTGGGCGCCCAGTTCTCTGGAAGACCCGGAAATGTCAACGTATTGACAGAAGCTATCGCAAAGGAGTCGAAAATCGACCAAACGTAAGCAGCAAACTGTCATAGATAGGCAAAACCTCGTCAGTGAAAACTGTTTATCGTTAAGTGGATAAGCGAGTACGCAGTACGAGCATGTATTACTCCAGACAGTGCGGTGTCGTGCTTAAATCACGCTCGGATGGCACAGACCACACCGTCGTTCTGTTTATGACGCACGACTGCAGCCGAAATTTGCGAAAACAGTACTGGTGCAAGCTCAGCGTTGTTTAAACCATTGATGTAAAAACGTTTTTAACGTTTTTTTGTATGTTTTCAGCGTTATCTATATTTTTTAAAAAAAAGTTTATTAAAATTTTACCAATAAATTTGAGAAGTGCGTTTGAAACAAGAAAAACGAAAAGTGGTGGTAGTTTACTTAGTCAGTCTTATGACCACAGGGTTGAATTGAAATTGAATAAAGTTTTCTCTCTTTTCAATTTTAGCTATTCCAACTCTGTAGTTCCACGTACAACACTAGGCATTAGGCAAAAGGTTGAAAAAATTAAAGCTAACTTTTTTGAGCGTTTTTCTAACGTTTTAAAATTTTTTTCTGGAACGTTTTCTACATTTACGGTTTGAACATATTGACCGTATAGAATTCGCCAATCTGTCTGTCGGCTAACTGTGTTGCTAACCTGTTGTTGCAGTGCCGGCTGGTTTTCCGCGGATTGTGGAAAGTCCTACGTTGAAAGCGGTGGAAAAGGGACGTGCTACGGTAATGATGTGCTCAGCGACTGGCAACCCTGTGCCACGAGTGTCCTGGTACAAAGACCTTGTCCCTGTTGACCTATCCGACCCAAGGCTTCATCTTCTGCCCACTGGTACGTAGGTTTACAATCGCCAGCATTATTCTTAATCTCGATGGGATTTTACGTCATAATAAATTATTATGTAGTGCATTACAGTTCAAGATCACGTTACAAACGACTGCAGTCAAGAAATTATTATATTAATAAATACTAAACATTAAAACCGAAAAAAAACAATAAAACACATTGTGTAGAAAGTATCATTATCACGATTATAACTATCACGATAAACGCACGCATTGCCAGTGGCACACGGAAATACGATCACGGTCTGACGGATCTCATGCACAATGAGCTTCATTGGCTTGACGTTCCGGATCGAGTTAAGTACAAGCTAGGTATGCTGATGTACCGATGCCAGCACAACCAAGCACCTCGGTACCTGATGGACGACTGCTCGCCAGTCTCTGACGTCGTCTTCCGACAGCGTCTGCGTTCGGCCAACTTTCCGTGCCACTTCATCGGCTCAGCACCTACGGCCGTCGGGCGTTTTCTGTTGCTGGACCAACTGTTTGGAACTCACTGCCTGATGACCTATGTGATCCGGAATGTTCTGGAAACATTTTCAGAC
>Ga0209367_1011681_pt1 | contig 11607 bp, 5 predicted proteins | sample WorMetLIZISLAND2_FD_187412 | JGI IMG/M metagenome (GOLD analysis project Ga0209367, IMG submission 187412) | Marine gutless worms symbiont microbial communities from Max Planck institute for Marine Microbiology, Germany - Olavius geniculatus... ... | reverse complement strand
TCCCTGGATCGGTAGCGTTTGGCCGGTGCCGCTGCAAGAAGCGCGGCGGCGCGCCTCGGCTTTCGTTTTAAATTCATACAAGTCTAATCTGACGGCTGCCGACCACGCACGAACCGCAAATTTATTTGTTCAACGAACCAACCGGGCTACAGAAGATGCTTTTGCTGCTGCTGCTGCTGCTGCTGACGGACTGATGTGTAAAGCGGAGTTTCCACTCAACGCAACGCACGCAACGTACGCAACGCGACAGACGTAACGCATTGAACGCGACCGACCGACGAAACGGACGCAACAACCGACGAGGTAAACGACCGCTTCTTTGACACTCCGTCGTTTATAATAAATTGTTGGGCATTTGTTTTTTTAGATATTATGTTAACTAAGATTTATTTTCGTTCATTAACGTTATTCGTAGCGGGTGTGTCGTGCTGCATTTAATTGCAAAAGCAGACGACCGAGCAGCGGAGGGGGTTGCGGATAATTATTAAGACAGCGGTTGCGTCAACTAGGCTACGCCAGTTTTTTGTTGTGTACATTTCTTGCGTTCATTACGTTTGTTATGTCACGTGCTTTCATGTGTGCGTTGCGTATGTTGCGTGCATTGCGTTGAGTGGAAACTCCGCTTAACTGCTTAAGCTCGTACTATAGCATCTCATCGTGTGTCGTGTCGTAGGCCTACGTCTATTCCTTGACGCAATGTCTAAATAAACGCCTTAAACCGATTTCGGGTCAATTTTCGTCGGCGTTCGAGTGTACGCGGGCGAGCAGGCTGGCCGGAGCGTGTTATTCGACGGAACTAGCGAACGAGCGAGCAGGATTGAAGGATGCCCGATCAATTTCAACGTCTCACTCGCATTAACATCGCGCACTGGTATAATGTCTGCCCGCGCTCTCTGCTCTTTGAATCCCATCAGTTCTCTCTCACATCACATTTAGCTCCAACGCTGACGCTGCCGGGATATGTGTAAACGGTAAAATGATATAGCTTTTCATACTAAACCCATACCAGAGCTACGGAACTTCACCTGCCATATGAGATCGCAGAGCATTATAATAATAACAATACAATTTGTATAGCGCCGTAACTTTCAAAAATACAGAGGCGCTGCCACTTGATACAAGTGAACGCACATCTCCTTAACCCCAGCCAGACAGGCCGGTACACAACTCACCTATCCCCAAAGGGATGAAAGGCTGAGTTAACCTTGGCGACGTTGGCTTTGGTTATATACCTGTCCGCAAACAGTTAACCATTTTAGTAATAGGCTAGTCACTTGATAGCAACCCCACCGAGAGGCGGACCAACGAATTCGCGGCCACAAGTACAACTTTCTAATAGTTTTTTTAGCCACGTGCTGTCTGTCCTTTGAAAAACCTCCGACAATACATGTTTATTGGATACTCAAAAATTGATGCAGTTTTTTTGTCTGTTCTAACAGTTTTACTGAAACATGACTGTCTGCATCAGGCAGGCTATGTACTTCTTGCACGGATTTGACTCTTCACGAGCTCGGTATGCTCTCAGACTTTCCAGGAAGGATTTACGGATCCTAGTTGGTATACTTGCTGGGCATGCAGATCTTAATCGACACTTTTTTATTATGGGTGTAAGTCAGAATTCCAAATGCCCTCTCTGTCAAGAAGATGAGGATACATCTCTACATTTCATTGCCCAGTGCAGTGCTTTAATGCTTCTCCGGAAGGATATCCTTGGAGACTATACTATTTCGTTAGACACCTTGAGTAATATCCATTGGTTTCTCCTCTTGAAATTTGCGAAAGCTTTTAAGAGGTTATGTCGACCTTGAGGTCTGTCGGGGTTGCGCATTGGGCCCATAAAGTGACCTCAGCGCAGGGTGGCTGCTTATGTGGCCATTCTCTCCTCAGGTAAAGGTAAAGGTAAAGGTAAGGACTGTCTGCATTTAGTCTGGTAAGCTGTAATATGTTTTTTTAGTTCTCGTGGATGCTATTTAGTGCGTGTATGTGTTTTTATAAGCTGTTGTGTAATATTAACTTAAGAAAAGATCATAAAATGAAAAATAAAGACAAATTTTTTTTTAATGTTCTCGCGTAACTACTTCATCGGCGAACTGCAACCAAACAAATATGTACGAGGGGCGTTCAATAAATTCCAGGACTACATCTTTAACACAACGACAGTATCTGTTGGCACCTGTAGAAATTTCCGGACACAATGTTGTAAAACATCTTCATCGTTCTTAAACTTAATGTCTCCAAGCTCTGTGGTCCAAACAAATGAAAATTATTTGTAGTTAAGTTTGGGCTGTATGGCAAATGATGTAGCAGTTTCCAGCCCATCTCTTCAATTTTTTTATCTGTCTAATGGGCATATTGCACGGTAGGCACTGCCATTTTAAAGAATGGCGCCTTTGTGCAGCAAACTTGGTCAATTGCTGCAAATTGCTGGTCGTAATCAATCGGACAATAATGCACAGTAATATTGTTCATTCACAGTATGCCCTTTAAGCAAAAAGTCTGCGAGAACAACTCTCCAAGTAAACCAAAAAATGCTTTGTCTGCAGCTGACCGTTTTTGCCGTATGCAGTGCTCCAACACTGATATCATCACTAACTGACTTGACCGCTGCAATACTTTCAAATGTGATAAAGTGTCACTGCTGATTACTACAGATAATCTACAATAAATTTCAAAACTTTCTACGTTTTCTTCGACTTGAAAATTTTATGATTATTCTCTGAGTATGCCAAACGTCAACGTCTATCATTCATATCTTAATAATAATGACGTAACGTAAGTGAAACCACGGTAAGTGATGTACAATAGTGGCAGTACAACTTCATAATAGTTTTGGTTTTCAACTGTCACTGTGTGCTTACTGAGAAAAACAGTCCTGGAATTTATCGAATGCCACTCGTATATGATCGTCTTCAGTAGGCTTAACCGTCTAAAACTATCAAAACCACTCGTCGTGTCTCCAGGCTCGTCATCAAGTGAGTTCCAGACCTAACATTTATTTCGCGGCCATTGCAAGTACGTTGCTATTGCTATTGCTATTGAGAAGTCTTAGCTGCAAAAATTGAACTATGACGCTGTATTCAGACAGCAGGTTTATTTGCAAGAAATACATAGATATAAAAAAAATCAAAAATGAAACAATAAAAAATTTAATAAGCTTATGTTTGTCACGCTGAGATTATGTACCGTAGCGGGGAAAATAGGACAGCCTGTCCCCGTAACACCACAATGATTTATGACAAAGTAACGCGCGAATCTCCCGTCTAGTCACATGATTCACTGCAGGGCTTGCTTGTTTCTTGGCCGTCGTTTCTCGGTCTCCGTCATTAATTGCCGATTCCGCTCGACTGAAAGCTCGTATGACTCGTTTGTCGACTCGAGAAGTAATTCTGCTGCCGACCGTTTACACTGCAGCCGTGAATAATAGAAACTGTAATTACATTTATGTGTCTCAGCAGTAATTATACCGCTGTCTCCGTCGGGCCGGTCCATTGCGTCTGTGACTCACAAACCAGTCTCAAATTGCCCCAAACTACGACCGAAAGTAGTCCGAATGTTTAAGACCCAAATTGCTTAAAATACTCTCGTTTTACACTTTTTATTCCTAATCTGCTAGATTTTTATTCTGAAAACACTTACCGCAATCCGCGCGTAGTGCCCAAGTTCGCACAAAATATTAGTTTACTGCAGTACTAATCTTGTTGATAAATAAAAGTATTAACTTTCAAAAATTTTGGCTCGCCTCTTCTAATTATAAGTTTATTTATCTGCTAGAAATTTGACCACAATATTTCTTTCGTTACGTTGTCATACACATTTTCGCAGCACTGTGGTCAACACGCTGATACTATCATGCAGATACGCATATACTCCCGTTTTCGTTCATGAATCTCGAATCTTCAGATTGATAGCTTGCTTTTTATCGTCTTTCTTGACAAAATTACAAACCAAATTTTCTATACCAGAATGTCAGTTTGAGAACGCATGTGTTAAACAGGACTAATAGAAACTATGTCTTAAGAAGTTAGTAGTTTTTAAAAAAAATCTGTACGGGTTTCATTATTAAATTCGTACAAATTTTTAAAAAGTTCTAAACTGTAGACCAAAGCGCGTGGGATTCCTAGAAAACCAACAAAGTAATCAGTAAAAACGATCGCACAGTGGGGGTACGAGCGTACTAAAGTGCATTCTAATATTGGAAGGATCAGCGGATAAGCTGATTTTTTTAAAGTGTGACATGGTCACGTTCCACTTGGTTTGGTCAGCGCATTACGTCATGGCTTTTTGATTTTTGAACGATTAAAAACAAACTAAAGGGGCACAGTTTACCTGGAAGGAAGCAAAGGTGGCAGCTCTTGACAGATACGGATGGCGTTGGAGTGTTGGCCCAATGCGTCCACGTGGACGCGGGATGAATCAAGGTTACGGTCAAGGTTTACTGGTAACAGGGACATCTGAGAACTCTTTGCCTAGCGGTGTTTTTTTTTACAAATTTAAACTACATATTGATTGCTTGATTGTGCAATAGAAAAGCAAATGGCAGATAAACGATGAGAGTGCATGGAAATGAGAAACTGGCGTCACTGGCACTAAGACGCGAGTCGTCCGGACAAGACTGATTGAAATGAGACTGAAAAAAATGAACGGGAAAGTTGACTGCAAAGAAGAGGTAACGGATAACAAAATCAGTGATTAGTGACTGCGCCGAATATTCCACTGGAATTCGGCCGTCTTTGTGTATCCTACGTCACGAATAGAAATCGGAACAGTTTGAGTGGATACTATTAATGCGAAACTGTGTATCGATAATTAATAATTACAAAGTCGCATCCAGCAGCTGACGTAGTCTGCACTGTATACGCTTGCCGCGTCGTGCAGAAATCAGTCGAAAGTCATTTTATGCAGTTATAAATAGTACGCATATGTATAAGTTGCATATTTAACGATATTCAGTATTATAGGCTAACCTAGGAGTGACTGTCTTTTTTACCAGCGGATTTTAAGTTATTCGTATTCGGCCACTGACAAGAGCAGACTATTTGCATTCGGTCCATCACGACCTGATACAGCCCACTGTTTTGCAGCCACATTATCCAAACTTTCTAGAAAAATCTTAGGGAAATGTTTTTATCTTCTGTAGCTGACTGAGCAAGACAAGACCGTCTTATTTCCAGTGTAATTTTAGAGCTGGTAACGAATAAATGTTTTGAAGTTAACTTTACAAAAATTAAGGATTAATTACAAGCTAACAGAGGTAGGCCTAATTGTCAAAAAACATATTCATGTTTAGCACATTTTTCGGTTAGTAATGCATATGTGACAGCTCATACGTAGTTTAGTAAGTTACTGAACTACGTATAATCTGTCACAGATGCACTGCCACGCAATTATTATTAAGTGTTTGTAAAATGTTCACTTTTCTGGAAAAACAAATGACTGCGATGATTTTAGACACTTGTCACGATGTCATTTTATATCTACTTTATAATGTTTTAAATGGAATGGCTTTCTTCAGCGCAAGCGATTCCGCCTATACTTACACATTTCTCTGTAGCGTGGTCTGTCTGTCCGTCGCCTGTTACATTCGAACACCCTGCTTAATCCGTTCAACAAATTAAGATCCCATTTTGGCAAGTACACTTACGGGGTCTACTCTAGCGACATATTAAGTTACATAGGGTCCCTGCTCCCCAGAAAAGGGAAAATGTTTGGGGTTGAACCTCCAGCCGAAACATGCAACTGCTAATCTATGATTCACCATGTTTCAGCTTTGATCAGCAATTTCGCGTTTTACCAAATTACTTCGGTTTCTTTTGTTGACGTGACTTTGATCGTAATTTTGAAGATTAAAATTTTAGTAATCGTTACAACTTTTCTAACGATTCATCGTGTGATTAATGGTTAATTCCCACAGCTTGGGTGAACAACACACTAACCAGACGCCCGATGAAAACTGACAACAGTCTCGAGTAATGTGACTGAATGCATGCGTGTAAGTAAATCGTGTATTTAATACAATAAAAGCGATTCTATGTACGCAGCGCTGAAATGAGGCAAAAGTAATGAGTTCTGCGAGCGACTTAATCTGCAGTAGACATTAGTCTCTCTTCCGAGCGCCGGCGATCTAACTGCAGCGGTCTGCCTACATAAAGGATTGGACCGTCGAGTTGAAATTCGTGTGCGGGACGGCACCGGTCGGTCGTTATTCAGTAAGATGATTTCGGTCTTCACAATCATCGCTCATTGCGCGCGCACAAAAGCAAATTAGGCCGGACTCCGCGTTGCCATGGTTACGTTGCCATGGTTACGGTACGCTCGGTTTCCAGATGACCTGCCGGCGACAAAGCTACGGGCGCCCGCCGCGCAGTTCCACACCCATACCCGACTGAAACACGTTCACTCGCCCTCCTCCCCTCCCCGGGCTGTCGAACCGCCATAAAACCGGTTTTAATTTCTGCGCCGGCCGCCACGTTCCAACACTGCGCGGATTACAATCTCGCGGTAATAACATATCGGCCACAAGTACTGCTGCAGCGGCAGTCGCCGAGCCAAAAAAAATTACGGCGTCGGTTTCGCGGTACATTCGGCTGCGCGGGGGCAGTTGACACTCAGTATATATACACGACACCGCACGGCTATTGCAGAACAATAAAATTCGACAGACACAGTCGCGCTATTACAGCGATGACGCCGGTTACTTTATTGCGCTTATTCGCTGGTTCTCTAGTGTGACGACGTATTATTATCGCTTTCATTATTACATCGCATCACATATACTGTACCTACTGCGACCCAATCTCACCATCACTGCGTTATGAACGGTATTCATCAGCGTTGGTGGAAGACAAATAATGCTTGTGAAACTTTCGATCTCTGTTATTGAACCGACCGTTAAGCCGTCGACCCTTCGTCGTGGTTGTCGTCTGTCCGTCCGTCCGTCTGTAACGCATCTATTGTGGCTAAACGGTGCAAGATAGGGCCTAGGTTGCTACTGATCACTAATAGGAAGTTGCATACTCAAGGTCATTAAAGGTCGACGATTTATATGTTATTTAAAAGCCAGTATGCGACTTTCTATTAATGATCAATAGCAACCTAGGCCCTATCTTGCACCGTTTAGCCACAATACATCCGTGACAGACAGATGGACGAATGGACGGACGGACAGACGGACGGACGACAATCATGACAAAGGGCCGACCTTAAGCTTACAGCTTAGCGGTCGTCCAAAAATGAATAAAAACAATAATAACTAATAAAACATTATTGTCCTTAGATTATTATAGTAGGTTTAAGTAGTTGAAATTTTGTTGGCAATAATCATGTAACTGTCAGACTTTGTCAACAATTGTTTTTTTTATATCACAAATAGCCTAAACTTTTTTTTTATAAAATTCCATCCCACGTCCACTTGACTTTGAGTCGACCAGTAGAATAGCAGTCTGAAGTATCTATCATAATTTTGATTGAGTTGGAATAGACATTGTGTCGCATGTGAAGATTAAATGACCTTAAATGACACTTATTTTTTGTTTATTTTATTTTACTATTTTCAGATTTTTAAATTGCATATTATGTTCTACTGCGCTTTACTTTTATCCTGTAACCTACACACTGTTAATACTAGCGTAGCCTAATTTATTGTAACCTACGTAGCGGTCTGTCTACGCTTGTATTAAACGAATATTGTATTGTATTGTATTGTGAAAATCGTCGTGACGCTCTGCAGCGTTTAGAGAGTAAGAGGGAGACGACTATTTGGTTGGTTGTTCTATACGCTGAAGTGTAGTCAGTGCGGTGCCGCTATGCAATTCTGACGACATACCGGCGCTTGATTATCAAATCATCGCCGCGTCATCGGCACATGTTTATCAATGCGAAATTGTCGTGAAGCAATCTCGCGTCAAACCGGAAGTCGGTCAGTCGGTAGGCGGTTCCGTCGCATAATGACGTCATCTGACAGCTCAATGGCATCTTAACAGCGTGTGCATTTGATGACGTCACTGTGACGTCACGGTGACGTCATTGTTGCGTGGCATCTTAACAGCGCATTTGAATCTGGCGGCGATTCGAGCGCGGAGCGCCGACAGCGACAAGTCCATAAATACAACTTCACAACGACGACAACGACGACGAAGACAACGACAACGAAGTCAAGTCCATAAATCCAATTTTACACACCGAACGAACGAACGCGTCGTACGAGATTGGACTGCAAAGCAAAGCGAGGAAAAGCAACGAGGCGCCCACCTAATATGTGGCCGTCCATAGGTTGCCGTGAGACAGTCCAGTTAACCAACGAGGCGCCCACGTCGTCTGTTCACCGCCCGGCCGTGAGTCCCTACACTGCCGGGGGCGAGCCACACTCTCACGCGCCGCCGGCTACCTCCGCCATCGCCATTTCTATCCACATTTTTCCTAAATGTTGAACGATTTTGAAATCTTTTTACTTTCGCCTTCGCCATCGCCAACCTCGATTCGTCGTTTTCTCTCTCTCAGTCGCTCGTACTCGACTTTTTCAATTTTGTTCGAAATCAAATGGAAACGACGTTGGTGATCCGTCGCTCGGTACTTTGCTACGTTTCGCCAGCAGCTCATGATGTCGTTATTCGTCCGTCGCTAATGACTCGCAAGCTGTTCTGCAGTTCCGTTGAACCCAGGCAGTAGTACTTATACTTCAACAGCCAGCTGCGGCTTTTGGCATCAGTCAAGGTCACTCAAGGTTAACGACGAAACGTTTCTTCTCGAATTCTGAACAGCGCTTTCTGTAGCTGATTCCGCAGTAAAAGCTGGCGTGATATGCGCTCACCTGAAACAGAAATAAAGCAGAAACAAAAACAATTTGTTCTATTTTTTCTTTACATGTAATAGTAATGATGTTCTGTACTTAATTTGAAAGTTTGTTTCATTTCTGTTGTCATGCTTATCTATGGTTTTGCGCAATAAAAAATGGCGGCTCCTGTTTTTTTAAACTTTAAACGTCGCTTTTGTTTAAAATCTTTTGTCACTATTACCAGCGCTACTTTAGTTTGTCAATTATATACTTTAATTTCAGGCCATATTGCATATTGTTTTCAAGGTTTATTTCCCCTTTAAGTACGACACATCGCTGTCTGCAGTGGTATAAGTTCGTACTGTATACTCGCTTATCCGGCCACCCCAGCAGTGCAGTATTTAGTATTTAGGCTGCGTTAATTAATCACGCCGAGTTAAAACGAATATATTATGGATGAATTCACTCGTCGTCACGACAGACAAAGCCGGGCGTGGAAGCCGGGAGCCGTTATATTTTAGCAGCCGCAGCACACGAACAGACCGGGAGTGAAATATTTACATAATAATTGTAGTCGAATTGCATTCCGCAGTCAAATCAAATCATTGCCGACATGCGCCGTACGTCATCGACGCAGCAGCCGGAGACAACGACGACGAAGTGGACGCATGCATGCGACAGAGAGTCTGCAGGACAGAACAGGACAGACGGACACAATTCAACATCCAGCCAGCTTCTCGCGGCGCGTGTCGGGCATTTGAAAGCTGGCCGCGTGCGGTGTTTGCGGCCATAATTGGAGGGTTGGTTGTCGAACGAATGTTTCCATGGCAGCAACATCTGGTGCTGGACGTGTAATTTCCATCATCCGTGAGTCGAGGCGATATTTCGAGTTGAGCTGCTGAGACTACGGCGTTTGATCGTGTCGGGTGACGGTCATCAAAAATTAACGCAGTCCAACACGAAACTCTGCATCGCGTTCATGATAATTCTCCGTACCCACGTCCCACCAATGTTGCACAGCGACTCAGTTATTACGAATTATTATTGACATTAGACCCGTTAAGGGACACTCAAAGCGACAGATCTGAACTGAACTGACACGAAAAGAAATGAAATAAAATGTATTGAAAGCTGCAACGTGCGGCTTTCATTTCAATTTAGCTCATTTTATTTTACTTTGCTTCATTTCTGTTGCTTTCAACACATTTGTATGCATGGTCATCTTTGGCATCGAAAAATGTGGTCTCGTGGTGTCGTTCTTGGTTTTCGGTTCTCGTTCTTGTTCTTATAGTCGGTCGCTGATCTACCTTTCTTGAATCGATAAATTCCAAACTCATTGGCTAAAGAAGGACTGCACTTTCTTTTGAAAATCTTGAAATTATAATAATCTATGACGGTAAACGAACAATTCGGAAAACAAAAAGTCAACTGAATCTTAATTAAAATTAACTTATGGCTGCCGTTCTGATGACGTGCTGAAATTATCTTATCAATAAGTTGAAGCGCATACAGAATGACGTACTGAACTGAACTGACGTGGTTCAGTTTTTGACAAACTGACCAATGGGCAAACAGGGCGAGCCAATAGGTAATTGGTAGACCTTTATGTGTGTGTAGTAACGTAGTCACCGACGCCGTTAGACGGTGCCTACTGTAATGATGCTTTACTGCTTGTCCATTGGCCAGTTTGTCAAATACTAAACCATGTCAGTTTAGGTTAGTCAGTGCCTATGGTTCCCGGTCAAAACCTGGATTGACAAAACCTGGACCGTCAAAATTAGCCCTCTACACGAACCCTAAACCTAACCCTAAACTTTACACTAACCCTAGCCCTATCTTTATTATTAATCCATAATCCCGAACCCTAATCCTAACCTTAGCCCTTACCTAACCTTATCCCTATTTTTAACCCTAATCTTTAACCCTAACGCTCTACCAATCCCCGACCTAATCCCGAACTCTAATCCCTAACACTATCACTAACCCTAATTTCTAACCATAACTCTAACCTTATTTTTAACCTTATTTCCTAAACCTAAGCCCATATCACTGTATCCAGGTTTTGTCGTTCCCGGTTTTGTCGTTGCAGGTTTTGTTTTTCCAGATTTTGTCAGGACACCAGTGCCTATATACGTCGCCCTGTACGCCCGAAAACAAACTTTACAAAAACAACAAAGCACAATGTAGTAATTATTTAAAAACTGGGACAAACTTGAAAGTCACAAAAAATTGCAAATGTCGTCGTTAAACTTTGCTCTTACCAAAATTCGATTTCGGGCCATATGCATTATGGTCGCTAACTTTGTTTCACGACCTACATAGTTCTTTTATCTCTAATATCTGGAGTCACATAAAAGCACATAATTTCACTCTACTCAAGCGAGCGACTGATATCGTCTCGAGTTTGTGTATCACACGACGTGCTTCCAAGCAGAACACGCCGTCGATCATGGCCATGAAATAAGTACGTTTCAGCACGCTCTACTGCGTATTATGCATCGTTACGCTGGCATAATACACTGTACAAAGTGTCGAAACCTATAAAAACACCAATCTGGCATCTTGACGTCCGAGCGTAACAAACAAGCAACAGTCTTACATTGCTTCATATATATTGGCAATGCTGGGCCACTATGCACCGGTTGTCGACTATAGCCTGTGCCGCATGCGCATGATTCGGACTCAAAAACTATGGATTGCAGCTACTAATTAGGTGCATTTATTCGATAGAAATTATTGATTTTTTCTCGGCATGCAGCGGCTTTACTTGCCGGGCTGCCAGTCTCCGACAGGCAGTTCAAACAATGAAGCAAGCGATATGATGGGGAGATGGGAGG
>Ga0209367_1011680_pt1 | contig 11607 bp, 10 predicted proteins | sample WorMetLIZISLAND2_FD_187412 | JGI IMG/M metagenome (GOLD analysis project Ga0209367, IMG submission 187412) | Marine gutless worms symbiont microbial communities from Max Planck institute for Marine Microbiology, Germany - Olavius geniculatus... ... | reverse complement strand
AGCCCAACGTGAGTCCGCCCGGCGCCCTAAGTCCAATTGGGGGAAATTAGGAGGGAGGTAAAAGGGGGGGGAAATTTCCGCGGCATCAGTCACGTGGCCCGAACTCAAATGCATTGGCATACGCCGAACGCGCATTGTTGACTTAGGGTAGGTCAACATGAGCGCTTATAACTTTGTTCGCAGTGGACCGAATTTCACAAAATTGCTTTTGTTCAACGCCCAAAAAGATCGTTCTCATCAACGCCGTTTAGATTTTGTCGCTATCTTCATCGGTTCCAGAGATATTTGCACTCAAACTCGAAAGTTGTCGTAAATTGCACCAATTTTTGCACGTTTTTTTGCCCTCCAAAATTTTAAGGGGGGCGGTGCCCCCAAATTTCGTACTTGCGTTAACACCCCAACCTAAAGCCGCGTCAAGTGCCAAAGTTTCGTCGGGCTACACCTTCTAACTCCCAAGTTATAAGAGCTCATTTATTGCAATTTAAGCCAATTTTTGACCCCCCTTTGAAAAAAATAATAAAGGGGCCCCAGTCCCCGGTGGGGGTGCACTAGTAAAACTTAGTCATTTTCTAGCACGTGTACAAATTTGGGAGCGCAGCACCCCTTAGGTGCAAAATATAATCTTCCGAAATATTCGACTTAGGGTAGGTCAACATGAGCCCTTATAACTTGGTTCGTAGAAGACCGAAGTTTACACAATTTTTTTGTTCAACGTGAAATTAACCGTATTTGATAACGCTGTTTACCGCTTGTCGATATCTCTATCGAGTTTAGAGATATTTGCGGTCAAACTTGAAAGTTGTCGTAAAACCTACTAAATTTTGGACGTTTTTTCCCCTCCCAAATTTTAAGGGGGGCGGTGCCCCCAAATTTCGTACTTGTGTTAACACCCCAACCTAGAGCCGCATCAAGTGCCAAAGTTTCGTCGGGCTACACCCCCTAACTCCCAAGTTATAAGAGCTCATTCATTGCAATTTAAGCCAATTTTTGACCCCCTTCTAAAAAAAGTTGTAAGGGGGGCCCCCGACCCCGGTGGGGAGTGCGCTAGTAAGACTTGGCGATTCTCTAGCGCGTGTAAAAATTTGGGGGCGCAGCACCCCCTAGGGGCCAAAATATGGTCTTCCGAAAAATGCACTTTGGGTGGGTACGATTCAACATCGAGATCTCCAAGGTCACTGGACCAAACTTCACCGGACTTGTTTCGCCTAACGCAGGAAGAATCGCGATGGACGGAATAAAAATCCAATTTTGAATATCTTGATCCGTTTCGGAGATATTCGCCGCCGAACTTCGAAGTCGTCCGAAATCGGGCCAAATTTTGCATGTTTTTTGCCCCTGTAATTTTTTTGGGGTGCGCCCCCAAAATTTTGGACCGGCATTATAAAATAGGGCCTATTACTGACCATTGTGCAAAATTTCACGCCGGTCGCCACATGCATCTCGTCGACCTCGCGAATGAAGAAAAAAAATAAAACATCTGGGCTAAAACATAAGTCCGCTTCCGCAAGCTATCGCTTCCGGGCGGACTAATAAACATCTACTACATTTATATTGTACAGGTAGCTTGCAGAATAATGAAACACATGACTGCAAAAATGTAGAATGCAAGTTGTTTTTCCTATCGCACATAAAATGTACAAAAATAAGTTAGATAATGTCCTATAACTAATTGTTGAAAATTACACAATTCATACAATGGCATCTGGCCATTATGCAGCATTAACTGACTGGCTTACGATGAATTGTAATAGTTCTCTGCAAATGTCAACCGTAGCGGCATCAGAGGAATGGCCACAACAATCATAGCACCACAGTGGATTTCCCCTACATCGTATTCAGAGCAGACACCCAAAACTGGATGTGTGGCCTCAGCATGTCACTGAACCTAAACTTTGATGCATATGACGTCAATGTCCTATACTTCTGGCAAATGCTTAACAGTGAATACATAATAATAGGCAAATAAAAAATTTCACTGATTCACTTCTTACTGAATAAAATTCAGCATGACTGAACCAATAATGTACGACAGCAAATTATCTGACTTAGTAAAACATCAAACACACACTCATTCATTATATCAATTGTTCATTTCTATGTAATTTCTATACAGTGTGTAAGTATACTCTATGTGCAAATTTCACTTCCAGCAAACTTATGAAGCAAAATTGCTGCAAAATCAGCAAGAACCAAATAAGCAGCATACACTACTCAACCAGGGTCAACATGAAACGGTGTTAAACTGAGCAAAAGACAAAAAACCAACAACAACACTCAACTGCGAACTACAAACTCCCTAGTCTGTCTTCGTAAATCAATTCGAAAAGTCTTAGGAAAAAGTTTTTTAAAAAACTGCAACTTACTATCTCAAGAGGAATCTCCTAGGAAAAAGTTTCGTAAACTCGACTTATCATTCCAAACCTTTGCAACAGCGTCATTAAATCATGTAACGGTGTGCTCGCGACAACGACTATGCCTATGCTGGTGAAGCATAGCACTGTAGCTGTCAGCTCAGCTGCAATGAAGCTGTGTGGGCAAAACATGCAGTTAAAGGCACAATTCCACTGTATGTCACACAATAACAACAAGCTCAACATGTATGTGCCCTTCCATCCAGATGCCACGGGTCTCAGGCGTCGACAGTTCTTGGGCCTAGTTTCTAGTTTGCACTGGAGATGACTCATCGTCATGCTCCTGGGCCCGCCAGCAAGGAAATGATACAACTCCTATAAGCAAACCTCGTGTATGCCAAATATGCACCATTTTCTCGAGGTGTGGGCATCCGGTGACCTTGCCTTCTGACTTTTTGAACCAGAAACTGGCACGCTGATTACTCCCACACCAGTAATTGGTTTTGCGATGCCATTTTGTTCCTGTGTTAGGAACCGATATCAGACAGACGATCGGACACACAAATGGGCAAAACACACGATGTGGTCAGTATGGAAGATCTAGGATCAAATAGTGAGAGAGTTGATGATAAATAGTCGATCTTCCTCTTTCTTGATCCAGCGCAGAAGACGATTCACACCGGCGATGGCAACCTGCTTTGATGCAAGTGGACTAAACACTGCATAAAGCTCGAACCCCGATGTTATCTGCACAGATTAAAGACATAAAAGCATTCTAATGGCACTGTTATATGTGAAATGCACAAAAAACTTAGAAAATAAGCCGACAAAGGGCCAACATATTTTGTGATTCTCTGCACAGAACTGCACAATCATAACCTTAATGTGTTGTGCTGAAAATCTGCTCAGTGGTTACGCCAGTTTTCAAGTTGAGAACCCGTGTGAGACAGACAGATGAACAAGACCTGTACTGTGACCTGTTAAAATGACCGCACAACACATTCAGAATACAATGACAGCTAAAGCACTCACATATCCCATTCGAGACCGCGGTTTAACATATATTTATCTTTCATACTACAGTGCATTAAAACTGTTACAAATTATCCGTACCCCATACAGATGTCAACAGCTTTTCCATAGAAAAATGCAAGTTAGATTTGCAAAAAAAACAACACCTATCATAACGTTATTTCCGAAAAAGGTGGTAAGTCAAAATCAGCTGTCATCTGTAGGGGGAATGCAAATTTTTTTTCGAACAGCCATTACAAACTCTTATTGCCTCTGCTCCACAGAAATTTGGTGGCAATATTGTACTGATAGAACAATACACTCACCCAGCCGAGTATAGACTCATATTTGCCGACATGGAACAGAATCTTGAGTGCCCGGGTGGGACCGTGCATGCGATTGTGTACCCACTGGTAGAAAGCAAACAGCCTCGCCTGCTGCGTGGCTACAGTGTATGGCGCACTGTAGTCGGGAGATGTCAGCTGACTGGTGCTGCGCGACTTGTAGATGAAATGCCAGATCTCCGGGATACCGACGTCAGACATCAGATAATTGCGTCGTGACAACGAGTCATTGACCGCTTTGCAGCAGCCGCAGCGCAACAGTTTCTGTACCGAAACAAGAAATGTCACGCAACATCAATGACAGGCTTCTCAACGAACTCACTGTATGGCACCCTCAACCAGGCTTAGTTTTTGTCCCCAAAACTGCCAAAACTTTCAGGTCTTTGCATTTTATTCATCCCACTTTCTCTCAATAGTTATCAGCTTGGTAATAAATCATCTCAGTTACTGTATGTCATCAAAGATTTGTTCACCATGGCAACATCTCTGGTAACGAATAGAAATCATTCCAAAAGCAACATTGGTTGCCAAAAGTATCAATTATAACTTAAAAATTTACTATTTCTGCTGAAAAATTAAAATACAGTGCAGCTATCAGACATACCACTTCCCCAGTTAGCAACATCAGGCCTTCATCCTTTCATAACTTTTTGACTTATCTTGCACACAAATAGAACTAAACTGCTGAAACCATACCTCCTTGATCTTGTCCTTACATTCAGACAGTTTGAAGAACAAATCTTTATCAACAGCAAGGAGAAGCAGACACGTTTGACAGCTGTCGTCAAGGTACGATATATGAGCATGCAGATATCCGCTGCAACAAAAACCCAAAATAACGCCCAGTACTGAGTACAGTAAGAACCATAATTTCACGCAGACAGCAATAATGAACTTGTTTTTTTTCATTATTCATGGGAGTCAGATTAAGCAGAATGCTATCACATACAACGAGACCAAGCAACCAAACTTTCTGTTTCATTACTGTAAAAGTTGAACATTCTGTTCCATTATGATGTGTAAGTGCACTCGCGTGGAAAGGCCGTCCCCGAAATGACCTATACTGTGTTGGGCAAGACGTTAAACCCTACTCACTTACTCAACCAACTATAAATGAACTAACCTAGCATTCAATCAAATCAATATGAATCAGAATAGTTAGAAACAGACCTGGAGTCAAACTTTGGTAGACAGACGGGCGTCCAAGACTCAGCATGTTTGAATGAATCGGATGCAGTGATCAGGTTGAATATCATGTGCATGTCAACGGGATGAAGAAAACATTTCTTCAACCGAACCAATGTTATCAGCTGCCCATTCGCTATCAGTATAGCAAACACCAGGTCCTGCAAGCAGTCAACAGATAGCATATTACAGCAACAGATAACAAAACTTATTATTTGGAAACCATACCTAACTGCCAATATGAAAATGCCCTATCATTACTAAGTATTTATTAGAAGATGTGTAGCATCAAACAATGGCAAAATGACAATGCAACAGTAACGGTGCATTGCGACGTGCAAAAAAGCTTAGCATTTTGTTAGTTAACAGATTTAACACCGGCCGTGCATGCCTGAAACAAAAGTTGGAAAACAGTTTTCCGATTATTTCGGTAAAAAGAATTTTTTCCAGATAATTCCAACTTTTAATCATTCACACACTCTTCCCAACTACTGTCAAATTCTGACATTTCCAGGTTTTGTAGACAATTTATAGACATTAATTCATAGACATTTATGTGGAAACATAGGTACAAGCCAGCTTTCCTTCGGGCCACACACACTGGAGGTCAAGAAAAAAATGGCCAGTCATCTAAATGTTCTCCGCTGTACTGCAGGTAGGTCTTGGGGTCGACATCCAGCATCGTTGCAAGCTTTGTACTGCACATACACTCAGTCAACAGCTCTCTACTGTGCATCTTGTTGGGTGTCGGCTTTATCGGACAAAAATCTAATGACACTAAGAGGCACAGCATCGTGCTGCTGCACGTATCATAACAGGTTGCACCAAGTCTACACCAATTGCAGCCTGCATAATAGAGTCTGATCTACTTCTGCTTGCAGATCAAGCTGAGATCGCCACGGCCAGACTATACGAGAGCCCTCCGTCATCGCCAGGACACTCCCATAGCACAGGCCACTAAGCAATCAGAAGAAATCACCTGACGAGGTGACTTAGGACGATGAACAAGGCCCCAAGCTCATTGCCCAGGCAAAAAGTATAGCTGGCATGAAACAGCGGAGGACATAGCAAGGTGGGCAGTTATCGACAGTGCCTTAGCAGAACTGACCACCTTGGGCCTACCACCATGGATAGACCTGTCCAATATCCATTTTAGGCTTGAGGTAGAAGATCATCAGCTCAACATGACCCTGCCATCGGCCAGGATCATAGCTGCAACTCGGACACTTGCCACCCTTCCTCTAGCAGACATCCACTTGAGGACAGATGGGTCGGTGTCTGTAAATGGTGACGATGGAGCTGGCTTTGCCATCTTTATCTGAGGTACTATGCGGGTTAGCGAGGCCAGTCCAGCATGTCACGGAACATCCGAGCTCAGGGCTGAGGCTATGGCTTGTTCTGCTGGTCTACAGCCAGTCCTCACCTTACAGGATTATCAAGCTTGCCAGGGTGTTAGAGTCCTCACCGACTCCAAGCCATTATTCCAACGCCTCGCTCAAGGTCCTGCTCATCAGACAGACACCATATGCAGCTCCATCTGGACTTTCTTGCAACTACTGGTTTGCTGAACCTAGTCAATGTCCAGAAAATTCCGGAACATGTGGGTCTGGAAGGCAACACTGAAGCCGACCTTGAAGCAAAAAGAAATACTTCATTACCACAGTCCACTGCACCTATGGATTTCATTTCTGCCTGCACGGCCATCAAATGGCATCAACAGAGTTACAGAGTGTCACTGATGACAGGTATTGCAGCGACCCACATGCCAGAATCCATAGGGTGCTCGCCAGCAGTGTCAACCAGTTCCAGCACTGGCAACGAGATTGGGCCAGGGACCAGTGCGTGATGGTGGCGCAACTATGCACTGGTCATTCTCCATTTCTGGCAGGATATCTGCACCGTATCGGGCGCTGGGACTCTGCCACTTGTCCACACTGCAACGGCGCTGATAAGCCAGCACAGCACCTGGTGCTACAGTGTCCAGCTCACAACCAGGCATGGCGAGACATCTGGCCAGAAGGAAAATTTAACGCAGATACTCAACGCCTCTAGTACTTCTTGGAGCAGATCAGGGTGGTGACCCGCCCTCCCAGACCAGAAATGAGAGAGACAGAGAGAGAGAGAGAGCAGTGACCATGAAGTTAACAATAAAGTTTTCTGAATTGCCTCTGACAACGATTTTACTCTACTGTGCTTTATAAGTCATACACGTTGTATTTCAGCACATTTAATCTATTTTTATCATCTACTAATTATCGCAGTCCGTCAATTCTGATAAAGGTATTAAACGAAGTTCATAACTATGGTACCTTAACTTTGACGTGCTGTGCTATGGTCTGTGCTATAAGATCTCGTATGCCACTGTCCAGTGGTAGACATCGTACAGCTCCGAGATAAAAGCAAGGATCAGTCTCCAGCGCATCCAGAAGACTGTCCAGGAACTGATCAACTCCACCGAGCAACCGGCGCAGATCGTAGTTCTTCCGTGCGGAAAATATCGACTCCATCCGCCGGTATGTCAAGATACTGATGATAAGATTGTACGTATAGTTCAGAGCAAGGTTTAATGCGTGGACTGAAGTTTGTGATGATGAGGCAGCTACTAGAATCAGATGTTCACGAGTCATGAATACGAAGCGATGGGAACCAGCTGAGATGCTGCGAAGCATGTCGGTTTTTCCACTACCGTCGTCGCTGTTGCCCGCGTGCTGAACGAACGACACAAGCGCATGCATTGCACCCATCAGAGTTGCCTGCCGTTCCTCATCACCATGACTGTCAACAACAGATACACCAATAGAGTTGCACAATACACAAATAAAATTCATCAAAATAACTAACTGCAACTGAAACAAAAACAGAAATTATTCTCGAAATTAAAATAAAATAAAAACCACGATTCACTGATAAAAAACAAAATGGTACAAACTGAAATTATCTTAAAACAATTATAGTACCAATGACTTATGAGCATACACTATCTATTGTGCATTTTATTATAAGCAGCACAGATTATCAAACAGGTCATAAGCACAAAAATATACTATAAACACACAGGAAACAACAAGATCAGTAGGTTTACCACAATGAAGCAAATCAGTGTTCAAAGCAGCCCAAACTAAATCAACAACTATGCTGGTATGTCGAGCTAATGTACTGACCGAGAGTAGATTGGTTTGCCGGCAAAGCTCAGAATAAAAACATGACGCTTGTGCTGTCGCCACTCGCTGGAAATCCAGTCTGCAGCATCTGGAGAGTCCAGAGATGTCGACATATGCAGGCCGTTGACTGCTTCCTGTAATATATGTAACATCATTCATCAGACTGCCATTCAAACATACTCGCCTAAGTTACATGTATTACATAGCCTTTCAGATTGATAATTATAAACTTCGTGACAGAATAATGCTATACACACAACTAATCCGAATCCAGTGCAAAGCACTGCAGACATGTATGCAGCCAGCCAGCCAGCCAGCCAGCCAGCATGTAGTGACAAAAATTTTCTTAACCCTAACCTAACTAACCCCACAAAGTATTAGTAGGTAAGAAAACAAGTGAAAATTAAATGATGTTGACTGTGAAAAACCACAAAATTTCTTGGTATGCACAGACAATATTATGGTGTGTACAGACTTTCTTCAGGAAACCGTATCGTTTCAGTATTAGTATCAGCCAGATAACATCGAAATTTAAAAAAGAAACATATAACATCATGATAGACATCAGTGTCCACCGCAATCTGCTGGTCTTTATCAGCTGTCTGGCTTGTGATCGCTGGCAGTGGTGCGATAGACGATCGATTTCGTTCAAGCTCATCTTCTGATAATGACGTTGGAGTATCAATTCGCGCAAATATTGGCGGTGGCATCAGACGGTTCTGCAGACACAAACAAACATTGGCAGCATAAACCAGGGGATCCATGTCTTAAAGCAGAAAAACTGCAGAAAATGGCCATATAGAAATGGCTTGTTTTTTGAATCAAATTAATAGTACCAGTAGACTTACCAATGTTCAGATATTTATAAAAATTCTGAGGTATATTAATATATTAATATTAGGTATCATTTTATACGTGAGTTAGTCAAACTTTACTTTTCTACAAATTCTGTATTTTATCTTGTTTACATTATGACATCTCACTAGATGTCACTTTAGTGCTTGGTTTCACTGAAAAAAAATAAGTAATGAAAAACATTTCCAAATCTTGTTGTAACTTGCGAGACCCAGATGTGACCTACTTACGTGGTGAGTTGGTGACCTTGTACGGGACATGTGGCTCTGTGCTGTGCCTTACGGCGGCCTATGTGCACATCGAAAAAAACTGAAAATGCTTCTGGCAGTTTTTGATACTAAAAACCTAACCTTAACTCTAACTCTAACAAAAAAACTACCAAAAAAACGAAAAAATTCTACCAGTTTTAACTAGTATATAAGCAAGCAAAGTAGTTTGTGTTTAATTTGTGCTAGCACCAAGTCCAAAACTTCAACATAACATAATACTGCTGATCAACAGTGAAACATGCAAATGCTTAAAGTGTGGTCTGTATTCTAAGAACACTTAAAAACCAGCAAAAAACTCAACATCAAACATCAAAACTACTCAGAGTCGGACTAGCAAGCAAGATTGTCATCAAGAGTTCGTACTCTTCAGCAAATTAGCAAAATCTCAATATCAAACATCAGAACTGCTCAGATTAGTAAGCAAGGCTATCATCAAGAGTTCATAGTCTGTCATGGTCCAATTGCAATTGTAAATCATTTCCGAAATTTTTACGGCTTTAGCAACCAATTGCCAGCTGATTTGGTCTTGACTTTGAACTATAGCAAAACTTCACCTTACACAATGGATAACTGCGCTCAGCACACAGCACTATCACAAGCCAACTGCATTTTACTGCATCAGCGCCGGCTGCATTTTAGCACAATTCTGCAGCCGAGTTGTAAGTGTCGGCAGACTGCAGTTCGGCCGGCCGTCTGCATTTTAGTGCCAACCCACTGGTATAGCTACGTGAAATAAATTAAGCACGTTACGGTTTACCTCAACATGGCCATCAGCAAGTGATCGTTCAGTGATGGCTGAGTTGCGCAAATCGGTCGTGGTGTGGTCCTTCAGCTGTTCAATGGTCCCGTGCGAGTGTCGCTCAGCTGCGATGTCGTCTCCTGCGTCCGTGTCAGCCAGTGTTGCCATGGCGTCGTCGACGTCTGTGGGAATGAGCATCGAAAACCGACTCGCTCCAGGCTCACTGCCCTGCACCACATCCTCAACTTCCGACACCGTCGGCGCGTCACGCTCGTTTTCATTGCTACTACACAGTTCAGCAACGTAAATTTGTCTCGTTCCTTCCGCCGACATATTTGTTGTCATTGTGTATAATGAATATTTAATTCATTTAGTGAACCACGTATGAATTATTTTGCTAAACCTCTTATCAGCAGTTTTTTTTACGCTGCTGTAGCGCGTCTTAGCCATTCGAATTCTGTCCGTCCGACTGTCCCTTTTTTCGTCACACGGGTGGATCAGTCAAAAACAGTAAAAGCTAGGATCACCAAATCTTTACCGTCGGCTGCCTGGAACTTGGCTGGAAGACTATTTTCAGGATCAGTGAAGCTTTTCCATAAATTCGAAAGGGGTCACCCCGAACAAGGGCGCTAAATGAGAGCGGTATGAAAAAAATTTGCGATTTTTAGCCGATACGGCGTTGGCTGAGCGAGAGAAGTCGCGTTCTCTGGCGAGTGCAAGTAAAACACTTGGCGACTGTAAAAAACATGAAAGCAGCGGTAGATAGAAAAGTTTTGTGGAAATTCTTAAAGCTGTAAAACAAGTTTTTTTACAATTTTAACAATCCACAAAACATTTCTATCTACCGCTGTTTTAATTAAACTGGGATAAAGATTGTTGTCTTTTATGCAGTCGTTTACTACTTTTTGATTTTGTTTTTGTCTGTTTTTTGACACTGGGTGAAAAAGACTAGACGCGTAGACTAAAGCTGCGATTTGGATGATAAAGTCTTAGCAAAACTTGACCGGTCAGTGGTCACTCAGTATTTGTCTTCTTTTCTTTTCCAGTAATGTACAAATTTTCTTGCGAATAATGTCGTACATGACAAATATGTGCATAAAAACAAAAACAGCTGCAAAACTTTAAAAACAAAACTGAAAAACTTAAAACAACTTGAAAGTTCAAAATTTAAGCACGAAAATACTTTTAACATTGCGCAGCTTTCTGCATTGACGGTACATCGATCGATAGTTAAATATTCTTTCGCAAGCGGGAGTTGTTCGATGCTTGTGTTTTGTTTATTTTGTGTATTGTAAAAGTTCTGATTTTACGAAAAGATATAAGGCTTTAAATGTAGTGCGAGTATGATTTAATATTATGTCGTTTAACGAGGATTGCAATGGTTTTAATGATTGGTTGTGAATTTGTTAGCCTTTGGCTCATTTGTTTCCTGGCTCTTTCGCCCCCTGGCTTGTTCGCCCCCGGCTTTTTCGCTTCTTGGCTTGTTCACCCCCGCACCTTATACGATTTGCCCCCATTGGATAAAGGTAATTGGACTTCGAAGTTTATAAGTGATATTTGTCTTTAGGGCTAGACAGTTTATGTATGTATATATGTATGTATTGTAATTTGCTTTGAAACACACAAGTACCAATACACAGATAACATAAAACAGTGAGGCTGGACAACCAGGCAGTGCACTTACGGTTGCCC
>Ga0209367_1011679_pt1 | contig 11608 bp, 13 predicted proteins | sample WorMetLIZISLAND2_FD_187412 | JGI IMG/M metagenome (GOLD analysis project Ga0209367, IMG submission 187412) | Marine gutless worms symbiont microbial communities from Max Planck institute for Marine Microbiology, Germany - Olavius geniculatus... ... | reverse complement strand
AAGAGCGGATAATCACTCTGAATTTGGCTTCCGAAAGGTGTGAACGCCTGAAATACCTGTTTTTCCCTTGCATAACATAACCTTAGCATGCTCTCGCAGTGGCTAAAGTTATCTAGACCCTAAGTTTTAACATCCCCCTCAACGCAGGACCAAACCTGCGGAGAACCCCGATCCGATAGGCACGTAGGCCGCAATGACGCGCGCGGCGGCCGGCACGGATTCACACCTTCTCGAAACCCGCACATCCGAACCAGGACGAGACCATGGAGCTGCTCCCCATCTTCCTCGACGTGAAAAACCAACCCTGCCTGGTGGTCGGCGGTGGGGAGACGGCGGTGCGCAAGATAACCAGTCTGCGGCGCGCGGGGGCCGCCGTGCGGGTGGTCTCCCCCCGGCTCGACGCGTCCCTCGACAAGCTGGCGGCAACCGGCGCGATCACGCACATCCGACGCCCCTTCGAGGCGGCCGATCTTACCGGGGCCGTCCTGGTTATTGCCGCCACCGATGATCCCGCCGTCAACCGACACATCGCCGACCTCGCCAAGGAGCACGGCATCCCGGTAAACGTGGTGGATCAACCCGCGGCCTGCAGCTTTATCATGCCTTCGATCATCGACCGGTCGCCGGTAGTGGTGGCCGTTTCCAGCTCCACCGCCTCACCCGTGCTCGCGCGCCTGTTGCGCACGCGCCTGGAATCCCTGATCCCCGCCGGTTACGGACGCCTGGGGGAGATCTGTGGGCGCTACCGGGATGCGGTCAAGGCCCGATTCGCGGACCCACGCGACCGCCGTCGGTTCTGGGACCGGGTGCTGCAGGGCGCCGTGGCCGAACGGGTATTTTCCGGGCACCCGGATGAGGCGGACGCCGCCATGGAACGCGAGCTCGCCGCCGCCTCGCCCGGCGGGGACATGGGCGAGGTCTATCTGGTAGGGGCCGGTCCCGGCGATCCCGATCTGCTCACCTTCCGCGCCCTGCGCCTGATGCAGCAGGCGGATGTGGTGGTATACGATCGACTGGTGCCCGAGCCGATCCTGGATTTGGTGCGACGGGATGCCAAACGGGTATTCGTAGGTAAGGAGCGCAACAACCATGTTATGCGTCAGGAGGAAATCAACCGTCTGCTCGCGGACCTGGCCAGGGCCGGGCATCGGGTCGTGCGCCTGAAAGGCGGGGATCCCTTTATCTTCGGCCGCGGTGGCGAGGAGATCGATACCCTGGCGGCGCAACGCATCCCCTTCCAGGTCGTGCCCGGCATCACGGCCGCCTCGGGCTGCGCCACTTACACGGGCATCCCCCTCACCCACCGCGACTACGCCCAGTCCGTCACCTTCGTGACCGGACACCTGAAGGACGGCACGATCGATCTCAATTGGCAACAGCTTGCCCAGCCGAGCCAGACGGTCGTCTTCTATATGGGATTGCTGGGGCTTACGATCATCGTCGAGCAGCTGACGGCAGCCGGCGTCTCACCGGACATGCCCGTCGCCCTGGTACAGCAAGGGACGACCCACAACCAGCGCGTCTACACCGGCACCCTGTCCAGTATCCTTGAACGTGTGGAGCAAAACCCACCCCGACCTCCGACGCTGATCATCGTCGGCGAGGTGGTGCGCCTGCGAGAGAAGCTGAGCTGGTTCCGGGAGCCTCGGTACCCGGATCAGCCAGGTAGGCTGGGTTGAGGAACGAAACCCAGCTTCTGCGGGTAACCGAGTATGCTGTTTCTCCAAATTTTGCATCTATCCCGTAGGGTGGGCTGTGCCCACCATCCAGGCACATTTGGTGGGCACAGCCCACCCTACGGGTTTGATAATGAAAAACAAGGTGAAACCTAGTACATGAAAAGTACGACCGGACGTTTTGGCCCGCGACTCGCCGGTCATGCTTTCCAACCGGGGGCGTGGCGGTCGTGCTCGCCACCGTCTTCTTCCCTGGGTTCCTGCCGTCGCGTCGACCGCGCGACCGGCGCATGCGATCCGGAACGGACGTGACGGTCGACCACGACGCGCTCGAACGCCGCCTCGATGAGCTGCGGGGGCACGTGTCCGACCCCCGGTCGGGCATCTTCGGACCCGGCTCCATGGCGTGGGAGATCGACCGCGAGATGATCCTCCTGGCCGGCGGCGGGAGGGCGACATTGTTGCAGCTCACCCATCCTTTCGTCGCCTACGTGATCGAGCAGTACTCGGTGACCAAGTCCAACCTCGCCGGGCGTTTTCAGCGGACGTTCGCCAACATCCACGCCATGGCGTTCGGCGACCTCGAAAGCGCCATCCGATCCGCGCGACGGGTCTGGAGCATCCACTCGCGGGTCCATGGGGAAATCACCGACGACGCGGGACGGTTCCCGAAGGGCAGCCGTTACGAGGCTCTGGACGCCGATGCCATCATCTGGGTCTGGTCGACGCTCGTCGATTCGGCGGTGGTGGCGTTCGAACTGGCCGTACGGACCCTTCTTTCAAGCGTACAACCTGGTGTCCCGCCTTGGCCGAGTCCGTTCTCCAACTCTTGATGATCTCGTGTCCGCGATCACCAGGTTATTGCGTGTTAATGTGTACAATTCGATGCGCCGAGAGGAAAGACCCTCGCCCAGGAAACAAAGTACAGCTGGGATAAGGTTCCAGATCACATTGAGATCCAAGCGCAGGATGCCGGAAAGTCGATTGTGGAATCTGGTACAACGCGAAATAGATTCGCGCCTGGTCGAAGACCTCCCGTGGCTGCGTGGCCCCTCGAGGTATCCTCAAGGCACCCGGTTAATGCACAATGGAGGCCGGCCAACGGATGGACAAGATGCCGACCGAGCGTACCTTCAGGCTCCTGACCATAGACCTGGACGATACCCTCTGGCCCTGCGCCCCGACCATCGAGCGGGCGGAGTCGGCGCTCTATGCCTGGCTGGAGCGGACCGCGCCGCGGCTGACGGAGGTCTATGATCAGGAGGCCATGCGTCGTCATCGTCGGGAGCTGATGGCGAGTCGGCCCGAGATTGCCCACGACCTCACGGCGGTGCGTCGGCACTCCCTGCGCGATCTGCTCTCGGCCTATGGCTATGACATCGCCTTGGCCGATGACGCCGTGGATTTGTTCCTGGAGCACCGCAATCGGGTCGAGCCCTACGCGGACGTGATTCCCGCCTTGCAGGCCCTGGGCACCGAGTATCTATTGGTGTCGGTCACCAACGGCAACGCCGAGGTGGCCCGCACGCCCCTGCGTGGTCTGTTCGGGCTGTCCCTGACCGCCGCCGATGTGGGGGCCCAAAAGCCGGACCCGGCCCTCTTTCTCGGCGCCCTCCGCTGGGGTCGCGTGCCCCCGGAACGGACCCTGCACCTGGGGGACGATCCTTACCGGGACGTGGCGGCGGCCCGACGCTTAGGCATGACGGCGGTCCGGATCAATCGGGGGGGAGATGCCTGGCCCCCTGAGCTGGAGCTGCCCGCCGCCGAAGTGGCGGACCTCGAACAGCTGCGACGCTGGCTGGAGGACCGTCAGCATGCGCTTTGAGCTCCTGGCGCGGGATGGAGCGGCACGGCGCGGGCGTCTGACCTTCGACCGCGGCAGCGTCGAGACCCCCGCCTTCATGCCGGTGGGCACCTATGGCACGGTAAAAGCCATGACGCCGGAGGAGCTGGCCGGCCTGGGGGCCCAGCTCATCCTCGGCAACGGCTTTCACCTGATGCTGCGGCCGGGGGTGGAAATCATCCGCCGTCACGGCGGCCTGCACCGCTTCATGCACTGGGAGGGACCGATCCTCACCGATTCCGGTGGATTTCAGGTCTTCAGCCTCGGGGACCTGCGTCGGATCACGGAGGAAGGCGTGCACTTCAGGAGTCCGGTGGACGGCCGCCCGGTTTTCTTAGCGCCGGAGGACACCATGGCGGTGCAACGGGACCTGGGCTCGGACGTCGTCATGATCTTCGACGACTGCACGCCCTTTCCAGCGGACGAGGACCAGGTGTGGGACTCCATGCTGCTCTCTTTACGCTGGGCCGCACGCAGCCGCGAGGCCCACGGAGACAACCCGGCGGCCCTGTTCGGCATCGTCCAGGGGGGTATGTACGAGCACCTGCGGGAAGCCTCCCTGGCGGGCCTGCTGGAGCTGGGTTTCGATGGCTATGCGGTGGGCGGCCTGTCGGTGGGAGAGCCGCCGGCGGATCGGCTGCGCATCCTGGATTTCCTGTCTCCCCTCCTGCCGGTGGACCGGCCGCGGTATCTGATGGGGGTCGGTACGCCGGAGGATATCATCGCGGCGGTGCGGCGGGGTATCGACATGTTCGACTGCGTGCTGCCGACCCGTAACGCCCGCAACGGCTACCTGTTCACCTCCACCGGCGTCGTCAGGATCCGCAACGCCCGCTACCGCACCGATGAGGGACCGTTGGACCCGCGCTGCGACTGCCCTACCTGCCGGCATTACAGCCGCGCCTATCTGCACCACCTGGACAAGTGTAAAGAGATCCTGGGCGCCCGGCTCAATAGCATCCACAACCTGCACTATTATCAGGGGCTTATGCGCGCTCTGCGCGCCGCGATCGCGGAGAAGAGACTGGATGCCTTCGTGCGTGAATTCCGGGCCTTGGGAGCCGGCGGCGCGGTTTCTCAGTAGAGGTAACCCCAATGCTATTTAAGTGTAAGCGTTGCCGATCGGCAAAGTAAGAGAAGAAACTACGAATCACGCGAATTTCCGCGAAATTGTCATCCCGAACCGAAGGGAGGGATCTTATTCGCGAGGATTCACGTGATTCATAGTTTTCTCTTCCACATCGGTAAGTGGCCAACAGCTAATTTAATGGCATTGGGGATAACCCCCCGGGGTTACCCTCTCCCAAGGCAGATACGGAGGCCTGTCCCTACCATCCCACCTTCCGGTGTGAACTCACAATCTATTCCATCCACCGGCTGGCCCACTACTGCCTGGATCTCGGCGAGCTCTATGGGACCGACCGGGTGGTGCCGGTAGTCATCTTCCTGCGCGGACGGGCGCCCCGGTGGGAGCTGGTACTCGGCACCGAGCGGCATGCCTACCTGCACTTCGACTTCATCGCCTGCGAGCTGGCCGCCATCGCCTACGAAGGCTTTCGTGACAGCGACAACATCGTCGCCCGGCTCAACCTACCCAACATGCACTATGCACCAGGGCATAAGCTGGATGCCTACGCCCAGGCCGTGAGGGGACTGGTGAACCTCGAAGAGGATCCGGAGAAGCGACTGAAATATATCGACTTTATCGACATCTATGGGAATCTGGACGACAATGAACGGACCAGATACGAGCAAGAGTATCCCCAAGAGGCCGAGATCATGACGGGTTTTGCCGAACGCTTTATCGAGCAAGGTCGCCGGGAAGGCATGCAGCAAGGCAGGTTGGAAGGCAAGCAGGAAGGTCAAGCGACGATCTTGCTGCGGCAGCTGCAGCTGAAATTCGGAGCCGTGCCCGACCCGGTGCGACGCAAAATCGAGCACGCCGACCCGCGGACGCTGCTGGTGTGGTCAGAGCGGGTATTGACCGCCGCCGATATCGAGCAGGTTATCGGCGATTGACCAGCTACTCGGTAGTGTTGACATTTGGTCCGTAGGATGGGCAAAGCGAAGCCTGTCCATCCGATTGCCGGGCGCTTGCTTTGCCCATCCTACTCAATGTCAACAGGCCCTAGGACCCCATTTCATCAAATTTTGCGGTAAAACCAACCGCTGTCATCCCGAAGCGCAGCGAGGGATCTTCCGGCTCGGCAAAAACGCTCGGCGCACAGGATTTCTCGCTACGCTCGAAATGACAACCGGCAAAATTTTCTGAAATGATCTACTAGGGCACCTTGATAAGGAATCACGCCATGACGCTCTCCCCTCGCACCACCCACACCTACCACGTGTTTCTCGCCTCGCCGGGTGATGTCGAGAAGGAGCGGCAGTATGTGCGTAAATTCTTCGACGAATACAACCGCCATACGGCCCACATCTGGAATGCCCACTTCGAAGTCGTCGATTGGGAGAGCTACGCGACCATCGGCGTGGGTCGGCCCCAGGAGCTGATTACCAAACAAACCCTGGAGAAATATCGGGATTCCCTGGCCCTGGTGGTCGGTATCATGGCCCAAAGGTTCGGCTCGCCCACCGGCAAAGCGGAATCGGGGACCGAAGAGGAATTCGACTGGGCCATGAATAGCCACAGGGATACCGGTTGGCCTGAGATCAAGTGGTTCTTCCGCAAGGTCGACCAGTTCTCCGCACCCAGCGACCCCGACCAAATTAAAGAAGCCCTGGAGCAATGGAAGAAGGTCCGTGACTTTCGCGAGCGGATGCAAGACTTGAAAAAACCGGTCTTCTACAGGGAATACCCCGATGCGGCCGGATTTGCCGAGGTTTTTGGGCGCGACCTCAACCAGTGGCTGGCGGACCCCGCTCGGCCTTGGGCGGCGGAACGTGCGGCCCAGATTGCCGCCGGAGGCACGGCGGCGGCGATCACGCTTCCCGATAAGTTCGATGCCGAGCACTACCAGGCCGCGGTACGCAAGCGGTTCGATACACTCAATTTCGAGATGCTGGACACCACCGGCGCCTTTTACAGCGGCGTCCGCTTGTGGAGTGTCTTTGAGCCGCAGTCGGCGCGGGAATGCCACCAGTACCACCCGCGGCTGCTCGAGATCCCCAAGGAGCATCAACAAAGACTGCTGATCGCCGGCGAGCTCACCGCCGAGCAAATCGAGGAAACCGAAGGACAGGCGGATCGGCTACGGCGGGATTACTTCGACCAGCCGCGCCGGCCGGTGCTTGAGCTTGTCGACCAGGCCCTCCGCGCCGGGTCGTCATCCGGCGGGCGGAAGCTGGTTATCTTGGGCGATCCGGGCTCGGGCAAATCTTCGCTGATCCGGTACCTGGCCCTGCGCTGGGCCCGCATCGCCGAACCCGCGGTCCGCGATACGCAGCCTATCCCGCTGGTGATCGAGCTGGGCCCTTATGGCCGCTGGCAGTGCGAGGGGAGGAAGGGGTTTATTCGCTATCAGGAAGAAGGCCCGGTCTGGCACCAATGGCCTCACGGCCTGCTTGAAAAACTGGTCGGGCAGCCCCGGACGGGTCGTGCTGCTGCTGGACGGGCTGGACGAGATCTTCGACCTCCCCACCCGCGAGGCGGTGATCAACGACATCCAGCGCTTCGGCAACCAATTCCCCCACACCCCGGTCGTCGTGACGTCACGGGTGGTGGGCTATCAGCCCCAGCGGTTGCGCGACGCCGAGTTCCGTCACTTCATGTTGCAGGACCTGGACGCCGAGCAGATCACCGCCTTCGTCGACCGCTGGCACCAGGAGACCTTCGACACTGCCGAGCAGGCCGCCCCGAAACAGGACCGGCTAAAAAAAGCGATCCGGGATTCCAGGTCGATCGCCATGCTGGCGGGCAACCCGCTGTTGTTGACCATGATGGCTATCCTGAACCGCAACCAGGAGCTGCCGCGGGACCGGGCCGATCTGTACGCCCAGGCGTCACGGGTGCTGCTGCATCAATGGGACATCGAACGCGCCCTGGTGAGCTTTCCGGGGATCAGTGCCGAGGTCGGCCTGCGTGAAAAAACCGACATCCTCCGCCGGGTGGCCGCGCACATGCAGGCCGGTCCCGACGGTCTGACGGGGAACATGATCGACGGCCCCGCCCTCGCCGCGCTTGTCGAGGACTACCTGTGCAGCGAGCTGCGTTTCGACCGGGCCCGGGCCGCAGCCCGGGCGCTGGTGGAGCAGCTGCGGCAGCGCAACTTCATCCTCTGCTTCGTGGGCGCGGACAGCTACGCCTTCGTCCACCGCACCTTTCTCGAATATTTCTGCGCGGCCGACATCGTCCACCGGTTCAACCACGCCAAGACGCTCGACGAGAAGGGGCTGATTGCCTTATTTGACGCCCACTGCCGCGACGACGACTGGCGCGAGGTCCTGCGACTGATCTGCGGTCAGATCGACGAACAGTTCGTCGGTCGCATCGTCGAGCATCTCGCCACGCGGACGGATCCGGAGCAGTGGGACGGCAGAACGCCACTGCCGGAATTGCCGTTGGCTGTTTACTGTCTTTCGGAGTTACGCAGTCTTAGTCGGATCGAGGATGCCGGTTCCAGGTTGATGCAACAGACGATTAGAGTTGCGACAAAGTCCGAATTTGGAGCAATGCAATTTCTTATGAATGAATTCCTTCCTGCCTGTCGCGAGTTGGGGCCGCGGTGGCCTGGAAAAGACCAACTAGAAGAGCTTAGGTTATCGTAGCTGGACCACTTTCCCGAGCTTGGTGGGGGGCAGCATTTCTGGCCATATCTGATTGCGCAGGTTACCGCGAATCGTGAGGCGGTAAGGGAGTTGACTCATACTGCACGAGGAATAGGGTCGGAGCTTACCCGCACCGCGGCGCTTAGGGCCTTGGCCGACAAGTGGCCGGACCAGACCACCCGTGAGCTGCTCGAACAGCGGGCCGTCCAGGATGACAGCGGGTATCCCCGCCGCGCCGCGCTATGGGCCTTGGCCGACAAATGGCCGGACCAGACCACCCGCGAGCTGCTCGAACAGCGGGCGGTCCAGGATGACAACCAGTACACCCGCAGCACCGCGCTTGAGGCGTTGGCCAAGCAGTGGCCGGACCGGACCACGCTCAAGTTGCTGGAGTCGCAGGTTTCGTCGTTTGAGCAATGGTGGATTCGTCAGGAAATTGAAGAGAGCATCGAAGCGTTGCGCCGGAAGCTGGCGGAGGAGACTAGGCGCGAGCTGCTCAAACCGCGGGTCGTCCAGGATGACGATCGAGGGAGTAGGCGTAGGCTGGGTTCAGGGATGAACCCAGCATTGCCCACAATGAGAAACGAAACCCAGCATAATCCCTGACCGCTTGTTGCAATATGCTAATAGTACAGGATTCACAGGATTTTTCCTCTGGCTCCCACGCTCCAGCGTCATGAAACCTTGGCCGCTGGAGCGGCCACGACCGCGTTCCCACGCTGGAGCGTGGGAACGAGCCATCTCGACCATGAAAACCTTGCGTTTCGAACATTCCTGAGTTCCATGTACCGCCAGAGAGCGAGCGACAGGCTATTGGAGCTGCTGCGTGAGATGGAAAGGAAGCTCAGGGATAACAAGGGGTTGGAATTGCTCCCCATCGATAAAGGCTACCTCGGCAAGGTCCGGGACCATTACAGAACCCACCCGGCCACCGAAAACGCAGCGGAAATTGCCAAGACGGCCGACCGCATCCTGACGCGCTGATAAGTGCGGATCTACCTGACCGGCAGGCGGCAGAAGACATCTTGCCCCCATCGTGCGACCGAGACGAGATCCTGCTCGAGCCGGTTTTGCCGGCAGCAAATTCCCTGGCAATGCGGTGACAAAGAGAGGAAACCTTGACAATGACAGAGTTAGACACTATATATGGTGTCATATGAACAGCGAGGATCGTTTCAAAGCCTTCCTCGATGTCCTGGAGTCCGCTAAGGCCGCAATGCGCTGCCGAGACCTGGTGGGTATTCTCGATGGTCTGGGATTCGAGGTGCGGGACGGCAAAAAGCAGGGGCACAAGATCATATTCCATGAAGCTATACCGGGGTTTTTCTCCGCGAGCTTCACTTGTGGCCATGGTCGCAATCCCGAGATCAAGCCGGCCTATGTGAGCCGGATCCGTAAGCTGTTACTTCGGTATGAATCCGAAATACTGGGTTTCCTGGAGGCGAGAGATGAGCATTGACGTATGCACCTACAACGTCACGGTTCGTTGTGGCGAATTCGAGGGTGAGATGCTCTACGAGGCGCGGGTGAAGGAGCTGCCGGATCTCGTCGAGTACGGAGAGACCTTCGAAGAGGCCTACCAGCTTGCACTGGATGCGATTGAGACGACTGCCGAGGTCTGCGTGGAGAAGGGGCTTCCTATGCCTGCGGCAATGGTTCCGGCCGAAGACTACAGCGGTCGGGTGACGCTACGGCTGGCGAAAAGCCTGCACCGTGCGCTCGTTGAAGCCGCCGATTCCGAAGGGGTAAGCCTCAACCAGCATTTGGTGAACATACTGAGCTACTACTCCGGGTTCGCGGCCGGCGGTCGCCATAAGACCCTATCGCCAGGGAACAGCAACGGTCGACGCCCCGTCTCGTTTCCCGTCGCGGTCTCGAACGAGCAGCAGCTTGGGGTCAACGATAAACCCGATCCTGCAAAAGGTTGTCGATCACCTTGAAATCCATGACATTAGTTGAGCTTACGTTTGATATTAGACTGAGATTTTAGATTTGCTTGTTCCTCGGTCTTCGACAAGATGCTGGGAACCAGTTTTTCCGAGAATCCGGAAATAAAGCACCAGATAATCAACAATGCAAGATTCTTATCACCTTTGGCAGCGGATTCGCCCCGCGCCTCTAATGCTCTCCCGGCCGAAACCACCAGAACTGGTCGGGTGGCGGCGTGTGGTCGCCCCAGCAGAGCGCGCGATGGAGCTCCAACAGCGGGCTGGTGTGGGTGCGCAGGCGGCGCCTCCACGTCCGGCGGGATATCCGGGTCGGCCAGCAGGTCCCAGGCCACCCGGAACGAAATGGTCGGCCGGGGTTGCTCGAAGCGGACGCCGGTGACCTGACCGTTGGTCAGTTGTATTCGCATTTGCTCTCGTTGCTCTCGTTCCCACGTGCCTTGCCCCGCACCTAAATCTCGCGGATACCGGCGCCCATTGTGCAACCATAGATTTAGGTGCGGGGGAGCTGGGAACGCGGCCGCTCCGCGCCGCGGAAGCGCAGACCTAAAACACTACCATCAGCACGCCACATTGACGCCTCGCTAACTCGGCAAACGCACAGCGTTCTCAGCCATCTGTGCTGGGTTTCGTTCCTCAACCCAGCCTACGGGCTCCGCGCGAGACAGGTTCTGTCAGCTTCGTTTTTGCAGCAATACCCAGCCGTACTTCCGCGCCGTCTCCTGGAGCGCCGGCCAATCGGTGGCGTAGAAGGTCCGGGGTCCACCATCCATCCGCAGGGCCACCAAAGTGCTCTTGTAATCAGAATCCAATGCTCGGAATGTGCTTTTCTGAGAATGTCATCGTCGGCTATTCCAGGCGCTTCGTCGAAAACCGAAAAGCTTTAGTTTTTATACAGCCTCTCAAACATCCCGAATTTCAAAATCGTGGCTGATCTCGGCGGTAGCGCCGAGCATGATGGAGGCCGAGCAGTATTTTTGGGCACTGAGGCGGATGGCCCGCTCTACCTGTTGCGCCTTGAGATTGCGTCCGCTGACGATGAAGTGGGCGTGGATGCGGGTGAACACCTTGGGGTCCTCGGCGGCGCGCTCGGCCTCCAGCTCGACGACGCATGCGGTCACCTGCTGGCGCGCCTTGCGCAGAATCAGCAGGACATCGAACTGGGTGCATCCCCCCATGCCTAGGAGCAGCATCTCCATGGGCCGCACCCCGAGGTTACGACCGCCGAACTCGGGAGGACCGTCCATGACCAGGGCGTGTCCGCTGCCGGATTCGCCTACCATGGTGACGCCTTCGACCCACCTGATACGTGCCTTCATCTCTCACGCTCCTGTATTTTCTTCTCGCCTGCGCTGCCTGAATCGAAGCCACCCGCCCGCTTTTCCTGACTCAGGATGCACAGGTCCTTTATGAATTCCGGA
>Ga0209367_1011677_pt1 | contig 11609 bp, 5 predicted proteins | sample WorMetLIZISLAND2_FD_187412 | JGI IMG/M metagenome (GOLD analysis project Ga0209367, IMG submission 187412) | Marine gutless worms symbiont microbial communities from Max Planck institute for Marine Microbiology, Germany - Olavius geniculatus... ... | reverse complement strand
CATCTGAAGCGTCGCCGACGCTATGAGAGGAAGTCATCCAAATTACGTTCGGTCAGATATCAGCGGATGCTAAGAGGGAAAGTCTTCAAAATTTGCGTCATTTCTTCGGACAGGCGAAACTGGAAGTGAGTTCACTCGGTTGGTCGATAGGCTAGATGAACCCTAGTGTGAACGTTACGTGGGTCACGTTGCAAAAGTCATCGGTTCGGAAACTCGTTACATCAGTAACTGAAATTCGTCCGAATCCAAACCGCAACTGCAAGCGACTGCGACCTTGGAAACGTTTTGGGGACAATCTAGATCCTGATTAAACGCCTACGGACATCGTCATCACACCGCGTGTTCGTATACTGCTGCTGTGAATAAACTACATGTGCTGCAACTACCTTCGTCTCATGCCCAAGCAAGTGTCAGGAAAAAGGGGGTTCCTAGAGGCTATCCAAAGTCAACGGTTGGACAACGGACGATGAACAACTGCAACATTTAATGTTGTCGTTGGAAGCACCTGCGGCAGAAGTTCTGAGAGATTTCGACGACATGTCATTCCGACAGCTCTCGCAGACTTATGGAAGCATCTGGAGCACCGCTTCGGCAAGGTCGACGCCGCTCGTGAGGCCAAGTGACGATTCGAGGCGAGATGCCAGACAGATTCAGAGACGATTGTGGAGTACGAGCAAGCTCTTCGCACTTGTATTGTAGAACATGCTATACAAGCAGTTGTTGTAATTGTAACTGTACTATACAACAGGCAGAGGACATGACTCATCATCCCAGAGTTAAAGGTCAAGAAAACCCATCTCGGAGCTACAAAGCATTGCCCTGAGGTACGTGATGTGTTTACTCAGGCATCTTATAAGTAAAAGCACTGACGGAAGAAAGCCAAAGATTGGCATTAAGGACATATAAGAAACAATTCGCCTGACAACCTTGACGAATATCATCCAAAGATGTTGCAATTGCTGACTATAAAAACAAAATGATGCACAAAGTCTTTCATTCCCTTGTGTCTACACCATTATCAACTAGGCCTACAGTGTGACACTCAACGTTGCTGCAACTAATTTCTTGTATCAATACACATATTCAGAATCAACACACCCAGAAAAACCAGTCAGGCTAGCCGAGAAGCTATAAGAAAAAACCAGGATGGCCAAAGAACTGGATGAACACTACGAAACAAGATCTGAAAGACATGAACACTAAGGGGCTAAATAACTGGCATCATAATGAGTAGGTGGGCATTGGAAGTGTGTAGTCCCAAGCATACTTTACGATATGCAACAAACTCTGGTCTAGCCCAGTAAATGCGTCATGTTGCCTGACAGAACTAAGCTGAGCATTGCTGCAGCTTGCCACCTGATATTATACAGGGTAAGCCAAAAAACTTGCCAATTTACTTTTGTCCATATCCTCGCCAATTATTGATCGATTTTCAAAATTCTTTCACTGGCACACTCTGCAGACAGTTTGCAACAACGTGATTACTACATATCCCACCACACTGTAAATGTGTCTTTACACTACCTAGTGAAATATCAACAAAATATGCATATATTACAATAATAGCAAACAAACATTTTGGTAAAATTTAAAAAAAAAACACTTTAGACCAACACTGCAGTGAATGATCTGTATGACACTAAACTGTGTGGATTTAACACAGTTTAGTGTCATACGGATCATTCACTGCGATGTTGGTCTGAAGTGTTTTTGCCTTATATCTAAATTTTTGTTATTATCGTTAATTTTTGCTTACATTTAATTCACAAGGTAGTGTATAGACGCATTTACCATGTAGTGAAATGTATAATAATCACATTATTGTAAATTGTCTCCAGAGTGTGACAGTGAAAGAATTTTGAAAATTGGTCAATAATTGGCGAAGATATAGACAAATGTAAAGTGACACATTTTTATGGCCCACGATGTATAAGTTCCTTGCATGTATCTGTTAAATTACTCATGTCCTGTAATTATTGATGATCGAACAACTTCTGAAAAATGCAATAGACCTTTTACTATCACTATTATAACCACCATTCTACAATCCAGTGAGAGGACACTAGAAATTATGCTGTCACAATTTACTCAGCATCAAGGAAAATAGCATGCATTCATACTAAAAAAGAATTTTGTTTTTTTTTAATCAGCAAATACCATCATAAAAAATTTTACACAGAAATGTAATAAACATAACTGTTCAATTTACCAGGAATCGAATCTTTAACTAGATTTCAAAAAACATTTAATACTTAATTTACAACGCATCAAAGCTGGTAGAAGTAAATAACTGCTCAAGTAAACAGAAGTAGAATTTAAGCAAATCTGCAGATAATTAATTTCACAATTTGACAGTCTTCACATTGCAGACGATGGTTTAAATTTGTCTGTAATCTGCATGCAACAAACGCAGACTATTTCTGCAAGCTATTCGTTAAAGCTCTAGCAAACAGCATGCTTCTATTGATATGGTAAAAAAAAAAATAAAATGTGCTGGTAAAACAATAGCTTAAATTCAGAAGGTGTAGATAAAAATGCAGATATGATGTAGCGAAAACATGACGCACAAAACAGGAGACACAGCTGACTTATCATTTTTACGTGCGAAAGCAGCTATTGCTTTCAGTGCGTCTTAGCCATCACAATTCTGTCCATCCATCACATGGGTGGATCAGTCAAAAACGGTGCAAGCTAGAATCACCAAATCGTCACCGCCAGCTATCTGAAAGACTCTAGTTTCAGGAACCGTAAAGCTTAACCATAAATTCGAAGGGGGTCACCATGAACGAAAGTGCTAAATGAGAGGGGGATGGGAAAAATTTGCGATTTTTAGCCAATAAGTCGTGGTATCTCAGTAACAGTGGGAGATAGGGCCTAGGCTGCTATTAATCACTAATAGAAAGTCGTACCCTGGCTCTCGATTGCCACCGAATTCAATGACCTTGAATGCTAACATAGCAGTTTTTATGGATTTTTTGGCGATTTTGGGCTGCGAGACACATTTCAAGAGCGAATAGCACCAAAATTAATTGAGATAGACATGGAGTATGCGTATGAAATTTTCAGCATTGGACGTAGATTTCGACGGTCCAAGTCTCGATTTTCTAGGTTCAAGGAAAACTGCGCACAAGGGCATCAAAAGCGGTACCCCCATAAAAGTCGTTATTTTACTGTTGTTGGCCAGTCTTTCGTGAAAACGGTTGCAGATAGGCATGGGCATGCTGCCTATCACAACAAGCACTATAGTGATGAGCTTTTCAGTTGTATGAACATCGATGACTTTAAAAGACTCTAAACTTCCAAAATAAGGGTTTTTTTCATTGATTTTTGTGATCTTCGGCTGCAGCGCACACTCCAAGAATGAACTGCGACGAAATGGCTGGAGATAGACTGATAGTTTGCGAACAGGAACTGCTGCTATAGGCTTTAGCACATCTCGTGAGCATTAGCTCAATTTCTTGTCAACTGCTGAGATCAACGAGTGACAATGCAAAATCATAATATGTCAAATAAAATCTAGACAGCATAGTTACACATAGATCAATAAATGTTTGTATCACTCTGCTGATCTACTCCAGTGTGACAATAAACTGGCCTGACAATTCCACACAGTACTGGAAGCAAACAAAGCTCTTAAACTTCTACTGAAGACGATGCTGCCACCTAGTGAAGACCATGAAGCATCGGTTTATGCCACGTCTCCTAATGGCAAATAATCACAAATCATCCAAAATCCACAAAAGAATCCAGATCGCCAGAAAAACCTAACCACGTTTTTCTTGGGCCTCACCCAAACAACTCCAAAAGATTTCACAAAGATCTGTTCATTTGCTTTTCGCTTATTTTTTGCACACCAAGAAACAGGCCAAAAAACATAGCCTCTTTCATTGCTGAATAATAAGACCTGCTGAGATGCTGTGATACTGGCAGCAGCATGGCAGACAGAAGCACAGAAGCACATTACCTGACGTAGGTGGGCGTGTCCTGATAGTCGTCGCACAACGGGTTACCTTTCAGATGCAACTCTTTGACCGTGAGCGCCTCCAGCCTATGCAGCTGGTGACGGTCTGCCAGCTGCAAACATAACAACTCCTGCTTGATGCTTGCATCATTTTTATTCACGTTTTGTTAGCTGTTCGTTCAACACTGCAGCACAAAAATACACATGGAAAAATGTCATGCTTTTTATGAGGAAGCACTATGTAAATTCACATCTGACACACACACACACACACATACACAACATAAGACATCGAACAATGTCACACAGAAGTGAACAGTCAAATGTTGATACCTTATTGTCACCAAGATCTAGCCGCAACAGATGTGGAGCCTTTTTTCCGAGTCCAAAGAACGACTTCAACGAACGGAGATTATTTCTGCTGAGATCCAATGATTTCAGCTGCAATCAGCATAAATAATGTCAATAATCATCACAGAAAAAAAGATTTGACTAACTGAAAACAGCTAAAAATAAAAATGATGGCAACAGTAACAATAATGCTCATGCATGATCAGTGATGGTCTTTAACGGCCTTTAACTTTCCAGAATTACTCCATGTTGTTCCAGGTTTGGCTGGTACCAAAAAATAAGCTTGTGATAATTCATGTAGCACTACCAAATTGCAAGCCACACAAAATCTGATCCGGTGACCTTGACCTTTGACCTCAAAATTTAATAGCGCTCCTGTAGACGAGGTACATGTTTGAGCAAAATGTCATCAATCTTAAGTGCAGCGGTAGTAAGTGTGTTACTGCTAACAGTGAAAGAACAAACTCAAAACTTAGTGACAGTGCTGAAAACAATACTGCCGTTGCTGCCACGGAGAGTAACTAAGAGACTACTACTGCTGACAAGGTAACACAGTCCGAGCTCACTTCAGGAATATGCTCGGCGATGATCTTGAGAACGCAGTCTGCAACTGGTTGAAGATACAGTAAAACTGACAGATGAACTTGCGTCATATCTGCAATGTATCACAGTGGTGCAAAATAATAGATGAGAAAACAACAATACCGGTAACAAAAAAAAATCTGCTCAAAAATTCCAGACAAAACTGCACTACCACTACGTTGGCAGAGGCATAAAAACAACAACGACAAACTGGAAGTAATGAAAGGTGTGCTCCATGAAACAACATATATGAGAGATGAGATGTGCAGTATGATAAACTCACCGTGATCTTTGGCAAAGTTGCTCAGATCTAACGAACATGACTGGACATTGTAACGCTTATTCATTGTCAGCTAAAAGTAGCACATCACAATAACACTTTATGTCAATCAATCACTATCTGCTGCTTACACACATGTACACCTAACTAGTATGGCTTTATGACTAGCAATTCATTTACTTGCACAATAACTTACTGCAAAAGTCTAGAATGCCCCTTATGAATGCAACAGTTGAACAAGGATATATGCACAATTTCTATTCACCATCAGAAGTAACACATCTGCTACACTGCCGGTTAGGTTAATAAGTAACTAGTTGAAATGTCACCATAGAGAATAAGCAACATGTTACAGTCCATAAGATAAAACAACATAATTATAAAAATGCAACCATAGATACTCAGTCATAATGTCAAACAAAAAATAATTATTAGAATGCCAGTATAGACAGTTACGATGTCCTAAAATGGCAGATGCAATCATACAAAAAACCGTGATCACTGACAGTTAATCTATCAACCACAGAGGCACAGATAAATTGACAAAACAGACGTGAAACACTTTTTGTATGTTTTTTCACAAGCATATACATTGTGTATGACAAAACATTAATTCACCTTCAAAAGCTCTGTGACTTCTGGTGTGATAACAGTAAATGGCTTAGATGGCAAATGTTCTGACCTCAATATCAACTGGCAAAAACAGAAACATAAGCATTTATTCCTATTATTGCTATGATATGTATGATTATTTGTATAATAATAATAATTATTATTACGACACAGGCTTAAATATAGAATGCAGTGACTTAGGTCTTAGCTGGCAGAACAATCAATAAGCTTGTTAGTTAGCTGTTACTGGAATGATAAACACTGTAACTAGTACCCATTACTAGGGCCCACAGTTTTCCACAGAGAATTTTGCCGAATTAAGTGGGCAAGTTTGCATATTCCGCCTTCAAACTGTAAATAAACTGAGCTCTATCCTGTTTTAGAACTTTACTTTCTGAAGGGCCGACTGGCATGGTGACATTGTGCTGAATTATGCTAGCAAAATACAAAGAAAATTACCTATATGGGTCATTTTGCCAGTTTTTTAGATTTTGGGTCCCTGAGCAGTTACAGCCACATTTTTACAGCTAGGCCGATACGGAATGTGCCAAAATGTTTGCAATAAATAGCCAAACAAATTGCGCCACCGCTAACAGACAAAAGTGTTTTAAATTTTCTTCAACGCTCCAAACACGTCAAATCTCATTACAGTCACGCGTCCCGATCTGTATTTTTCATTTTTGGAGATGCACATAAACTTCATTTTTGTCACCAATAATGCTGATGATGCAATTTATTAAAGCTACAATAGTCCATTTTCATATGCTTTACTGTTTGACTACTTTGGAGGTATGTTCTACGCGCAGATAAAATAACCAAGTATTACTTTTTGTGAATTTCAATTCACTACAAACATGGATTGCCTTTAAATTTACATCTTACTCAGTAAATAAAATATCAAATGGTCACACATCTAGTCTTTTATCATTTTAATATTTAGTTTCTGATTGCAATAGCATACATTCTTTGCTGCCCAAACATGTGTGACAGTAATGAGAAAAATTTAAACTGCACTGTCTAAATCTTGCTGCAAAAAATTTTCTGCAGGGAATCATGCAGAGAAAATCATAAATTATTATTTTGCAATAAATATATCTACAGAAAATATTTGGCTTTATGCGTTTTTCTATACTTCATTTTTCACATATAACTACATCCAAAATCTAAAAAAACTGGCAAAATGACCCGTATTCTTTTGTTTTAAAAGTGTAATCTGTCAAGTTGCGTTGTGTTTATTTACAATTGTGCCATATTGCGATAGCTATTAGAAAAGCCTATACCTTTTGGCAGTTCAGTTTGATTTTTTTTCTGACAAAAATGTCATCAAGTCAAAAATCGTACTAGGAGTCAATAAATTTTTAATTTCTGCAAAATTCTGCAAAATTCCACGGCAAAAGGAAAATACTGCAGCTCGGTTCGAAATTCCGTGGCCTGCCGAGAACTGTGAGCCTACCCATTACATTACTAACAGTGCCCATTAAATAAGGAAAGCTTATCAGCTTCCATTGAGTCAGTCATAAGCCCCCAAATCCACTCTCCACAAAATCCAAACATAATTATTTATTAAACGCAAAAGTACAAAATTGCCTGGCATTATAACAACCTAGCAACCACCACCAAAATGATACATAACAACGCTACTTGCTGGTGCCATTATCCAACAACACTGTTGCAATGCTTTATAAAACTGCCGGCCCATTATCAGACTGCAGCCAGTCAGAAGCTGTAGGATAAGTTAATGGCCTAGCTTGTAACGTCATCAGTCTAGGCTAGGCCATAATTATTCATGACGTTTATTGGCTAGCGTGACGACGTCACCGGGGGCGCCTACATGACAATATGGCAGAACATTTTCTGCGCGATTTTCGTAGATCGTTGACGTCAAAGGTAAATTCTCCGTGGTGACAAAACGCTGGGCACTGATATTACTGTCAAAATTATCAGAACATTGTGCAATTTAAGGAAAATGGATAAAATATATACATTAATTTTGGTGTTCATGGACCTTTAAACAGATTTGTAAGTTTGCAAAGTTGCCTTTCAGCCTGGAAATAATGAATATTTTGCTTGCAAATATTGTTTGTGGGTGCAAAAATGGATCCGCAAAGTGTGTGTATATGTCAGCAAACTATGCCATCATTTTTTTTCAAATTTTGCAGCACTGTGCTTCAGACAAGGGAAAAATGACAGCTCCAGTCTGCAATGTCCCTGAATATACCACCGTTGTGTAACACCAAACTGTACCAATACAGTTATGCTGCTTTCGGCAGTGCTCATAATTACAGTATATACCAATCTGCAACTGGTAAGTACGAGCAGGATGCATTCGGTAACGTTTACCTATATACCACCTGAAAGTAGGCTCAAAATACATGTATCATGTGCTACATGTCACTAATATACAGATAATCGGCAGTCTGGTTGAAGATAATGCATCCAACAAACTTCTGCAATGTTCCTAACGATCTTTTGCCGCAAAATAATGGTCAAATGGAACATTTCGTCTGCCACAGCCGCCATTGCAAAGGTCAAGGTCGCGAAATCGAAATTATCGTCATGCCATTGAAAACGACGAGTTTCCAAGTAGCAAATACGAGTAAGAAGGTGAACCAAACAGAATTTCTGACTCGGAAGATCGTACTTACGGTATTTATGACCACTACCAAACGCAGCATTATTTGCAGTTTTTTCACGCTGTCTCACATAAAAGACGATCTATTTGTCTGCTGTTGTTATTATTATTATTATTATTACCATTACCTTGCTGTTGTCGGGCAGTGTTAAACGACCAGAAACTCTGTGCAGTGCTATTGCAGCCTTCCTGCTCTTGACAAAGAATACGGCTGCAGATCCGTCCACATGAAACTGCAATAATCATAACATACAATTAACTAGTTGCCATGTTTTCCAATTACCAGCAACAAGAAAAAACTTGTTTTAAAAGTCATCAATCGTAAAAAATATTATAGCAAGTATGGGAGAAATTAACTACTGGGCTACAACTTTAGCAAACTGTAATGACCACACACTATGAAAATTTTTAAAAAAGGTATAAATGAAGATTAACTGAAAACAGTAGCCAGCATCTTAAAAAACCAACTATGATAATGGTGACATCCAAAATATTATATTCGATGACATACTTACACAAATACATATTCCTCCCCACTCCCCAGGTAGCACTTAAAATTCTAAACTGCAGCAAAATGATAATAATTTCTATAAGTTTTAAAACATCTGCAACATTTCTTGTACCCAGAAAATTAGGATATTAAAAATAAAAACACAAATGGTGCCTTAAGCTACTATTCAATAAAGTAACGAAGCACCTTAGAGTAATAATGAATAGTTGCTGACAGTGTGAAGAGTAGACTGTTACTCACATTAATAGGCACAAATGCTTCGTCACATATACTCTGCAGTGATTTGAGCAAAAAATCCTGACCGCAGTTTGCTCCCTGCAAAATCTGAAACATAGAAAAACTCGTAAGTCTGAAGTAGAACTAATAACATGCAATAAAGCAATTCTGTTACTATGTTTTTTTAATTCGTTTACAGGTATAACAATAATGTTTGGATGCTTTTTAGATGACACTGATGCAGTGAAGTGCTTGTACTGGAAATAAAGTCATTGGCCAAGATCAAATTTCACTAAGACATCTGAAAAAGTGAAAAGAACAAAATTCAGTCTTAGACCAAATTTTGGACTTAAGTTTAGCCTAGACCAAACCGGAGATGTGCGGATCCTACAATTTTGCATCTGCGTCTGGTCCGCATGAGTGTCCGCACCCGCAAGACTAAGACGTCGGCGTCTGGCGTTCGCGTCCGCTCTGCCAGCAACAGTGATAATGTTTAAAATATACTGGAAACCAGGGCCAGCCTTTAACAATGTGGCATGTGCAAAAAACTGCAAATGCAAATGGAATTTTATTATTGTTACTAGAAAGTAGGAACATTGCGATAAAGAAATTCGGTTTTCTTAGGGAGCGCCCACGTCCGCAAAAACTTCACAAATTGTGTCCGAGTCTGCGACCGCGTCTGCAAACTGCACGTCAGATATGCGAATGCGGCCGCATCCACACATCTCTGGACCAAACACGTATCAAGACCAAAGTTGAGATCTGACTTAAACCTGACTTTTGACTGGACGTGAAGGACTGCACTGTATTCTGAACATCTAAACAAATTTTGCTGTAAAGTCACAAAACAAGCAAAGGTCAAGTTTGACAGAATCAGTGTATGAACGTATGTACAGCAGATAATAATGCATTATGAGTGAATGCATAATTTATTCACAACACATTGGCACAATGTAGACCGTTTAATGTCACTAAGCATTGAAAACATATCTGCAGAAATGATACCCAGATGGAAAAAAATACAGACTACAGAACCATGACAACCAATACAAAAAAAATGGCAAAGCTGTAAAATTCAGCAAATAATGCATTGTGATGCTCACCGTTATTTTGCACCATTGATCATCAAAGTGTGAACTAGCAGACTGGGCATTGACCAGTGGTTTGATGTGAGCATCGGTGACTGCCTGCACCCAGCTACCACCACGACCACCACGACGACCACCCCGCCAATGACCTCCCCCTCTCCCAGTGTCTCGACCACGGAACCTCCGATATCGCGAGTCAATTGGATCACTAGAACACACAATCATCACACAGTCTCTCTCTCTTGTTCCATGGGCTCAGTGCCCGTTGCTGTCCATGACAAATTTCAAAATGAGTCCATTTTGTCCTTTGCATCGCTAATCTGTACATAGTGCCGATATCCTTGTTACACCAATCTACTAGGTCGTCCATCCATCACACAGTAATGTACCATTCACTCCATCAATCAAAACAGAAATTGATTATGATGTCTATGACTAAACAAAATTAACATGTAGCAGCCATAAAAAGATCTCAAACCTCCGCCAAGAATAGTGCAAATACGAATGATATGATTCAACACAGTTGCTATCTCCTAATATGGTCGAGAATTCTGGATATTGATCCAGAAACCACAAAAAATGACAAAATGCCAGCAGTCCATCTACAAAATGTTACGAAAAAATACACTCACAATTTGTAAATAATCCAGGTGATTGGTGACAAACAGATAGATAGACCAAAAACAATTATGGAATGATTACTTTACACTCACAATTTGTAAGAAAAAACAATGAGTCATGACTTTTACGCATGATAGCAGAATGCATCGCATGTCTAGCCATCGTCTAGACATCTGTCCATCTGTCTGTCTGCCACACTCATGAGCTCCTGGGTGTGAGGGTTCCCCTCGAACAAGGGCTTCAAAGAGGGGTACTACCTTAAAAGACATTATTTTGCCATTATTGGCTATTATAGTGTGAAAACGGTTGCAGATAGGTACAGACATGTTGCTTATCATAACAAACACTGCTCATGGGCTTTTTAATGTTATCAACATCGATGACCATGAACGACCTTGAACCCTCAACAAGCGGTTTTTAGTGAATTTTTCGCAATTTTTGGCTGCAGCGCACATTTGAAGAGTGAATTGCGACTAAATGCCTCAAGATAGACCAAGACAACCTGTGTATGAAATTTTCAGCATTCAGTGCAGATTTTAGCAGTCTAAGTGCCAACTTCTTAGGCTCAAAGAGGCCCGCACATGCGAGCATAAAAGAGGGGCATCTCTCTAAAAAGTGGTTATTTTATTCATCATCATCATCATCATCGACAACCGTGGGCTCAATGCCCGTTGGTGTCTGACGCCATTCTTACTATCGCTGCCCACCGCTGCCTATCTAGGGCAGCGTGGCTTAACTCCTGCAGGGTTGTCCCA
>Ga0209367_1011676_pt1 | contig 11609 bp, 6 predicted proteins | sample WorMetLIZISLAND2_FD_187412 | JGI IMG/M metagenome (GOLD analysis project Ga0209367, IMG submission 187412) | Marine gutless worms symbiont microbial communities from Max Planck institute for Marine Microbiology, Germany - Olavius geniculatus... ... | reverse complement strand
CTGTTAAGGAAGTTGCCTCTAAGAAAGGATCAAGCAGTTCAACCAGTTCATGGAGCTGAGCCCACTCACGAGCGGCAAACACTAGGTGCTTCTGACCTTGTGCTTCAAGTACATCACATAGCTTGAAAGAATGTTAGGATATTAGAAAATTAAAATGAAGTACTTGTCACATGTCGACAAGTACCAAACCGTCAAGTACAAGTACAAGTACAAGTACAAGTACTTTAAAATGGTACTCGAGTAGTACTCGAGTACAAGTACAAGTACCAAGTACTACATCTCTGGTTCAGACAGTCTCTTATGGCCATACGTCTATCGGTGTCACTTAAGTGCCATTACGGACACTTTAATGTTTACGCCAATATAGGCGTAAACAGCCTGCCATCTATATTTACGACTAGGGGTAGCAATATCCATAACCTAATTTATACGTACAACACATCACAGCGATGTTTCACAGATAACACAATGCAAGGGCATTGTTACCGTTCTCAGCGACTTATAAACGCTGCGTTGAAAAGCTACAGATGCGCTAAGCATGTTGACAATCGCGGGTTACAAAATGAACACAAAAATACACTTTATTAATGAACCACACCCCTTTATTTATGAACGCCCTTGACCTCTAGCCTCGTAAACAAGGGCACTGACCTCACCTAAATTTCAGGAAGTAACAAAGTTTTGATTACTTCTTCTTCTTCGGCGTATTTGGCCTGTTTGTGACTATCAAGTCCAGATTATCATTATAAAACTTTATTACAGTATTTTAACGTGACATTTGATTGAACAAAAGCAAACCAACAAATATATTTCAACAAAAATCTAGCAAAACGTTCTTCAAAAGTTGAGAACTACGGTAGAAATACGGTAACTGACATGGCATTGCCGGTTACATCTGCGGTTTACGTAAACCGGAAGCGGCATATTGCACAACTATCAACATGAGCGATAATACGGTAAGTTGTTTTCTGCTCTGTTCAAGCCGTATTTTTATGGTAATCCGATACAGTTTGAAGCGTAAAATATGTCCGACTGGTTTGCTTTTAGGTCGCGGATGTTCTGAAGCGTTTTGCATTGAAAGTTACGACGCCAAGCGTTAAAGAACGCATCAAGATATGTCAGGATGTGGCAGCATGCGTGGCCAGGGAAGGTGTGTATGTTCAGTGCGTCTACTGTAGCTAAGTTTAGCATCAGTTTCAGTGCCGACGACGCTTCCGAACATTTTGTAATCAGACGTAGTTTTACCCAGCAACATTGTCAGCTGTTGTTTTCACTGTCGTAACTACTTAGGCTTGCTGATCGCCATTCAGACACTTGAAACTGCAATTGATTGACATATTGCTACCCGAGAATAAATTTGGGGTTTTGAGTGGGGAGAGGCAATAATATTAATTCCTTCGTTCTTTATATGCTGCTTATTCAGTATCTGCAGTTCATTGTTTTTTCCCAGAGGGGTGGCAGTTTGATTTTGCTGTTTTTTTTTACGATTTTTGTATTCATTTGTGCTTTACACTGCTGCTTGCTCGGCTTATTTATTTTTTTTCTAATTTTTTTGGTACAATATTCATTTGCTAGGTGGCGCCATTAAGCTGTTTTAGCTAGTTTTATGGGTTGTACATGTTGTTTATTGAGCTATAAAATTATTTTTTGCTTCTTGAGTTTAGTACGTGTTTCATTCGCCAGGTGGCGCCATTCGTGTTTTTCGTGGTTTTTTTGTTCTTCTCCCGAAAAGACCTAGCCCCTTTTTTCTTTAGAAGCCCCATCAATAAACCCTTTTCAGAATGATGGAACTCACCCAAAAAGTGAACTTTGTTCTCGGGTTTCAATAGTCAATTATTTGCAGTTTCCCATAGTTAAATTAGTCTGGAACATGCATAACAACACTAATTCTACCTATTTCAGTCACTTCTGAAGCAATCTGTGATGGCAGAGCTAATGTAAATTTTTACCTCAATATAAAATATCACAGCCAAAGAAATACCGCCCAGTACCGATACCAGGGATGTTAAATTCATTTTTTTCGGAATTCAAATTTTGATCGCTAAAATTCGGATTAAATTCGAACTTCGTTTATATATTTGTGGAGAAGCTTAATCAATTTGCGTTTGATGTCTGCACTGTGGGGCGAGATGAAGGTCACAGCACGCATGCCACACGCTGGGAAGCAGTGCAATCAGCCAGGACGTCAAGCCACGTCGTGCTCTATTGCCATCTGGGCCACCAATATTTGTCACTTTGATAGCTTGCATCAGTATACAACACATGCCAGGGGCGCAGTGCAAGACGGAGAGTAATTGAACGCCGCAGCAGTGTGCAGGCCTCCCTGAGGATGATAACCTCATAGATATGGGTATACCAACAGCAATGTAATTCAGCATACCAGAGCTAGTACAGAACTACATTATATAGCGCCGGATAATTCCGGTGGCCTAGGTATAGCGATTTATTTCCAGCGTCGGATATATCCAGCGCCTTTGGTAGCGAAGGGGTTAATATTCATTCACTGATTGTCAGTTACCATTGGCAGTTGGCACTGTGACTGTGACCATAGATGACGACTGAGGACACGCGCGCTCACGCTGGTGGTCTGCTCGCAGCAGTGTGAGCACAACACATCATTTGATTCTATTTTGTTGTTAGACTACTAAGACCGCTAGCTTATCGGCAGCGGCGGTGGTGGCGTGGAACATTAGCGGTCCGGGGCTGCTAACTTAATGGTTGGTTGTGGTCCAAGGCCTTATCAGGGGCGGCGGCAGCGAACGGCGGCAGTTCCGGGGACTACCGGCCTGGCATAGAGTAACTTCGTTGATCGAATCAAACGCATTACCTATAAGCCACGTCACTACTGGCGAGTATTGCCCAGTACCATTAACGCAATATCGGTATCATTCAAGCCCCGCTGCAGGCTATTAGGTTTGAAGTTGGCACATTCTTCGCACTTTTCTTAACAGGAGAATAATGATTGCTTCTAGGAAACTGACTACTTTCTGATTTTTGTGTGATTATGCTGTGCACCAGGTTCTTTGATGTCTTATGTGTAATACTGTGTATGACAGACTTCAGTGATGTAGCGGAGCGTGGAATCCTGCGTTTGCTAGTACTGACATTGAGTCGCTATCGAGACAGGAAGTCACGTCAAGCCGTTCACGATGTCATCACTCAGCTGGCAACACTGCGTCCTCAACTTACCTGCCACACACTTGTTTCTGTTCTTGCAGAGTTTGCAGCACAACAAGACAAGTTACATCCATGGTAACAATTTGTAGCATTGCTAGCAATTGTGCTATGTCTCTACTTTCAGTTACTGTTTAAATTTTTTTATGTTGGTACACTTTGAATCACTATCGATTCACAGAATTTCAATTGTTAAATTTTCAACTAAAATTGCATCACTTAGAAAGTATTGTAAAGTCAATGTAATGACATGCATCTGATAAAAATGATCCGTTTCTTTAGAAAATGCAAGCATTATTGTTTGTTAACAGGACTGGACAGAATAAACACGTACTAAATATGTCTCTGCATTTGTGACAGCTGTTGACTAATTAAATTATAAAGAGGCTCACAAAAACATGCATTTTCTTGAACATTCTTACCAAAGCTGTAAGCAAATAAGTAAGTGAATTTGTAGAGCATCTAATATTCACTCACAATAGAGGGTGCGATATTAATTTGTTTTGATTTGATCAGTTTTTACTGACTTTGTAAGTTGAAATATTTAAGAGTGTTAGTCATTACCAGTTGTAGTTTGTGCCTATGTATTACAAGGGGTGGTCAAAAAGTTTTGAGCTTCAATATATTAGACCAAAATTTTTATTATTGTCTATACATCAGTAAAACACAACTTTCTTGTGTACTCACGTGGGTATGTTGGGGATGTGACGTCACTGTAATTCATGATGTCATGGCGTTTAAACCGAAACAATTTGGAGTGTTAGTGCAAAGAACGGAAAATCAGGCTCGCTGTTGCATAACAGTTTTTCAGTTTCTAGTTGGATTTACCAAAGCAATGCCCTATGGCATTTGATTTTGTGAAAGCCCTAACAAATACGTTTGTGAATTTTTAATTTGCATATGAGAATATGCGATAATTTAAATCTGTGTTAGCCAAAAATAAAAGCATTCGAGTCAATAATGACTTCATGCAAATACGATGGGTGGTCAAAAAGTTTTGAGCCTTAATATATTAGACTAAAACTTTTTATTGTTTATATATCAGTAAAAGGTACTTTTTGTGTATTTGTATGGGCAGGTTGCGGAAGTGACGTCATTGTAGTTTATGACGTTATAGAGCATTAAGCTGAAATGATTTGGTGCGCAAACACGAGCAGCATTTGAATCAGGCTGATTGTTGCATGAAATGTTTTCAGTCTGTAGCTGGATTTGCCAAACTGGGGCTCTGTGGCGTCCTATTTTGTGAAAGCCTAGAGAAATACACATTTATGAATTTCTTATTTGCATCTGTGATTATACGATAGCCTAATCTTTGACAGCAAATTAGAGCGTTTTAGCCAATTAAGGTGTTATGTCAATATTTGACGGTATCAGAAAAAGCTATTAAAAATTTAACAATTAATTATATCAGTTGTGCTGATGAACGACTAATCGGTATTTCTAACTTATTGCATGGGACCCCTGATGGACAAGGGGCTGACAGCAAGCCCCACGCACCGTCCCCCAAACTTGGTGCTGCAGTTTAGTCTTACATCTTTCCCAGCCTGCTGTTCATGAGTATATTTTCGTACACCAAGACCACTCTGCAAAAAGTAATGACCAGACCCCCAGTGACTAATTTGTTTTGGAATTTAAAATCTGATCATTGTGGTTTCCACTATGCACGATGATGGTGACTGGAGACGTTATTGTTGATGCTTCAAATCGTTTCTATTTAATGCCCTGTGATGTCATAAATTTCAGTGACGTCATATCCGCAGCAGACTCATAAGAGTCAGTAAAGAATGCATGTTTCACTGATATATATACTGTAAAAAAATTGTAGTCCAATATGTTTGGACTCAAAACTTTTTAACTGCCCTTCGTTCTTTTTTCCATATTGTTTGTACAGTTAAATCTAACTTCATGTACATTTTATTTGCACTTTTCGCAGTCTGTTTTAATTTAGCCGTTGGCTGCACTGTGCAGTGAAGATGATTTATTGATTTATGAAGTTTTGTTTATTCATTCATTCATTGTTAGCCTCAGATTTGGCCACTGGCTGACATTGTGCACTTTAAATATGCTTGTACTTAAATATCACAGGGGGAACTGTGCATCAAAGCACTGCTGTTTGCTGCTAGATGATGCGGTTGTGTGGCCCATTGCAGTGTATCGAGCTCTGCTGAATCATTGACAGCTCTGAGTTGGCTGTGCAGTGTCTGTTGTCTGTGCTACAATGATATCAGCCACGATGACTTTACTAGACTTGTGAGTTACTCTCAACCCATACTTACTTCATATAAATTTACTGAGTTGGTATTTGTGCCATAGTGCATTATTATGGTGCTAAGCCAGCAAATACTAATAATTATTATGAATGCTAAGCTGATTTAGCGTGTATTTTAGCATTTCTAATGTTTCTGTTATTAAACAAATGATTACTTGTATTTTGTCAGTGTTTGTCAGCGATTGAATTTCAGTTGTATCATATTAGCCATGGATTCGTGCTTGCGTTATCATCTCGTCTTGTCATATTTACTGTGCAGGTTGATGTTCAGTGTGCTTTGGTGCACAGCGCCATGTCAGCTCAGAACTCAAGCCTCTCGTGCAGCTGTCAACGCAAACTGGAGATGATCTGGCACAAGGTACATTGAGCAGATGTAGTGTGTGACAGTTTCTTATGTCAAATAACATCATGCCTCTCTGACATCCAGCAGTATTGTCTAAACCAAACAGTACACTACAGTGTGCACCAGTAAAAAACAAACCTTTAGGAATCATTCTACATCTTCGGCATTCTACTTAATTTTTTTGCCAGATTTGCTTTATTCCAATAATTTGTTTGAACTAAAGAATGTATTTTTCAAAGTGAACGAGTAATTGGACACAGTTGCACAGTTGTTGGTATAGTAGTTGCAGAGCTTGCAGTAGTATCTATTTTTTGTATGTAGAAGTAAAACTTTGTGTTGTCATCATATGTCAGTGTATTGATCTTACGAGTCGACTTGCCTTTTGTAAATTCATGGCTGTCAGTATAGTAGTTGCACGGTCATCTTTGTACGTTGTGTAGCAGTTGCAAAGATTGTAGTTGTATCTTTGGTGTACAGACTCGGTGTTGTCATCATACTTTAGAATACTGACGTTGTCTAAGTTGACTGTGAGTGTGTGAGGAATTTGTTTAGGCTGTGGTAGTTGCACTGCATTGCTGTAAGTGTTGTAGTTGCAGAGGTTGTAGTAGTGTCCTGAATGTGTAGAAGAAAGATTCAGTTGTGTCATCATACATCAGTGTATTGACATCATCGGAGATGTCTGTGGAAAAATTGGTGCTGCTCAGTTTCTTAGTTCAGTTTCTCACTCGCAACAAGTACCATGACCTCGTTGCTACACTCAAGGTTTTTTTTACTTTCACATTTTAGTTAGCTTACTTGTTTACTTAAGTCCGGTTTATAACAAGCGAACTGAACTCTGTATACATTGGGCGCGATTGTCAAATAGTGCATACATGCCAACCATTTCGAATTTGGCAGAATTTTTCTGCTTTTTATTTCAAATTCCGCTATTCCGATCGTAATTTCATTTCTCCACTTTTTGCCTTACATTCCTGAATGTCCCCAGTAGAACATCACAAACTCAGCACAGTGAATACTAACGTCGCTGAGTAGACCATGTTATGGAGGGGGGAAAGTAACAGCCACACTGCTGCGGTGCCGGTTTTCTTGGGCCATGGACATAGAGTTGTGCCTGGACACTGAAGCGCATATTCATGACATGGCGGCGCTGTGAGTAGCAGGCTGATTTACGGAGGGGGAAAAAGTAACAGCCAATGTAACTACCCACAGTGCCGCGCTGAGTTATTGTGACTGAGCCTGCACTGCGGCACCATATAATATTAGAATATGTAAATAGAGTGCGTGTTGTTGTTACGATTTGCATCAAAGTGAGTAATAAAAGTGACAAATTGGCAAAAAAACAACGCATGATGCAACAGTACAAAAGCGATTACAATGTTCAGTACCCAGTCATAAGGCAGTCGCAGACTGTTATCGTGCGATTTGCACGATTTGTTGAATATTGTTTGGTGGACATAGCATTGCTCACGGCAGCATCAGCAATGTCAAGAAACGCGTTCTGTCTTCGAAACATATGTCGCTAGTGAAGCTTCGAGAGGCGAAACCAGTGACAGTTTTTTGCCCCATCATCGGACATGAGCATTATTATGCTGAAGTTCTTTTCACCGAATTTTTGGTGGAACACAATGTGGCGTTTGCAGCATCTGAACATGCTGGACCTCTGTTTAGACGGATGTTTCCGGATGCTGACACTGCTCGGAAATATGGATGTGGGCGCACAAAGATAGCATGTATGATTGAAAGTTTGGCCAAGGCAATTTATCTGCTGTCACTGCTACTGTGGAGTTATTCATTTTAAAAACAATGTTATACTAATGAAACATTGACATATTTTTTGTAGGGCCCTATTCTACAGAGAAACTGCTATTGTTTAAAAAAATTTTTTAAATCATTCTTACCAGAGGCCTTCTGTGAAGCTCAAAATGCACCACAATAAAAATCGGCTGGTGCTTTGCCCCAAACCCCACTGGGAGAGCTGAAAGTGCTCCCCTAGATCCCTTAGCTGGATTATAACTTATCGGTCTTCTGGCCTCCATCGTCGGCCCTTCGGGTCTCCATCATTGATGATTTCTCTTTTTGGTTATCAAATGTTGGCATGTATGTTTTTGACTGGGCAGGTAAACCATAGAGAGTGGATATTGTGGATCATCTGCAGCAACTGTATAACTTAGCGCTTCACCGAAGCAACTAGCAAAAAGTGGTGAAGCAGTGTTGGACATCAACAGACAGTGAGCACATGATCTGTGATCATGGTGATGACCTGTGTCAACTCAGTCTGGCCATCCCTCTACGAGTAGGAGTGAATACTAGCAAAAGCCGGGGCATAAACAGGCAGTGTGAGCTGGTGTCGGAGTGAGTGCTGAGCAAAGGTGGATCATTGCCATACTATGGGACTTGTCTCTGGGGAATGACTTTTTGAGTCTTTTTTTGTTGCTTTTTTATTTGTTTGACCTAGGAGTAATTGTGTGAAACTGTCCAGTTAATCATCTTCTGAGTGGCAGTGTTTTGTATTGATGTGAGTCAGACATCGTTTGTGGAAGTTTACGCACGTCACGTGGTTGGAGGTCGCAGTTTGCTGAAGGCGCACGTAGTGGCGGCGTGTCGTGAATTACTACGGCATGTCACTCATGACGATTTCCAGCAATTACTACTACCAGCCCTGGACAAAGCTCTGCTACGCAATCCCGAGACTGCCATCGTCTGTGAGTAGTAGTCATGGTGATTGTTGTTGTTGTTGTAGCCCATTGCTCCTCTTTTTCATCAGTTGTTGTCGAGCTTGAGAAAATCTGCCACGACGTCTGGGTCATCCCTTAGGTCTTGTTTTGTCAGTTGTGTTCGGCGGGCAGGGCACTGGAACAGATATTCAACGGTGTGTTCTGCCACTCCACAGTCCGGACAAATATGTCATGCCTGCTGTGATGTGGGCTTTGTAGGAATTTAGAAGCTGGCAGTGACCCAAATGTAACTATGCAAGAATAATGCGGATCAACCTGTATAGGTAGCATTTGAATGACAATAATTTGGGCGGAGTACCATTCCAGGGACTCTTTGAAGTACGAAGTTTGACTGTACATTTACGACTGCTTTGCTGCGAAGAGTGCACAGAGCAGAGCAGTATCGCTCAGCTTCAGAGATGCCATCATTGCTGTCGAATTTACTAAGTGTGCTTTCATATTTCTGGCTGGGGCAGTCTGAGATGTGTTGGTGATGGTAATAGTGGTTGTAGTAGTAGTTGCAGTTTGAGTATCTACTATTACCAGCCGTTGCCGGCTCTGGTAACAGCCAGCGACTTGATGGTTTTAACCACTGGGTCAGTGTGCCAGCTGCCAGCAGTCCTGGTCTAGTGTTAGGCAGAAACTTGCTGTTTCTTTTCTAGTGGTGGCTGTAACTATGTCGATTATCAATACTTATTATGCCTACCCACAGAGGGATAGCCAGGCTGAGTTAACCCAGAAAGATAAAAAGTAAAGATATAGCACTTTTTACATGAGACAAACTCGTGGCCAGAAGCACTTTGACAATCTCAGAAGTGGCAGCTGATTGGCATGAGCTAATGATATCGCAGAGCGTTCTGCAGCCGTCTATTGCTCGCATTGGCGAACAACTGGACCTGTGCCTTGTAGTTTGCACCAAGCAGACATACCACTACCCCAATCAGCCACGCTAGGCCTTCACCTCGTAGCCTGTAAGCTACTGCTCATAGGTAGGAGGCTGAGTTGGCCTGAGCACACAGTAGGTTAGCAACTTGCTCAAGGTTGCTTGCAAGTGACCGGCAGTGAGAATCGAGCCATAACCTGAAAGTTATGAGTTGACGTTAACCACTAGACCAGTTGCACCTACACCCAGAGTTGTTACCTGGTAGTGCACCGGCTCGGAATTGAACTGTGGACCTTTCGGTCTCATATCCAACGCCCTAACCGCTGAGCCGCCATGCCACCCATCAAGCCACCAAGCTACCCAGACTGTTTGGTTGAATACTGAGATGATATACTAGCAAACAGTCACTCGTGTCAATACTGTCCCAGCTCAGTGTAGAGTAATGTAGTTGTGACACTGCATCTAAGTTTACCATGCTGGGGCATTGATATCCAGCTTATAGTTTCTTATCTTGGATTGTTTGAAAGAGATCATAAAAAGTCGTTAAACCATTCAATGTCTGTATGCAGGTGTTCGTGATCTGTTATCCAGTGTCAACATTGATCTGAGCATTTACTCAGCTGACCTCGGACGTCACCTCGCTGGTATCTTTTTGCATTATCCATCATTGATAGCTTTTTCTGTCTGAAACAGTTGTGCAATGTGCATGTTTTATTAACTACAATTTAAGCTAAATGTTTTCATTTTTGTCTTCTTATTGCTAAGCTAAATCACTAAATTACTGCTAGCCTATTTCAGTTTTTGTTCAGGGTACTTATGTCTGGTTTTATGAACTGCTGATCACTAGAAAATTATCACAGCTTGTGCGGTAGCAACAAGCTGTTGTATAAGCGATTTGCCAAGTCAATGGGAAAGCCAAAAATTTGACCCCCCACTGCTTCCACATTTTTTAACCAATCTTTTTGAAACTCAAAACCATGAGCGATATTTGGGATACAACCCCGCACGCAAAATTTGGTTGACGTGGGGTGACGGGAAGGGGGTGTGCAAAAATAGTGAATTTTGGCTTACTTTTGGTTTTTTCTCAAGAATAAATGTTGCTTGTTTTGAAATAACTGTCTTAAGATTTGTTTTTCCTTAGTTGCTTGATCTAAAACTAGGTATGAGTCGTATTTATTTTGTGAGCGGGTTTGTACCAGAACAGTGTCATTTGAGTGATGAGTCCGTTCACACTGTTGCTATAGATGTCATTTGTTGGAATGATTTGTTTATTGTTACAGTGTTGTGTGTTGTAACGACATAGTGCCGTGTGTGTGTATACAGCACAGTGTCGTTCCAACGATGAGTCAGTTCATGCCATTGCTACTGATGCTGTTCGTTGCCTAGCAGCTCAGTGCAGTGACTCATCTGCCATTGAGTCTGTGGCTAAACATTTTTTCGCTGTTATCAACGGTCTGCTTCATTGCATATTTCTATGTTGACTCTACTCAACTGACCTAATAAAGACCAGCAGCATCGTTTTGAAAAAAGTTGGCAGGAGGCTGGAAGTTGCATTTTTCTAACAGTCAGAGGAAATTGTTGGTGCACAGAATTTCTATCTTGCTTTTCTATTCCCCCACGGTAGTGATTTTTACTAGCCCTAGTAAACATCCCTGGATATTAAATTCATTTTTTTCCAAATTCGAATTTCGAGCGCTAAAATTCGGATTAAATTCGAACTTCATTTATATATTTGTAAAAGAAAAAAGTCTTCTAAGTGTCCTATAACCACACATTGTATTGCAATATACACATTTAGTTAGACACAAACACATATCGAGTGACAAAATCCAAATAACCATGTAACGCTAATGTACAAATGCACAAAAGACCAATATAATGCCTACCAAGTATACTGATAACTTTTTAAAATAAAGAAATTGAAACAGAAATGCAATTTAATTGTTTGCTTACAGTCACATGTAAGCCTCTAAAGTCGAAAGAATAGTGAACGCAAATGCTAGACGCACGTAACGTAGTGACGCAAGATGAAGGTCACAGCATGCATGCCACACGCCGGGAAGCAGTCTATCAACAGTGCAATCAGCCAGGACGTCAAGTTATGTCGCACTCTGTTGCCGTCGATTGATGTCTGCTCTGTGTCTGGGCCACCAAGATTTGTCACTTTGATAGCTTGCCAGGGGTGCAGAGCAAGATGGAGAGTAATTGAACGCCGCGGCGGTATGC
>Ga0209367_1011675_pt1 | contig 11610 bp, 5 predicted proteins | sample WorMetLIZISLAND2_FD_187412 | JGI IMG/M metagenome (GOLD analysis project Ga0209367, IMG submission 187412) | Marine gutless worms symbiont microbial communities from Max Planck institute for Marine Microbiology, Germany - Olavius geniculatus... ... | reverse complement strand
ATCCTAGCTTGCACCGTTTTGATACAGCTCACGAGTGTGACGGACGGACGGACAGACGGACAGACGGACGGACGCCCAGACGATGGCAAAGACGCGCGAAGCATTATGCTTTCGCGCGTAAAAACCTCTAAATACAAAATCTGCTGAAAATTCACCGCTGCCGCAAAGTATCAGTTTCTGTTCATGGAATAACCCTTAGCTGTTTATGGGGAAGAGGCGTAGTTTCCAGACACGGCGCAGTAGTAAAACTCGGCTTTCAGCGCGGACAGTTAAGAAGGTCAGCCAGCCACCGAACCAAGACTATATATACGTGTATCGGCCAGTCGGCTAATCTAGCAGAAAGCGGAATCAATATTGGCAGAATTTAACGCGACTCCCAGACGAGACGCGAGTGCCGGACAGGCGGAAGGAAGTAACGGCGTCGCGGCGACGGCTATAAATTCAATCGCCTCGTGTCGAGTCAACCTACCAAAGCGCGACTCCCCCCCCTTTCTTTTACCCCTCCTCTTTACGACGCCTAATCCGCACTGACTGACGGAGTTTATATACATCGACGAACGATGATCCGGACACCCGGATTACGACAGAAAAACGCACAAAATCCTTCTAGTCGTATATAGGCCCCCGTCTAGTCCCTTCCGTCAATATCTTTCCCTGTCAAAACCTGCACACCGCGCGGTTACTCCTATATGCACCAATTCTGGTTTCTAGAAGTCTTTCTGCTTTCGAGTTAAGAATCCGCACGGACAGATGGACAAGTCGGACAGACGACAGACGAAGAGGCAAACACACGAATGAAGAGTTCAAAAGAAAAGTGAACTAAGTCCAAAAAGGACTTAATTCACTTTTTCGTTAAAATCGTCGCTTGGGATGACCGAATAATGATGTTATGGACGGCTGGCTGTCAAGAGTGAAACAACGTTGTAGATGAACAGGCGCGCAGGCCAAACATGACATCTGCTACTAATAACGTTAAGGCGGCGCCGCACGACGCAGCGCAGTTGCTGCTGCTGCTGTGCTGGCCAGCATCAATTGTTCAAAGGTCTCGCTCGTCGCATTCGAACGTGCATTGCTGAGACAAATTCCAGTCATGTCTGGCATACCGCGCGCACGCTGCTGCTTATGCTGTACTCCTTTGCTACGCCCATTCAGTCACCGTTCCGCCCCATTCACAAATTACCAGCAGCGCAAAAGCATAGCACCGTAGTGACCGTAGGCCTACTATAGGAGCACTCTAGCGCCTTCATCGAAGAGCCGAAAAGGCAGTGCCGATGCCAACAAGATCAAAAATATCATGACCAAACGGTTAAAGAGTCTTTGCGGGTGACGCTCTGTCGCGGAAATATACGGAGCGTCACCTGCCATATGGGATCGCACAGTGTTAGCTGCCACCAGACACAGGTGAACGCGCCCCGCTTCAACCGTAGCCAAGCAGGCCAGATTTACCTGTCTCGGAGAGATGAAAGGCTGAGTTGACCTAAGTGCTTGGTTTCATACCGAAATGGTTTACCTGTCCGCAGACAGTCACCCATCCAATTAGTAATCATTTGACCCGACCAGCAGTCGAATCCACGACCATATGATACGCCCTAACCGTTATACCCCGTTTACATGATCGATCAGTGAGCTGAATGTGGATCGACTTAAGCACCGTTTACACGATCGAGCAGACGTCGAGCTAGCTCGACGAGCTATGGTAATTAGCATGCTAATTAGAAGGGCGGGCAGGTTATAATTGGAAGGCCTATATAACACAGGATCAGCTGTTGGCTAAGGCTAGGCCTACATTTGAGCCAGGGGGCGGGGTTCAATCAGGCCTGTTTGATGTTTGCTCGATGTTTGCTCGATCGTGCAAACGCGGTATTACACTACCAAGCCACCAAAACCAAGACATGGAGCTAGAATCGCAACCAAGACCGACGATTTGGGAATAGCATATGTCGTGTCAATGCCGCTGAATCGACGCACAGAACTCAAGAGGTATTTGCTACTAAAATTCTCCCATTTTTTACTGGCTTTGCTTCAGTAAGTGATAAGGCTTAAGGAAAAGCCCAAGACGCAAACTGTCAGTCCTGAGACACGTCAGTGACCATTTTTACGACGCGAATACCAGAGCGACTGGTCATGCCATCTGCGTTTAATACATTAACTGGCCAACTGCATGGCCGCGCAACTGACGCTTCAAGATACGGGCAATCGTCTAACGTGACTAATTCACACACATTCACGATGTACTAACAAGCACTTAGTTTGTTTTGCTTTAACATACATTAGTTTACGATAATTATCCGGCCATTCTATAGGCCGCATTACGTGTGTTGCCCGTGCGTCCGTCTGTCCTGTACGGTTCTCCTAATTCGAAAGCAAAAAAGCGTACAGAAACTGACAGTGGTATGAACGTTCCACACGACAGGAATAACGGGAGTGATATTTCTCAGCTCAAAAGGTCACTATGTACTAAAACAGTTAACTTTCAAAAGTAATTTATCATGGAACTTTTCTTTTTCCTAATTTTTCTGTTGCCACTTTTTCGTTTTGCTATAATGCTGCGGAAAATAAAGACCTTTTACTGCTGCAAGCCAAAAACTAGCCTTTCAGTTCTTACGAGACAAACTGCAACTATAACTTTGAACAGTTTAAACGGCTGCTAAAGACATTATTCTTCGGGTGCCGAGAGCGCAGCGCATTGCGACTAACTACGTGTATTTAATCGTCCCTTTCAAGTTTTCTTTTTATGGTGCCTATATATACTCGTATCGGCACGTCTGAGAACTCTGTCTATAAGAGGCGCTCTACAAATTTACAGATTGACCGATTAGGCTGCTTGCTTAAAGAAGTGGCGTTCTTTCGTGCCGTTAAGAAACTATTTGTTCTTCTCCAAACTATCACTCGCTCCGACACATCTGATTTATGTCCGTTGATAGGCGGCGGCCGTATACGGACGACCTCAAACAACCATCTCTGTCCCCGAGACTCGAGAGCTGAGAGCTAAAGAATGATGATATTCTGCTAGAGAGAAGACCCGTCGTGTAATACATATCCGGCGCCGTGTGACATGTGGGGTGATAAATCAACGCGGCTAAGTATACGCACGACAGTCGCGCCTGCCGGATGCACTTTAAGTCAGAGACACGATGCAAATAGCAGCAGGCAGAGACAGCTGACAGTGGCGTAACCCGAAATGGGAATTGGGGGCCTCGGCCCTTTCCCCTTTTCTTTCCCTTCTTTTTCTTCCCTCCCTTCCCTTTATCCCTCTCTTCTCTCCCCATTTTCTCGCCCTTCCCTTCCCTCCACGATTCTTGTCTGTTAATTCACCCGCATCCGAACTAACCGCTCTGTTAATGTTAAAGTTAAGAATAGGGTTAGGGTTGGAGTTAGGGTTAGGATCAGGTTTAAGATAATGACTAGCGTTAGCGTTAACGACAATAATTCAGGTGTGGGTGAATTAGCTGACAAGTACAGTGACACCCCTAAAATCCAGCTAGCGATTTTGGGGAGCGCTGTGAGTATCGGGGAGCCTCGGTCGCTGCCCCCCTTAATTGTCTACTGCTGCTGCAACTGGTCTGCGTTAGTTTATCTCAAAGCAAGTGACGGAGTCACATGCCACGAAGCACGTCGCAGCGCCGTCATTTTGTTTATCTTCCGGATGCACGGGTTGCGTTCAGAATATTTTCTTCACGACTTTTGCAGACCTATGGACATCGGCCCCGTTTTCTTCGGCCAACCCAACCCGAAGCGATTTACAGATCCAAGTTCTAACTCGAGCCACGTATGTACTATGAGGGCCTGCATACTGTAAATCTATCAGTATCGGTTCACACGCTCATCGTGCAAATTTTGCGAATGGTTCGGCTGCTGCGTGCACATTTCACGGTCAATGTAAACTTAGCTTCAGATGCGACTAATATTTTCACGCCACTCGCAAGTAATCCGTGCGAAGATTATTCCATGCGTCCACTTCCTCCTATAGCAAATTGCTGCAGTGGGCGTGATTTGATAGCGTACTGAATTTCGGGAAGTTTCAGAGTTATTTACAAAAAGCGATCGAAGACTTCAAACCTTCGCCAATAATATTGACGCTGCCATCTGGCAAACACAAAGAAGTGTCCACTTACTGCCTAACTCCATACCGGCAAAGAATCCTGAACGATCCATATACCCATGAAAAAAATCCGGATTACCACAAAAATCTAATCACCCCCCTCTAAAAATTTTATCAAAATCGGTTGTTTACGACTTTCTGAGTTACCATGAAAACAAATCGATCGACGAAACACGTGGGCCCTGAACATCAATCGTTCTTCGACAGAAATAGTGATTAATTTCTGCGATGTGTACTTACTAGACTAATTTGCAGCAATAATGTGTGCTATGCTTTTGAAGTCTCTCCAAATATGCGGCGGAAATTGGATAGGGCACAGTAACCAGCGGTCGCCATAATGGATGTCTGGTCCGGTTAAACATAAATAAACGGTAAAACCTGAGTGCCCGGAGGATGTATTATTAGGTTAGGCGGCGCCCTACATGTTTGACAGTAAATATAGCTTACACGACTGTGAAATAATTAACGAAATGCATTTTTGTTTACGTGCCGTGACCTGCCCTGTATGTCAGCATCAATAATATCATCATTCACATCATCCTCATCAGCAGCAGCAGCAGCAAAGTGGTCATTCAGTTGGCAATGTGTGTCACTGTGGGGGCACGTTTCACGCCACGAATACGACATTGTTCCTTAACTGGCTTTAAATTATGGCGGCTATTGATACGGCGATCGAATAAATATCCGGTCCTACCAGGCCGGTAATTTATAAGGTGGCTATATTGGACGGCCTTAGCCGGTACGTAAGAGCACCCAAGGTGTTCGTAAATACCGGTTAAGACCGTGTCTCTTCGGCGGTACGCTTCGGGTGCTCGTCATACCGCCGCAGAGACACGACGGCAGCCGGCCAACTGACGATCTCAACCCCAGGGAATCACAGATTTGCCAGTTGGCAAATTTAGTCCTTGCCTGCAACAGCCACGAATTCATCACCAGTACAAGACGCTTAATTTGGGTGTGCATTATCGTCACATAATACGCTAACCCTAATCATGACCCTAAACCCTACACCATAATATTAACGCTGATTCTAGTGACTACGTATAACGCTAATTAAAACAAACAGGGTGACACTGGTGCCGCCGCCTAGCGATGTGAATTGAATTGGTCCAATTCAGCCAATTCAGCCTTGTTTTCGTTTAAACCGGAAAAATAGCCTACAGGCTATTTATACGGCCACCGTACGAATTTCGCCGCGTTAAATTATTGGTTGCAATTGGCACATTACACCCCGCTCATCTAGCCTTGTGACTCTTATCATCGGAGCCAGTGCCCGTGACGTCACGCCGCCGCACGACCCGTGTTAATCCCCGCGTCACTGCTCCTAGTCCCCGCCTCATCAAATAAACAGCATCTGGATATACGATAAACAAAAGGCCAGCGACTGTCCGGTCAATAGAAGAGAAAGAGAGCTAGCCAGCGTAATGACAATGGTACTACACCCGTGGACTGGAGACCCTAATAGTTCGTTTACACGATCAAGCTGGCTCGACGAGCTGGCTATATGTTAGCTGGACGAACCAGCTCGATGTTTGCTCGATCGTGTAAACGGGGTATAAAGATGTGCCCAGATAACCAAACAAACTCCATAAATCTTTCGCTGAGCGTAGGTCCTATAATGCGATCGTCGCCGTCGCAGTCTGCTTGGGGATTTCGAACGACCACCAGCGATGGCTGCCCCGTGTCCCCCATACTGACGGAAGGTTAGGGGTAGTGGAAAAATTGGGTTTGGCGGTAGGGCAGGGGGTAACGTTGCGTTGGATCGGGGGTTCTCAGAAGTCGTTATGGCGTTACTGCAGCGGCAGTTTCACGTATCGACTGTTTGTTTGGTGGTGGCTAGCAACAGTCTTGTCACGAAGCCGTAGATAGCCGATTCTGTTGAGCTCAGTCTCCATTACTTCGAGCTGTCGTGGACTTATCGTACAGCAAATGCACGGCTAATCGATGTGAAATTGCGCTTTCGGAAAGGCACTGCTGTACTACGCAACCTTAAACACAACTAATAATAATCCGTATTTTAACCAACGGATACAAAATAAGTGCTAAAATGATATTCGACAGCATTCATCCACCAGAGGCGAACCAAGTCAGTTATTGCATTGGGGAGACCAATAAAACAAGAAATTTGAGCAAAGCTCACGAGAAGCGCGAAAGCCTATAGCATTTCCAGTTCAGTAGTTATAGTTTCGAAAATCGCACATCACTTGGACTCGGCCCATCGGGACCATAATACACATCGGCCATAGGCGCGTGTGGCGTTGGCGACTGTGGCGCCTCCTTGTGAATGATATAGACTTGCGCAGCCCGATATCGCGAAAAAAATCAGCAAAACCCCCTATTTTGGCATTCAAGGTCATCCGAGGTCATTGAATTCGGTGGCAATCGAAAGCCAGTATACTATTTCCTATTAGTGATTAATAGTAACCTAAGCCCTATCTCGCACCGTTACTGAGATACAGCGAGTTTTTGGCCGAAAATCGCAAATTTTGACCACCCCCTCTCATTTAGGGCCCTCGTTCGGAGTGACCCCCTTCGAATTTATGGAAAAGCTTTACGGTTCCTGAAACTAGAGTCTTCCGGGCAGCCGACGGTGAAGATTTGGTGATCCTAGCTTGGGCCGTTTTTGCCTGATCCACCCGTGTGACGGACAGACAGACGGACGGACGGACGGACGGACAGAATTGCGATGGCTAAGACGCGCTGAAAGCAGAGCTGCTTTCGCGCGTAAAAACCTGGATCAAATCTGGCACTTTCGGAAGGGTGGGAAAGGAAAGTTTTTTCCATCCGATTCCGAAACTACTCGAAGCTTATACTCCGTTTACACGATGAAGCAAACATCAAGCAGTTTATAAGATAGCTGTTTCATTGAATTCGTATATAACTAGAACGCTAGCACTTTCTATAAAAAGAAAAAAGCAGCGAAGCGCTTGCAAATCAACGTTACTAAAATGCATGACATTTTACTGAATTTCCAGCCACTGCCTGGGCGTAAACCAATGAAGAAAGCAAGGCACTTTAAAAAGGCAGGTCTCCAGCTAATCTGAGACCATTCAAGCTTAAAATTCAGAAAAACCGAGTCAACTTAAAGCCATATGGGTGGCCGGGTGCGCAAATGGGTGCAATCGCTCAGTCTAATCTAAATCTCCTACATATGGACGGCGTTTTTTTCTATTTAACCGGAGACGGCAGAAGTGCAGCTGATAAAAAGCACAGAGCAAACGGTGTTAATACGCCGTTTACACGATCGAGCAAACATCGAGCAAGTCTGACCCCGCCCCCGGATAAAATGTAGGTCTAGGCTTAGACCACAGCTGATCACGTGTTATATAGGCCTTCCAATTACAACCCTCCCGCCCTCCTAATTAGCATGCTAATTACCATAGCTCGTCGAGCTAGCTCGACGTTTGCTCGATCGTGTAAACGGTGCTTAAGTCGATCCACATTCAGTTCACTGATAACATTTCGGTCATATGTTCAGCGTCTCGCGGCGACTTCAGCACATCATAGATATGACAGCCGCGGCTTTTCTTGAAAAAAACATTACACTTCATAAAAAATAGCTCACTCTGTGCAGCCAGTTTTTGGTCCCAGCGAAACGGTAGCTCACCCAGCTTGTCTTCACATTATCGCCGAGTTTATGGATTTCCCCCTAAGATATGGGACAATTATGCGACTCATGGGAGCCGCAAAAGAAGGAAACTGGGTGCTTCGGTCACGTGCCACGTCTTACAATAATTTCTTTATATTTATCATCGACCAACCGTATTGAATATTCGTCACCCGGAAGCTGGGTCGTAAACACAAATAACATCGCGCGATGTACACTCGACAGCACTCGACTCGTATTTACTTAATAATTATTAATAATCGTACACAAAGTAAAGATAAATTTCGGAAAAAATGCAGTAAAAACAACAAAAGTTGAACAGAAAAGCAGAAGAACCCCGCTTTGCACATAAAACGCAAGTGCACGGCGAATTCACGCGCCTACTAGCTAATACTGCGTTTATACGATCAAGCTGGTTCGACGAGCTGGCTATATTTTAGATGGACGAGACAGCTCGATGTTTGCTCGATCGTGTAAACGGGGTATAACTTAGATCAACGTTTAGAAGCTACTTTTCATTCAATCTTCAGGCATTCAGCTTCAAGTTCTTGCTGTTTGGTTTCAGGTGCGTTTTTCATTGCGCGCATGCGCCAACTCGGCGGGTCATCTCTGACATATCCGTGCGTCCGTCCGTACGCCTGTGTGTCCGTGCACCCAGCAGAGTTCGTGCCACGTTGACACCCATGATCTATGCCAGCTAGAGACTATCTATGCTACAGAAGAAGGTACGTTCCCATGCACCGGCGGATGAGCAAACCGCTAGCTATGGGGGTCAGTACGACGGATCAGCATTAGTGCAACCGTTAACTAGTACCACATGCCGCCGGTGCCTGCCCTATAGGCCTAATATACCTGATCACCTTACCGGCCAGATTATTTACCCATCCCTACAACTGTGTGTAGTACACATATGTAGTAACCCGTGTAGCCACACCCTTGGGCTTAGGACTATTTTTGCCGAACAAAACCTGCGATATGAAACTCGTTATAGCAGGCCAGATTATCATCGTCCTTTATTTTACGCCAAAAAGCAGCAGAATAAAAATATGCACACAGGTATATACAGATGCTATAAAGAGCTGTATGCCCTTTATGGGTCTTGGCTCTTGGGTTCTAGGTCAAAGCTCTCTCTACTAGCGAAACACTACTGACCTCCCGTGCACGACAGAACCTTAAAGGCGCGTGTAGAGCGACGTAACTGATCTGTACTGAACTGATACGGTTTAGTTTCTGACGAACTGACCAATGGGCAAGCAGAGCGAGCTCACTGGCCATTGGTTGACGCGTACGTGAGCGTAGTCACGTAGTCACCGACGCCGCCGTTAGGTAGCGCCTACTGTAATGTCAGTTCAGTTTCAGTTCAGTTACGTCGCTCTGTACGCGCCTTTAGTCACGGTGACTGTCGGTCTTCAGGCAGCGTCTAAAGACTTTCCTGTTTCGTCGCTCATACTCGAAACTATATATAACAGCCTATCATTTGTTACTTAACTGAAATGGTCATAGTTATAATGCCTGCATTCAAATTACGTTTGCTGCGTTTTAACTGAAGGGCTTACCCCTGTGTAATGATGAGAATGACATATGCACCGTATATATTAAACTGACCGGCAGCATTCGCGCTGTGAGCAATATACAAATGTCAAGCAGCGAACGCTATCGGTAATTAATCGAAGAACATCTATCAAGATTAGGTCAGTGTCAGCAGCACGCCTTGCCAGGTTCAGTGCAACTAACAGCAGAGGCGTTAACTTCTAGAAACCACGTGACTGGGACCAACCTCCAAGCTCCGCCCTTTCCCCATTTCCTTTCACCCCTTCCCTTTTCTCCCACCGTGTTCCTTTCCTTCCCTTCCCGGGGGGTCGCCTTACATCTTAATTCCAGTTAGAGGGCTCGGGCAAAACTTCCGCCGCGGATCAAGAAAGTGCCCGGTCGCCAAACAGTCTCTGAAACATTTAAAGCAACACCAATAATAGTCGTGCTGAAGAAATATTTTGTTATACGTTTCATATGCGGCACAGTGGCTGCAGACATTAAAAAACAACGCAGGGGCAGTGTTCCCCGCAAATTTTTCGACATAGCCCCCATCGCCCCCACAAATTTGGCCCGTATGACCAGCAGTATTAATGCAGCCAAAATACGGACCGCAGACGTAGTCGCAGATATGGCGCCATTAACGATCGGACAATGAATTAACTATACGCTACGGACAGCAATGGTTGAAAGTGGCTTCTATTTCTATACCTGATAGGCACCGAGAAAAAAATAAAGTGGGGTTAAGTGTGTAAATCACAACTTTCTCCCTATTTTTCAGTGGGTAATCTACACCCTTAACTGGTTAATGAACACCCTTACCAAAACTTCCCCCTATTTTTACTACCCCCCTATTATTCAGTTTACGCGTTCAACAAAAAAAATCCTTCTTAGAGAGAGGAAGAAACCCAAGAAAGACGACTTGAGTCCATAAGTAGGGGGTAACTCGAGCTTGAAATTGGGGAGGAACCAGAGCCCGAAATGGGGGGAGTTGCGCCCAATTTCGGTTGCAAGTTTTTTTTTTGGGGGGGAGGGGATAGAAGCCATTGATTGTTAACTGCTGCTGCTGGCGGCGGCGGTTTGAGTGAGGTTTATATGGGTTGCGGTTGAACGCAATTCAGTCAGTCGTTCGTATATCCAAGAACTACAACCTGCCCACCACCACGCGTCCCCCTCCCGGCAGATCGATAACGTCTGGTAGAGCTGGGCCATTGAAACAAGCTCGATATCGGTTCGTTATATCGACCATTATTCATCACTAACCATAAGCAATGTACTGTAATGCACTGTGAGGCAGTATTTACTGTTTACTCACTTGCTTATTTAATTGGTTATTTACCCCCGCCAAAGAGGTAATGTTTTTGCCAGACTTTGTTTGTTTGTCTGTGTGTTAGCAAGATAACTCAAAAAGTTATGGACGGATCTTTCTGAAATTTTGAGGGTATGTTGGGAATGGCATAAACTACCAGTGATTCAATTTTGGGGGTGATCTGAAAGGAATCCTGGATTCTGGATCACTTTGAAATTTTCGTTACCATTGCTTTCAATGGGGCATAAGGAAAACCGCTGCAAAACCGATAATAGTGCTGCCACCTAGCGAACAACATTGCCTTGTCGGAGGTGTGCGGGCTCTGACTGCTTTCTAGTTGTAAAATTTAACCTTCGTCTACCGACCGCGCCTCCCTCTCTTAATTCCAACCCATGTGTGATGCCAGATTCTGTTAACTCGATTTACTGATTAATTTTAATTATTAGTATGTCCTGTTTACTGCATTCTGTTGTTATTCTTGTGTAGAGATTTAGCCTTCAACGATCAGAGCATAACAGCGAAATGTTTTGGGCCAGTTTAGGCTGAGAGATGAGGTTCCCTGTGCTCCAACTGCCGTAGAATAAACTCAACACGCGCGAAGTCCATTACTTTGACAGTTTGACTTGCTGTACAGAGGGCGCTGAAAATGCGAGACTGGAATCTGCGGCACAAACGCGGTCAAAAATGCAAAGGATGCGGGGGAACGAGGACGCGGCCCTTCCCCCTCCCCTACTGTCTGGATGCATCTTGAAATTTGCACAAAAGTGCATTACTTCTGAATACAATTTTGAAAAAAAAAATTCTGGGGAAGGGCACACCTCTTCGCCGGACTCCACTCCCTACCTTTCCGCCTCCTTATTCCAAAATTCTGGCTCCGCCACTGGCGTGCTTTGCTAAACTCCCAACTGCCCAGCTCTGGTGTTCCGGAAGCTCGCCAGACGGCGCTGGAGGCGGCAAAGCAATAACTCTAAAGTCTTCGTGTGGCTACCAGCAAGCACATATACACGTGTCTGTATGTCCAAGACACTGGCCAGTCTACCACCATATATACCCACCCGGCCC
>Ga0209367_1011673_pt1 | contig 11611 bp, 10 predicted proteins | sample WorMetLIZISLAND2_FD_187412 | JGI IMG/M metagenome (GOLD analysis project Ga0209367, IMG submission 187412) | Marine gutless worms symbiont microbial communities from Max Planck institute for Marine Microbiology, Germany - Olavius geniculatus... ... | reverse complement strand
TAAATAAAGCTGTAAAATTTCATATTAAAATCCCAAACGGTTGCTGAGAAAACGGCGAAAAAATTTAGGGGTCCACTTTTTTCTGCCGCACCCTGTATACTACTACAACAATAACTATTACTACTACAACTACTACTAATACTGACAGGCAGTTTGCACGCCTCAGAGCTCACCAAGTACAGATAGTCCATATCCACGTGGAAATCAAACGCTGTACTACCACCTGACAACAACTACAACTAGTACTACTACACCCACTAAACTACTACTACTATTACTACCATAGTTTATTAGTTGCAGTAGTACTAGCAGTACTTCTGCAAATATAACAACAACAATTACTACTACTGCTACTACTAATACTACAACAACAACTACTACTACATTACTACTTCTACTACAACTACTGCTGCTGCTACTTTTGCTATAACAACAACAACAACAACAACAACAGCAACTAACATTACCTCAGTATCACTCTGATTCAGCGAGTTTTCCACAGACATTGTCTGCTGTACAAATTTGCTTAAGCTACTGAGTACTGACTTACCAGTACCAGTATTATTACTACTACCACTACCACACTACATTACATTACAAATTTTTAACGTGGCCGGAGTAAAAACTGCTAGGACTACAGGTAAAAGCGCAAGTCACGACAAAAGTACAGATGGACAGGATTGTCTAAATGTTTACAGTTGACGGCGAAACTGCGACAGTGTGTTGGACGCGACAATGTCTGGTGGTAAACTGTTCCATAGCCGAGCATCAGTGACAGCGAAGGCTCGGTCACCAACAGTTACGCACAGTGAGGACCGCAGACGTCGTCTTGACGGCATGTTGGACAAACGTCGCAGGTCTGCAGCCAGGTAGGACAGTGCCGTGCCGTTCAGCGAGCGAAAGACGATCGTCGCCAGCTTGAACTGTACACGCTCAGGTGCTCTAAACCAGTGGAAGCTGGCGAGCATGTTGGTAATGTGGTCCAAGCGCCACAGGCCGGCGATGGATCGTGTGGCAGCATTGAGTACCTACTGGAAACGGTTATACAGGTAGCCTGGTAAGCCTACCAGCACGGCGTTGCTATAGTCCAGTCGAGACAGCACAAGAGTGACAACAAGTGTCTGGTAAACAGACGTCGGCACTGAATGTTGAATGCTGCACGGCTAATGCAGAATAGCAAAGCAACTGGCAATGGTTTTCTGAACATGGCATCGCATGCTTAGGTCAGAGTCAAAGTAAATTCCGAGATCTTGAACTGACTTCGATGGGCTGACAAAGTCGGACCCAATTCGAAGAGCTGACGTGGGCAGCTGATGACAACAATGAGCTGTTGCACACCAGAGCAGGTCGGTCTTACCAGTGTTCAGCTGCAGATGGTTGGCCAGCATCTACGCGGCGACGTCGTCGACACACGCAGACAGGCACACCTGGAAGTCAGCGACAGCAGATGATGATGATGATGATGATGATGAAGGACGAATTAACTTTAGCGTGGCGTTAAGTCCTAAGACTACAAGGACACGTAACAATAAGCCTAAACATTGAAGTCACGTAATAGTAGTCAGTGCAATGAGACGTTCTTAATCATGTCTGTAAGACCAGGCAAAAAGTTCGGTTTTCAGTCTGCTGCGGAAAACTTGCAACGACGGCGATGACCGGACCGACTCCGGCAGACTGTTCCAGACCGATGCAGCAGTCGCTGGAAAGGTGCGGTCTGCAGGAGTCGTATACCTGGGTTTTGTCAGCATACAGATGTCGCCATCACTAATACTAAGTACTGCATACCGAGTGTAACAAGTTGAGTGCCATCTGGTCCCTCGGACTGAAGGTCATCGCGGAACAGTTTGATAACATCGTGGAAATGTAGCTCATTCTGTACATCAACACAACAATTTAGAAAATATCCGCAAATTATAATAACACCGGTAATACTAATGACATGGACATTTATAATGTACAAATGAACTAAATCTACGCTGCCAAAAACATCACTTATCACATAATAAAGATGCAACATAGAACTAGAAGTAAGCAGAAAGGTAATAACCAGAAATTACCAGAAAACATTACATATTCCAAATATATGATACAATAATGGATAAGCAAGGTTCTTTGTGGATTATCTGGTGGAGACAGCTGCATAGATGGTAAGTGTTTTTGTATGTTTCTTATGTTGAGGTCATCGTGTAAGCCAGTAGCAAGTCTCAAATTTTTGTAATGTTTATGTCACTGTACAAATGGGGCACATTACTGGTCTTGTCCGTCTGTCCACTGTCCTGTGCAGGCTCCTATGCTCTTACACTAAAACAAAAAAGCCTAGAAAAAAAGAGTAACTGGTATGCAATTCCTAGCTTGAAAGTTGGTTAGCATCAAGGCTGTGCAGTTAAGGGTATAGCTCGACAGACGGCTGCATATTATGTAAGCACTGAGCCAAAATTTTCACCCGTTATCTTTCTGTTTGCACTCTTTTGTACAACTTTTGTAATAAATATAAATATTATGTCAAAGAAAACCTTGAGTAGTGTCCAAGAAACGATGCGACCATCGGAAGAGATTGAGAAGAAATTAAAGTTTCCATCGATGTCTTCTTTCTGCCATCGGACCTGCACACAGTTTGAGTACTCGACTATAGTTACTTGATTCACAAAGTTGGAACAACACTAAAAGCTGGCATCATTGCTGCAAAGTCTGACTACAGGAGCAGTTACTTAATTTACTTTGCTGGAGCAGCACCAAAATAATTTGATTTGGTCTAAGCAACTCTAAAAATTGTCTTTGTATCATCTAACCAACACGGTTAAGTACTCATGTAGTTACTTTGTTTACTTGATCGTAGCAGCACTGCAACGGTACTCATCAACTAAATCAGTTGCAAAAATTTGCACCACACAAAAACTACCATTACAAGAAATACTACTACAAAAACGATGACTACAAGAACTACAACAACTACTACTGAAATAATGAGTACTACAACAACTGCTACTATGACAATCACAACAACTACAATTACTACAACAGACCTGCCACACTGAATCAGTGTGTTTGCCAGTATTTGCCATACTACTAAGTAAGTAAGTGAGTACCAATTTATATAGCGCCAAAATCTGACAAGAAAATCAAGGCGCATTGGAAAAGAGCGCTAGGGGGCAAGATAAGCAAACTGAAAATAATAAGTCTTAAGATGACGTCTGAAAGAGATGAGTGTTTGAGCTTGTCGAATATAAACAGGAACAGAATTATATAATTGTGGCGCGAAAACTCGAAATGCACAGGAACCAAAAAAAGTGATGTTGTGGCACATCAAGTAGATTACTGGAAGATGAGCGGGTGAACCTTGAAGATTTGTGATGATGTAAAAGATCAGCGCCTTACCAGTAACCCGCCTTACATGGCGGGTTACTGGTGTGTATAGCTTTATAGGTAGAAGAAGCAAGCTGATTCGCCAGTCAATAGGAAGCCAATAAAGCTGTTCCAAAAGGTCGGTGGATGTAAGAAGAGAAAAACGAGTGGACTGCTGCGTGACAACTCTAGCAAGTGCATGCTGCGCTCGCTGAAGACGGGCTATATGTTTTTGTGGGCAGCCGACTAACACAAAGTTGGCATAAACAAGTCATGATGATATCAAAGCAGAAGCAACGGAGACAGCTATGGAATAATTCAAAGATGAACAAAACTGTTTAAAAGAACGTATGTGATAAAAACAAGATTTAGATAGAGCCTTTTTGCGAGGGCCCATTGTAAGGCTGGAGTCTCTTGATGGTATCTGAAAGTTGAATTACTGAGTCTGCTATTTCAACAGAGATAAGACTAGACATAGTTTCTACGCGCGAAAGCAGCTACTGCTTTCAGCGCATCTTAGCCATCGCAATTCGGTCGGTCCGTCCGTCCGTCCGTCCGTCGGTCCGTCACGCGGGTGGATCAGTCCAAAACGGTGCAAGCTAGAATCACCAAGTCTTCACCGTCGGCTGCATGGAAGATTATAGTTTCAGAAACTGTAAAGCTTTTCCAAAAATTCGAAGGGGGTCACCCTGAACGAGTGCGCTGAATAAGAGAGGGGTGGGTAAAATTTGCGATTTTTTGGCCAATAAGTTGCTGTATCTCAGTAACGGTGCGAGATAGAGCCTAGGTTACTATTAATCAGTAATAGGAAGTCATACACTGGCTCTCGATTGGCGCCAAATTCAATGACCTTGAACGCCAAAATAGGGGGTTTTATAGATTTTTTTGGCGATTTTGGACAGCGAGACACATTTCAAGAGCGAATTGCGCCGGAACCAATTGAGATAGACATGGTCAAGCTGCATATGAAATTTTTAGCATTAAATGTAGATTTTGACAGTCCAAGTCTCGATTTTCTAGGTTCAAGGAAACTTGCGCACGAGGGCATCAAAGAGCGGTACCCCCGTAAAAGTCGTTATTTTACTGTTGTTGTCCAGTAACTGCTATAGGCTTTCGCACGTCTCGTGGGCATTAGCTCAAATTTCTTGTTAACCACTGAGATGTGCCAAAAAGAATAGCATTTGATTCTGTCGGGTTGAGTACCATAATCATACTCACAGAACCAGACATGAAGGGGTCTCAGACATGACTCAAGTGTGGTGAGCTCGCCGCGATAATTAAGTGGTGACAGGGAGAGATATAAGTTTGTTGGGTCATCTGCATACTGCTGCTAAATGACTTGTTGAGACTCAGCAATGGTAAACAAAGGAGAGGTGTAAAAGGAATAGAGTGGTGGCCCAAGGACAGATCCTTGGAAAACACCAACAGAGCATGAAGTCACGACTGAGGAGTACAAGCCAATATGCACAGATTGTGTCCAGCCTTGGAGATGGGACTGAATCCATGAGTGGACGACATCAAAAACTCCAAAACAGCAAGAAAGTCGATTTAGCAGAATGGAATGATCTACCACCATGTTGAACGCTGCACTTAGATCTAGAGAAACGAGTAGTGCGGGACTACCTTCGTCAGACCGAGAATAAATGCGATCTGACGAACAATAACAACAACTACAACAACTACAACCACTACAACAGACCTGCCAGACGGGGTCAGTGTGTTTGCCAGTCTTTGCCGTGCTGATGTAGACTGGACCGGTGCGACTCTCAACTATGTTGTAAACGGCCACATTGCCGTCGTAAAAGCCCACAGCTATCAGGTACGGGTGTTCAACATTGATGTCCAGTGACATGACACCGCTGTCGGTGGGGTAGATGTATTCCGGGAACGACGGATTTTTGAGCGTATAGAATAAGATCATTCCAGTCGACTGCTTCAGAAACTCATCTAATAAACAATGACAACAAAATGTACCATAGCGATAACTACAACTGCAACTAATACTACTCTGACTTTGCTAAGACAAATGTGTTGCATGAATAAAAGTTTTTTTAAATGTGTAGGACAATATCATCCCGGATTCCCGGTAACATAGTTGATTGCTTCAAAAACTCGTCTGACAAACACAATGACAACGCAAACCACTACGACTACTACCACACATCAGAAAAGAACAAGACACCTTGATCAACAGAAACTGACTGAGTAAGTAGTGTTTTATGTCCCAGTCCACACAATTTCAAGAACGGTCACTTCAGCCAATCACTTGCACTAGTACTGACAACCATGGTAACAGCTAGCAGTGAACAGTAATCGTTGTTCAAAAAAAGCAACAGTACACTGTGAGGCATAAAAACACCAAAATTTATCGATCATAACTTGAAGGCGAATTATCAGATTTTAATAATTTTTGGTACAACTATTCCTGACACAACTTGTCATCAAATAATTATTCAAGTTTCCACCTCCCCAACATATGCTTCTGCATTACCTGGGGAAATCAAAACACATGAAATCAGCATTAAAATGAACAAAAAATGCCCAAAACCATCCACGACATTATTGATAGTAACTTGAAGAAAGATAAAAAGATTTTAATAGTTTTTGGTACAAACATTTCTGACAAATGCAACATGGGTTAAAAAGAAAAAAAACATCACTAAATTTAATCATACCAAATATGTAGCCCTTAACAGCTCTGATCACAGTCCATTTGACAGTATTTGCAGTGTTATGCAGCAGCGAGTTTATGGGATACTGTTTAGGATATCAATGAACTCAAGAAACGAGTGGTTGAAGCAAAACATTATCAACACTGCTATTAGTGCATAGAGAATGCATCTCTCTGCCTGTGCTTACACAAATGGCTGATAATTCGAATATTTACTGTCAGCAGTTGCACAACTGGACAATTGGATAAAGTGTCAACCAAACTGCTAGAAATTTGGACAAAATGTGCCAATGTTCGTTATTTGAATCAAATAATGATATTGCATTGAACAAAAAATGTAACATTGTGCTTGTTTTGTTTTCCCCAAGTAGTGCAGAAACAGAGGTTCGGTGAGGTCATTTGATGGCCAGTTGTGTGTAGAATTATTATCATACCAAAAGTTATCAAAATCTGATCATCCGTTTTCAAGTTACGATTGACAAATTTTGGTGTGTTTTTATGCCTCGCAGTGTAGTTATCAAAGTGTAGATGACTTAACTAATAAAGGTGCCAATTTAATGGATACATATAGTATATACCAAAGGCAAGGCAAACCAGGCCGTGCCCCATCAGGAGCATAGGCGGGGTGCTCATCTCCCATACGTTGGCCGTTGAGCCCGTAGGTGGATAGACCAATTAAGTCCTTGACGCATGGCCAGTGCGACGCCAGACCTACGGTTAACTTCCCAGCCTCGGGGCATCACCGCCCTTTGACCGGTGCCAAATTATACTGCTTGGTGACAGAGGCACATGTGTGTGAACAACTTGCCCAAAAATGTTACCTGACAGTGCCCCGACTCGGAGTCGATCCTGGGACCTTTTGGTCACTAGTCTCGATCGTTACCGTTACACCACCGAGCCACACTAGTATATACCGGGTTGGACATTAAAAAACTGGAATGTTCAAAGAATCAGACAGTAAGCCTCAATCATCACAGTGGAGGGTGGCCATGTTAAACACTGTATTGAAGTGATCAACACAATCACCCTTCACTGCAATGATCAAAGCAGCTAATCGTTTCCAAACATGTCTGATTGCTTGATCTTATTGACATGTTGGTTGGTTGCGTGGCATAGTTGGTAACGCGTTTCGGCTGAAACGAAGTTACTCTACGCCGGGCCCGGTTAGTACTGCGATGGGTGACTGCCTGTGGGCAGGTAAACCATCTTGGTGTGAAGCCTGCCAGCTATGTCGACTCAGCCTTCTACCTTTCATGGGACAGTAAAATGAGTAGTAACTCATTTACATGGGTTATGGAAGGTGGGGACCTTGGTACAGCTGACTGGGGTTGCCTAGCCAGCCACTGCGCCAGCCTGTGTCTGCAGGCTGCACGCAGTGGCCGTGCGGCAGGCGGCTCTGGTTAGTGACGAAAGCGCATTAGAGGCGTGTTTGCAACGATGTGCTATGCAAATTAACGACCTTTACCTTTTACCTTTATATGTTCGACTTTTTAAAGCGTCACCATGTAGCATATTAAGACTGAATATTGCACTACTCACAGGACCCGTGTCCAACGGCAAAGAGGTCAAAGTACTTTGGACTCCACGACAGGGCAGTGACGGCGAGTTTCTTCACTTTGTCATACGAGAACTTCCACAGCGGCAGCAAAGTGCCTTCGCCATCACGATATTCATCGGCCATGTCCTCATAGTAGCGGAAGTCTACACCACCACCAGACTACTACAATTATAACTGCAACACAACAAGTCGTGGCCGTCCTCAACTAAACTATGTGAATTACACTGAGAGGCTAACTGAAATGAGGATTGACAAACTCGTGAAAATGTCACAAAATCGTGAAGCCTGGCGTAAACTTGTAGTCATGTACATTGATCCACAACCACCCAACTAGAAAGGGAGAGAGAGATAACCACAGTGACAACAACTATGCTAACCTACTGTGTGCTCATCTCAACTCAGCCTCCTACCCCTAGTAGGATGGGAAATGAGTAGTAGGTTACGGGTGACGGGGTAAAGATTTAGTGTGGCTGATCGAAGCGGTGGTATGTCTGCTTGCTGCAGATCACAGGTCCAACTGTTCGACGTGTTCGCTGATGTGGGCAATGGATAGCCACATAGTAGCACATGCCAATCGGCTGCCACTTCCAAGATTGTGAAGCACTTTTAGTTATGAGTCTGACTTGTGTGGAAAGTGGAACAGCAAGTACTGGACATTCACCTTTACCTTTGTCTATTACTACTCACAATACTCATCAAGCGAATCGTCATAAAAGTGAGTACAAAGCAAAAGAACTGAGCTGAACTGAACAAGACAAACCAGTTCGTGAAATGTCCTAAGTGACAGAACTGCTGCTACACAACAACTGCTGGGCAACTCAAACTGGCTTTTCGGTTCGCTCGCTGTGTGCATGCCTTAATACTGCAATTACTACTATTAATATCACTGCTACTACTAAGTAAGTAAGTAAGTAAGTAAATGATTTATAAAGCGCCAAAGTCTCAGAAAGAATCAGGGCGCATAGGATGATGGACGCTACTTATGGTTGCTACTAACAAGCAAACAGCGCACCAAATGACTTGACACGTGATTGCGCATAAATTAGCAACGTGTATGTTAATAAGAGACCTTGAGTGACGTCATCAAAGGTGTTCTGGTTGACCATGCGTTCGATGATCTTTGCTGCTGGACCAACAAAACTACTGACGTCATCACTCTGTGCACAGTGCATCAGAAGCATTGTTTTACAACCACTACAACAGCTACAATTTGAAAATGACCATATCTATACAATCAGTCATCCGATTCACTAAGTTGCAAATGGTTCTAGGGTACAGCTTTCGGAGGTCGACAGACGTAACGGTTCTGGTTAGGATTTTTAGTATCAGCAAATAATGTACAAAAAGTATATTAGATTGGTGACAATCTAAAAAATTTCTTCTAAAAGATAACAACAACAAAAAAAGCAGCAATTACAAAATTAGCAAAAGCAGCAGCAGTAGCAGCAACAACTACAACAAATACTACAACAATTTATCAGATAACAATCTTACCTGTAGGTCAGACAGAAGCTGTTTCTTTTTCTTAGTTTCCTCGATCTTCTTACCAAATGGTGGTTTCTTATCTTTCTCTTTCGACTTTTCCTAAAATACCAATCAATCACAAATCCTAATACAACAACAACTAGCCTACTGCTTCCATAACATAGCTGTTTCTTGTTCAAGTGACGAATTTTTGCACACTGCACACCTTATCCAAGTTCGACTGATGCCACCAAAAGTGGATACAGTAATAAGACTCATTTTTTAATAGAATACTAGTACAATATAAGGTACAGCCGAATACTACTACTACTTGCACTACTGTTACTATCTATTCAGCAGTTTTACTTTTATTTGAAAAATTATATGTTGGTACAAATTTAACTTAAACTTATCTATGCAAAGCATTATCAAAACATATGAAACAGTTTAGATGAACTGCAATAATAACCAATCAATGATTCAATGATGACCAAAATCGTGCTGGTGAGCAGTGAAACTGGCTTTATCAGCTACATACTACTAGTATACTAAAACAACAACTACTATTACTACAACAACAACAACAGCTGCTGTTGCTGCTGCTGCAGCTTGTTGGCATATCACCGCTGCTATTACTACTACTACTACTACTATTAACTAAAGCTGTCAAAGCGTTAACTTTTTTGATGCATTAAAACACTGTGTTAATTTTTTAACACATTAATTAACACGTTGTTAACGCACCCAGCCCCGCCCGTCGAGAGGGAGAGTAAGGGGTAAGTTACCCCGGGTCCCACGACGTTTGGGGGTCCCATCTGCAGAATATAAAAAGTTATAAACACATTTTAGACGTATAATCAACAATAACTGCCGTCGCAGCTAGCATAGAAATCTATTAGCCTGTCGTCAAAATAATAATTTTTTACAACTCCAGTTTAGTTACTTGAATTCATTCGACTTTCAAATAACTGCAGTTTAACGGAATATTGAAACTTTTGCTTCATGCAATTTAGTAAATTAAGTTAACAAATTTACGTATGTGCATGAATTATTTTAATGCACGTTAAATTTTTTAACATGCGTTAATTTATTAACGCATTAATGCGTTAATTTGACAGCTCTAACACTAACATTAACACTACTACTAGAAACACTCACAACACAAGCAGGAGTGATTTGCAGTGATAATGACTCAATTTACTGATACACAGAAAGCTTACAGCGCAGCTAGAAGCAAGCTATAAATAGCACAATGCAAATCACCAATACACAAGCCACACACAACAAACTTCCTTCCTTTTATCATATCCGATCTGAATCTATCGTAACTTTAAACTGACAAAAATTACACTAAATGTAATATATTAGCTAAGTTATAGTGGGTGACGACCACGGAACCATTTGGACAATAGGCCTACCCAATACTCTTATAAGTTACAAGGCTGTCTACAAAGCTTTATGTAAACCCATATGAAAACCACCACATGGGATCACACAGTGTTACCTTCCAACTACTACTTCACTGGGTCACTGTCCAACTACCCATGTAAACTCAGCCTTCCATCCCTCCGAAGTAGGTAAATAGAGCATCAGCCTGTCTGCCTGGGGTTAAGGTGGGGCATGTTCACTTTTCTCGGGTGATATGATCCTATAACATGCTCTGTAGCTCTGAGATCGATTATCGTGAGGAGTATGTACACACTTCTCAACCCTTTTTTACCTTTTTACAGGTGAGAGCAGAAAGCTGCAGGTGAAAATAACTCAAGCAGCCAACGAGAGCAGACAATACGCAGTGACTAGCAGGGCGCAAGGCAGCTCTAAGTAACTGACATTCAGTATATATTCAGTAGTGCCGTGACTGTGGTAAATAAATTACAGATTTGCCGCCGCCGCCCCAGCCTGAGCCCATATTCTCCGCTTCATATTCCTCCTGCTTCAAGATTCCAATGTCACAAACACATGCAAGAACATAACCAGTCGTCACCGTCGTCATCACACAACAGTTCAACTTTTTATTTTATCGGGCAACTCTGTGTTATGATTTTTCCATCATTATCAGCATCAGCAACATAAAGAGATTTAATGTGGCCTAAATCGTAATCGTTTTTCCTAGAACGCTTCTGTAAAGTGTCAGGAAAGTAAGTCCAGATATAAACTAGAAGGCGCTCGTAAGAGTGCATATCTCCGCCAAGTGAAGCGTCTCAGAGACATGTACACAGACACAGACACAGACACACACACACAGACGCCAGTGCTCAGTATCCAGCTAGACTACCTGAGAAAATATACAGGGTGTTCCAAAAAAACGGATGCCCAATTTTATTTTCGGGATAACTTTGGTAATTCAGCACCAATCTTAACCATACTTTTACTGTTACAAGCAGAAATTTATGGTGCATAAACGTGAAGTTCTTCCACCCACCACACCTTTATTGTGTGACCACACTGTCAAACACTGTCAAAGCTACAGTGGTCTCGGAGAACAGGCAACACATAAAGATATCAATTTCGTAGCATAAAATAGTTAAGCTTACTTACTTATTTGCAGTAGTGCCTTGTGACGTCATTGTTACGTC
>Ga0209367_1011672_pt1 | contig 11611 bp, 5 predicted proteins | sample WorMetLIZISLAND2_FD_187412 | JGI IMG/M metagenome (GOLD analysis project Ga0209367, IMG submission 187412) | Marine gutless worms symbiont microbial communities from Max Planck institute for Marine Microbiology, Germany - Olavius geniculatus... ... | reverse complement strand
GGAAATGGGAAGGTGAAAGGAAGATAGCTTAAGAAAAGTTGGACGCACGCACGCATGCACGGACACGCAGGTGATTTTATATTCTGTCCAATGTTATTGCATTGCATTGGACCGACAAAAATACAGAATTTTTAGCTGAAAACGCCCATTTTGGGGAAATATAGGGGTAAAATTAAAATTTTGACCACCCAAGATTTCTTATGTCGAAAATTTGCAGCTGTGCCTGGGGATTTTTTCAGAAATTTGCACTTATTATACGCACAAAGCCACTGGTGAAGAAAGCAACTGAAACAGATAATGTGCACCGTTAGGTTGGAGGAATGGAGCAAGTCGATCCAGCCGTATCAAAACTACTCACTGACACTAACCCGCCGGTTTGTATTGTGCTCGAGTGTTTTTTATATTTTAATCACGTAAGTGTGAGATTTCTGCTATATCCGGTACTTGAAAGTTTCCCTGATGTAACATTTCAAAATCCCTCTCTTTCTATTCTTCCACATTTTATAATCTATTGATCCCACTTTCATTTCAATAACTGTTTGTTACATTTTTATGTATTATTTATACCGTATTGTAGTTCTGATTTTAAAATTGTGTCCTTTGTTTGTTGTGTATTTTGCATTAGTCCAGTTTTCACTGCTTCAACTCCAAATGCATTATTGTTGTCAGGTTTAGTTTTGCTGTCATAGTTTTTATTAAAAGGAAACTTTATTGATTTATTTTTTTTATAAAACTGTTATATATAATGGTTATTGGTCATTGATCAGTGCAATCATTTGCCGTTGATGGGCAAAAGTTAAGTAAAAAGTTGTTATCCAATAGCTTAATATGTTTGCTTTTGCTAGACGAGTAGTTTAATTAAAATTAAATAGTTTGGTTAAAGCAGTAGCTAAGTTATTAATTTTCAGTTTGCAACTAAATAGTCTAATCTAAAAAATTAGCTAAATCACTTGTGCAGTTTTTGACTTTAAGATATCGTTGGAGTGACTACGATGAACTGATGGTAGCAATTGTTGCAAGAGAGTGAATAGAATTCATAAGTGAAGGCAAATGATGACTTCTTTATTGTGTACTTTGTTTTTAGATGTTTAAAATCTTTAGGTTTTCTCTAAATTGACAGTTTATTTGTAGCCAATGTTAAAAGTATTTTTTGTTGCACCAACTTACCTAATGATAGTTGCAACTTAGTTGGAAAGAGTTTAATTTAAAATTATTGGTTAAATTACTTATATTGACAATTTAGTTGCTATAATAATGTAGTAGTTAAATTAGATTTTTTTTGTTGAAATGGAGTTTTAGTTTAATTAATTTTTAGCCGACTGTACTTACGTAATGATTGAGCTTTAAGTACGAGTTGTTGTCTGTCTGTCTGTAGTCTATTTGACAGTCATCATCTGCAACGGATATATTGTGGCTAAATGGTAGGTTGTAGGGGTTAACTTTTACACAGGTAATTAGCTGTCTGTCTTATACCTAGACGTGCAAAATTTCAGCGATCTAGTGCAAAGGGAACATTTTCAAATTTGGGGTTGAATGGAGGGGGTAGGAAAGATGAGCATTTTTAGCAGAAAACTGGCCATATATGGGAAATAGTAATTAAGAGATACGGCCAAGATTACCGTTAATCACTAATAGGAAGTGGCATATGCCCTTTCAGATGATATGAAAATCTTCGACCTTAGATGATCTTGAAAGTCACTGACAGTCAGTACGGTCAGCTGTATTAGCAACAGCTGGGCTTCCTGTTAGTCAGTTGCCCATCACTAAAGTTTGCTAAATGTTTCAGACACCAATGGATGTTGTTCTTGAACTGACTGAAACGGAAGTCATTGTGCAACATGAACATGACAATGTATGCTGCATTGCTTTTTACAATATCTGTTCAGTTATTTTATTGAAACTGATTTTTAAATTATTCTTACTTTTAATCAGAAAATAGGAGTAGCAGCTTATTTTGCTTAAAAACCAATACTAAATTTATTACTACCACACCAGAGATGCTTTTCTTAGCTCGAAATGCATGAGAGAATGCATTGCTTGGCAATGACTTAAGCCCTCTTTAGACCCTTAGATGGAAGAAAGGGATGAACCCTGAGAATAAGGATGTAAGGGAAAGGTGGACAAACAGAGAAAAAGAAGTGAAAGAGTGGGGGGGTGTTGAAGGAGGAGGGAAACGACCCCAAGTGCATATATGGCTTACCCCCTCAATACCGTGACGTTAAGCTGTAGAAAATCATTTTATTCAAAAACTGTCATCTGAAAAGTTAAAATTTGGGGCTGAAAAACCCACATTTTGGGAAAATTTTTGGACAGGGTTAGAATTTTGAGCACTGATAATTTCCTTTGGTCGGAATTTGCAGCTTTCTGTTCAGAAATTGCAACTTCCTGTCTCGTCTGTTTTTACGCCAAAATGCCCCCCCCCGCTGTTTGATAATGATGGAAATAGGGAAATGGAACAACGGCTCACGGGAAACGCGGCAGTAACATAGAACAATCTGCTTAAAATTTATGGGCACGGGCAATTACCCGCCTTCCCCATTCCCCCCCTCTCTCCTGGCCACGTTGTTGTTGTTATCCATCTTACTATAATGTGCTGAAAGTTTGTCTGTTTGTCTGTTTGTCTGTTGGCCCACTCTAGCGCCTTCCCTGTTGCACAGTCGCGGACCCCAACTATGGCGTTTGAATCCTTGGGCCTTAGGTACGTGCCCCTCACCTTGACCCTTACTTCCCCCCACAGGCAGCCTGAGGGGCAGGGGTTAAGTTTTTGGGTCGTCTTTCCCCGCCGATTCTGTGAAGCCCATCAGCCTAGCGTCACACTGTGTAGTGCTTCATGGCAGAAAACTCTGGCCCCCCATAGGGCGGGGCGCTTCATAGTTGTCGTAAATGCCAGTGGATTGTGTGACTGTGCAGGTACTGCTGAAGGTGTCTTACACGGAAGTGTCGTCTTGTGGACGTAAACCAGATGTCTCTTCGTACTTTGCCATCATTGCTGGGTACCGATCTTATCACACTGTCTCTTTTATTCATCACTAGGAAAGATTATTAGAACTACCACTACTGTTACATATGAACACTTATAATGGTCAGTTCTTACAATTTTGGGTTAGTATTGATATTTTGTGTTTTGTTTGTTTCTTATCTGTTTTTTGCAAAGGTTGAATTTTGTGTTTTATTACGTTATGTGTTTATGTGTGCATCGCCTGGAAAGGCTGTGCCCAAAATGACCCAAACTTGCGAATTCAAGTTGAGACATTGATTTTAAGCAGATTTCCAGTTACATTATGAATGCCAAGATATTTAATTTTATCAAAGATCATTTATATTATTTATATCATTGTTTTATTTATATCAGTAAACCTTTCTATTGCTGATGTTATTTGTTAGCTGTGTTTGTTTGGTTGATGGTTTTAGTGAGACAACGTGTACGTTGGCTAAGGATTTTACAGCCTACGTGTTTAAGGCAACTTCTGACAATGAGGTTTGTGATCGGTACGCTGTGTCTCAAAAAACATCCCCGACATTTTTGATTGTAACTTTAAGAAGGATTATCAGGTTTTAATAATTTTTGGTACAAATATTTCTGAGACAGCTGGCCATTAAATAATCATTTATTTTTCTCATTTATTTTTCCACCTCACTTACTGACTGTTCCTGCACTACCTGGGCAAAACGGAACCAACAAAATATTACTTTTTTATCCAATGTGGTATGATTACTTAATCAACATAACATATGAAAACACATTTTGTTTACATTTCTGACTTTTTGGTGACATTTTATCCAGTTGTTTATTTTTTAACTGCCTACTGTAAAATTGCTTGAACTGCCGGCCTATTAAGCGAACATAAGCATGGAGATGCTTTTTTCTATTCGGTGACAGCAGTATCGATACTGTTCTGCATTAGATCAATCCAGGCTTTGCCAGTCGCAACTTGAGTTCATTAACATTTCTGAACGTCATCTTGTGAAAACACTGCTGCATGACAGTCAAATTTTGTAATAGACCGGCTGTTGGGGCCCACAGATTTGGATAGATGAAATTTAGTTAAGTTTTTTCATTCATTTTAACATGTATTATGCTTGGTCTGCTTTTTCCAGGTAGTGCAGAAGCAGACGTTGGTGTGGTGGGAACTTGAACAATGATTTAATAGCCGATTGTATCAAAAATATTTTTGCCAAAACTTATTAAAATTTGCGAATCTTTTTTCGAGTTACAGTCGATAATGTCAGCGATGTTTTTTTCGCATTTTCTGTTCATTTTAAGGTATATTTTGCTTAATCTGCTTTCCCTAGGTAGTGCAAAATCGGACAGTGGGTGAGGTGGGAAACTGAATGGTCATTTGATGGCAAGTTGTGTCCGGAATATTGGTACCAAAAATTATCAAAATCTGATAACTTTTTTTCAAGTGACAATCGAAAATGTCGGGGATGTTTTTTATCGAGACACAGTGTAGAATCAGAGTAGAGGTGTCGCCAGTTTTTGTCAGTGGTTAAATTAAAGGGGAACTTAGAGTCTTTGTTACCCCACGTCTTATTTACAGTCTGTGTAGTTCCTTTACTTGAATTTAAAGGTCAGTCATTGTGATCAGTAATTTTCAGGAAATCTGGTAAAATTGGTGCCATCTATATACCATTCTCCCTGTCACGTCATTCTCTGTAAATTACAACAATATGCCAAACGATTGCGACAAATATGAAATTATGTATGATCTGAAAATTAAACAGTGCAACAAACAAAAAAATAAATGTCTTAAAATATGAACTTTTAGTTTTTTTCGGGGGGGGATTGGTTTAAAAATCTAAAAATGTAGAGATTATAAACCAAATATTTTCAGCTGTTGTTCTTTTATAAGCTATCTTGTGATATAAAGCTATCTATAATTTCGTCCTGTGGTAGAAGTTTTTTTTGTTTTGTTGCTGCATAGTGTTCATTGATGTTGTTTCATTGTAGGCAAAGATGATCATATGTGCTATTGGTAACATTTTTTTATTATTTCCTTTAGCTTTAAGCTTTAATCAGTATATACACTGTGCTCTTCAATAAAAAAGTATCGGGGTTAGAGTATCTTTCCCCCAAAGTTCATGCAAGGTGAAAAATGAAAGCAGCCTGTACACGAAAGACTGTATATTTTTGCAAAGTTTATAGTGGTGTAATTTTTTTACTTATATATTTAGTTATTTACTGATATTAGTCTTTTATTTTAGCGTTGTGTTTCATGGATACTTGTAATTAACATTCACAAACGTTTTTAAAGTTTATAGTTTGCTTTTAACGTTTTTAAAAATTTTTCCATAACAATTATTACAACAATTTTTGACAATATTATTGCTAAGTTAGATCTGTAAATCGCATTATTATTAATTAAGTTTAGTTAAATTTTATTAATTTTGTTGTACTCTGTACATTATATCCATTGCCTTCTCCAATTGCCCCATTCTTCCTCACAGTTCAGCTTGTCGGAGAAAATTTTGTTCCTGTTCGAAAATTTGCTTCTAAAAATGCAAAATTGTTGGTCAGAATCCCCCATTTTGGCCCATTCAGGGACAATTTGGATCAAAATTAAATATTTGGAGCACTGGGAATCTTTTTTGTCCGAAATTTACAGCAGTTGGAAAATTGAATTTTTCATCACTTACGCTTACTGTTTAACCCATGGATGGCTTTGATGTCAGACTATAATGTTTGTTGGCTGATTTGTTTTTTTTCCAGCTCAAGGTTTCAGTCGAACGCACTGGTTTGTCTAATGCTGACGAAGACTTTCAATGTTATTTCCTGACCTTACTAACGGATTGTGTCTGTATGCCCATTTGTCTGTCTGTTGTCTGTCACTGACGTAGCCATGGGGAGGGCAGCTGGGGGCACCTGTGCCCCTTAGGAGCTTAATCATTTACTCAAAATACTTCATTTTAGCACAAAAAATCGAAACATTTTTGGGGAAGGGGCACAGCCCTCTCCCCAGACCTTTCTTCTGGTGGGGAGGGAGACCCTCCCCACACTTTGCCCTGCAAATGCCCCCTTACATTCTGGTCCTGGCTACGCCAGTGTTGTCTGTAACGCATGCATTGTGGCTAAACGGTACGTCAGCGGAATACTGTCTGAACAGGTTGCCCGACAGCTACCCTTCGGTACCGAATCAAACTTCCATTTTGATCCGTCATTCCCAAAACGGGCTGTAATTTATTTATAACTAATCCGTCATGGCGCCTGGCGAGATAACTGTGCGTGACGTCTGTTATACTAGCATTAATTGCAACATTCCAGAGCAGCGTGAACGTAGCGTCTATGGAACTGTTGTCGTCTCAGGGTAATCGCTTTCTGTCTGCGATCGGGAGTTGGACGCTGGCTTTTGGACATATGCGATATGGTCGGCCTTCCCTAGCGATAGCTGGGCTTTTTGTATTAATTGCCACGGCACTGAGTTCACTGTCAAATAATGCTGTTGTTTTCACTCCAGTGATGGGTAAGTGTGAATTTTAGCGAATTGCAGTTGCAGTTAGAATTACCTTTTTTCCACAGAATTAATTAGAATTGGAATTATATGATGCTAATTAATTGTTAAATTAGAATTAGGCACATTTGATGAGTAAAACTGTAAAAAAGTACAATGATCTGTGTAATGTAATACTGCAAGCTTTTTTCATGCCAACGTACGACGTATAGAAAATTATATAAAAAGTTAAAATCAATTAAACAGCTATTTGTCAGAGTTTAGAACTCGGTCAAGTTATTCTTTAACTATAGTCTACAAAATAAGTGCCCTTTAATCATCAGCCATTTACTTCGAATTCAGTTAGAATTATTTTTTGCTGTAGTTACGTTGAATTACGATTAGAATTAGTGTTTGTTAATTAATCAGTTAATTAGAATTTTAGCTGAAGAAGTAGTTAATTAGGTAATTAATTAATTACTATCTACTGGTTCATTACCCTTCACTGGTCTCCAGTGCAATTTGTTATATAGTCGCGTCCGGTAACAGCCGCTGCGAGCGGCTGGCAGCTGCTACGATACTTCCAGTAGCGTATCGGCTGCCAGCCGCTCGCAGTGGCTAAGGTACCGGACGCGCCTCATGTAAACAAGGTGGGCAAATCGCCCATCCGCTCCAGGAATTTTGCCCAAATGCAATTATGGATGTTCAAAATTTCAATTTTGTTTCTAAATTTTTCCAAAATGAGAGCTTTTTAGCCCCACGTTTTGCACTCTTGGGCAAAATTGTTCTGACAAAAAAATTCCGAGAATATTTCAACCGTCCAAAATTATGCTTTCTCTCCTGCACCCCCCTCCTCTTTCCGGCAATGACACAACTGCCCACCTACTAATTTCGGCTTAAAAGTTGCACTGCTGGTTTCACTACTGACTGAGTATGGCTTGAGTTTGCAATAACGTTGCTTTGCTTTTGTCGCTTGTATATTTGTTGACGATTTTTTTTATTCCATTGTTTGTTTTTACACTTGTTTTTCGTTATTTCATCTGTTGGTGTGATTTTATTTATGTACGCAGCCTATTTCAGCTTAGGCAATATATAGCGTTGGTCGCATTCACTTGCGTTGGGTCACGTACAGTGCCAGGCAACACGGCGTTACTCCATATGGCAGGTGACGCTCCGTAGCCCTGAAATGGGTTTTCATGAAGAGCTATATCATCACCTTTAACCTCACTTCAACTTTATCATTTGTTAGGGTCCATACACTTTTGATATGTTTGTACATTACTGAGACGTTTACTGTATATTTCGTCATGTCTTGCGTACTGTCAACTGCAGAGACTGTTCGTTTTTTCCTGAAATATATTTAACATAATGAGCTTAAATGCGTCGCGTATTGTATCAGATTCTACCTGAGTTTGCTGCTCTATCTGTTCGTAGACTATGCGCAACATAACTAACGTTAATTATGTTATTACACTATTTACTAACTATTGGTTTCCATAAACATGATTGATTTGTATAACTGGCGGTAGTTTTGTTATAGACAGCTGGTTAACACTTAATGGTTTTTTAAACATAATTGACCTTCAAGTGAGTTCTTGTTGTGCCCTTCACAACCTCGAAAGTCTACAAACACAGAACGTTTATGTCAACGTTTTCCATAACGTTTAGGGCTCCCATAGGTTATTTAAAAAGCTTGCATAGCAACGAGAAGTGCAGCTATTAATAGTCATCACGTTTGATATCTAACGCTGCTTTTTATATCGGACTACTAAAGATGGGCGGTGACAACTTCATGTTTGAATATGTTTCAGAACTTCTTTTAAAGTATATTTTAAAGGCTGTTGTAATACTTCCAGTGGAAGTTTGAAATTGTTAGATATAATATTTTTATTGTGCAACAAACCCTTAGCAAATTTAACAGGAGACGTAGCCTATAATATACGCAGAGGCGGATTTAGACATGCTCACAGGGGAGAGGCCCCACGGGTCAGAAAAGTTATGGGTTTTTTCAGCCGTTTATGGAGGGTGGGGGTTGTAGGCCACATTATAGGCTACAATATCAACGGCCATTAAAGCACAGTGTTTGAATTGTGAAAAAATAGCTGAGGGTTGAACTTTTCGACGGTTGGAACCCGACCAAAATTGTGATATAAATCCTACATAGTATATATAGCTGACCCTACAAAACAATTTGAAAGTGTGTTAGGGGTGTTAAGAAGACAGTTGGGGGTTCAGCCCCCCTAACTTCCCCCCTCCCTCCCGGCAATTCAAACACTGTCAAAACATCACAATCATCTTCAACATGTTTTGCAGTCCTACATTCATTCTTATCTCTATTCTTTCCCCTTAGCTTGCTTTGTTTCCAAATATTTTGCAGGCACAGAACAGGTCCAAAAATCGACGACAGTTGAGCTTCGTCCCTTACTTCACTGGTGGAGCTTACTGTAGCCTAACGGTGCTCCCAAATTTAAGGGAAGGGACAGGGAAACATGAGCAGAAAACGAAGACGATGAAAGGGTCATGAGAAAAGTGTTCCAAGGCCTCAGAAAGATATACGCCCCTTGGTTCCAGTAGTTCCAGTAAGAAAAGTGACTGTTCTAGCACGTGAGCCACATGCGTGAAGTCTGCAGGTAGACTGTTCTTCCACCGTACCATCTAAATTTATCTCCACGTCCACGGACAGCGTTCACGCTCGCACGTGAGCAGTCTTTGTACCAGAATCCACCGCCGTTGTACACTGCACAGTTATTTCTGTAGTTTGAATTGTTCCACGGATCGTTGTCACGGTCGTATGCGGTGAACATCATCCCGTCGTGGTGCAGAAATCCGTATCTTGCACTTCCACTTCCTGCTGTCCCTGCGTTACCAGAGTACCCGGATACATGCATCAGGTAGTTGGTTGCCTCGCTGGTTACGATAAACCTACTGTACTCGGCGTATTGCCAGTTGCCATTGTTACGTGTCTGCAGGTCAAACCTGAGCTTGTAGCGACCGGTCTTTGTCAGCTGATGAAGCAGTTCGTTGCCGAGCCAGAAGTTTCCTCTCGAATCGTTGAATCCGACTTTAAACTCCGCCCACGAACGGTTGAAGGCATTGGTTCCGTCGACATTTTGCTGGACCAGCAACGGAATGCAGTTGACCGCTGTACAGAACCAACAAATTGAAACCATTTTTCTGACACTTTTACTGTTTCAGCGCAGTTTTTTGTTTGCTTACACATTGCTTAACTAATTATCGTAGCCTCGGGCTCAGTCACAGATTGAAACAAACTCAAAGGGAGAATACTTAAAAAATAGGCATATATGTTAGCTTATGAAAGAGGTCCGTCTTTACGTTCTCTCGATTGAGTTCTGAACAGTGATGTTAATCCTTGTCCTGGCCCTTATCCTCAAGGACTCCTTAAGGATCAAATTGAAGTCCTTGTCCTTGTTTTTGATACAAAGTTCTGGTTATGGTCCTGGTCTTTGGCGCTCAAGTCCTTGTCCTTGTCCTGGTCCTTAAGGTTAAGTCCTTGACAAAATTCTTGAAATTCGTTTTTAAACATGACCAGGACCACGACTTTGTTGCAAGGACAAGGACAAGGACTTTTGCCGAAAAGCCTCTAATGGACGGATTTACACGAAATTTTGCACAAGGGGTCGCCTCGCGGACTTCATCACCCGTTTCAAATTTTGTGTCGATCGGTTGAGGGGTTTCGGATCTGTGAGGGGTCGAATTTTGCCACTCCCCATTGACAGTCTGTCGCCATTAGCACAGGGTTTCAGTACCGCGCGCCTGTGATAAACGATTGGGCGACTGAAATGACTGACTGGAATGAACGAACGAATGAATAATGTTCTCAGTTTAATATTTCAGTCCTTATAGGGAAGTGCGTACCTTTAATCAATCATTAAATCAAATTATTAATTGATGAATCAGCGAACGATCGAATTGATCAATCAATCAATCAATTAATCAGTGTATTTATCGGTCACACTTTAAATGCGGAATAGACTTAGCAGGCAAGTGAATGACAAGAAAACGAGATGTTCACTCACATAAAGTTGACGAGTCGTACTGAGTGAGCTTCCGCAGTATCAGATGGAAAGATTCAAGGAGGTTTTTTTACTTCTGCCAAAGCTTCTGTGGTCAGATTTACCAGAGTCTCATTTTCTGTCTGTTGGCGTGATCCAAAAAGGTTCTTTATTTGTGCCATGTCTTCTTTTATCTGCTGTACGTCTCTTGCCGTTCCAGTTTCTTCCTCATTACGAGATCCGAAAAGACTCTTTACTTCTGCCAAGCCTTCTGTTATCAGACTTACAGCTCTAGCGGTCTCATTTTCTGTCTTTTGCCGTGATCCGAGCATGTGTTTCATTTCTCCCAAGTCTTCTTTTATCTTCTGCACGGCTCTCTTTGTCTCATTTTCTGCCTGTTGACGAGATCCAATGACGTTCTTTACTTGGTCCAATGTGGCACGGTTCGTTAGCTTCATGTTTGTCATGTCCGCTTTTATCTCATGCACAAGTTCTTTCCACGTTCTCGGCTGACAAAATGTCTCGTCGTCATTCACGGTTGGCTGAGCATAGGCCTCAAAAGTCATCATCATTAGGCCTATCGTCATCGTTATTAATCCACCTATCATAATCACCTGCAGAACTGCCGCAGGACCGTATAGTAGTGCTTTGAACATGCTGCTACAGGATGAATTCAATGGTACTGTAATGTGCATGTAACTCGGGGCTTTTACGTGTTGTATGGTCAACGCAGTTGAACGTACACTGTATGCGTTTACTGCTATGCTGTGACAATGCTATACCGTAGATAATTTGCACAAGCTTTGCTTGGCTCTGCTTCATCAAACTGCATCCTGCTGACTATAAACCAGACCCGATACTAAATGTCGAGCTGTCACGTGAACACGGCACTCTGTGTCCGGTTTAGATAGTCAGACTGACAAACGTTTATGCCCAGTTGTCGTAGCTCAAATTACCCCAAGCGATTACGATTTTCCGCATTTGTAAGGTTCTAGATGTGTTTGGGTGATCATGTTGTTCATTCGTCATTATTAGTCCGCCGATAGTTTTCGGAAGGACTTACGTTTTAGCCCAGATGTTAATTTTTTTCCGAGCGCGAGATCTCCGAGATGCGTGGGCCGACCGGCTTGAAATTTTGCACGATGGTCAGTACTAGGCCCTATTTTATAA
>Ga0209367_1011671_pt1 | contig 11611 bp, 7 predicted proteins | sample WorMetLIZISLAND2_FD_187412 | JGI IMG/M metagenome (GOLD analysis project Ga0209367, IMG submission 187412) | Marine gutless worms symbiont microbial communities from Max Planck institute for Marine Microbiology, Germany - Olavius geniculatus... ... | reverse complement strand
TCCAACATGTAGGACACATCATGAAATAAACACTGCTGACCACCAGTTACCATTAATCGCGCAAATGCTAAAGCCTATTCCACCCTAAAGAGTTGCTGCACAGTGCCGAGCAATACATTTTCATGACGAATTTTTGTTTACTGTCAAAAAAGCTGTGAAATTTACCTGTCGTTTTTCCGTACAATGTGCTTGTTGATAATGACTCCATTACGGCAACAACACAAAGTGGGTACGATTAATTTTTTAGTGATGATCCAATACATTCATGTATTTTATGTTTGACACCAGTTCCCAATTCAGATAAAAAGTAGGAAAAGGTTATGAGACTGAGAACGAATGTCCCTTGACATGGACGTCAGGTCTTAGGAGGTTAAGTATATTCTGTTATTTGAGTGGTTGACCCTGGTTTCATAAAATTGCCATTGTGTCTGACATTGGAGTTTGGGCAGTCACGAATGCTGTGCTTAATTTATAGCTGTTTTTGATGGTCTAACATGTTAGGCAGGCCCATAGATGTGTATATTATAAATACGCTAATTTCATTCTAATAACACTAATATTGTTCTAACTTCAATCTCAATACAACAAAACAAAAACTTTTTTGAAATTTTCATCTGCCATGCCTTCGGCAGAAATTAGAAGGTCTTTGCTAACAGCTACTGCACTCGGGCCATGGTAGGGTTGTGCACGAAATTAGCGTATTTATTATATACCTATCTATGAACTAACGAAAACCGTTCTAAAAGCCATTGAAAACACAGCTTATGCATAAGTGCTTATTCTGTGCGCTATATTAAACTATTGCTTATGCTATGTTAGTGTCATGTTTGTTTAATGTGTAAATCCATGTTCTCTGTTGCATGGTTTTGTCTTTGTTATGGAACTGTCTTTATCCGGAGAAAGTTGCCACTAACTTTAGCTCTAGTGCTTTAGCTTTCCAGCACTTTGTGATGACAGTTTCTAACACTACCTGCAGGTAGTGTTTTAGTGTTTAATGGTTTAAAGGAAATTTCATCACAGCTTTAAATCAACATTGACTTTGAAATGTTGTGTAACAGCTTTGAACAAGCATTTGCGGAATATATTGCACAATATTGCTGGATATGTATATAACTCATTATCTGTGTACTGGGTGAGATTGGGATATCGTTGTGGTATTGTATGATGTTGAAGAACAAACAAGTTGTGTAAGTATGTGGTTTGTGTTTCCATTATTACTGATTTTTAATTGTTTCAGCAGTTAGTTGCCCAGACTGGTACATGCGTGTGCTGTGTAAAATGCAGGTTCACGGCAAGCGTTTTGTGTACAAGTTCGTCTGTGATCTGACGACGGCAATCGGTTACTCGCCTGCCGACATCCAGCAACTCATCGCAATGTCCGCGGCTGAGAACGATCTGCGGGATTCCCTGGGTGAAAACCCAGAGTCAGCGACAATAAAACTGGAGCGCCTGCGTGAGATGCTTCGGACGCCCGGAGCAGTCCGACGAGCTGATACGCGGACTTTCACAGCAGCAACAGCCGTGCCAGTCGTTGTAGCCCCAGAGGACCTCATAGTTGATGGCACAAGTTGAACACGGTTTCACTCACTGATATATAAACTTACTAGCAAAGGTGCTTCGCTAGCATGCGTGAATGGTTTTCAACAATGTTGCAGCTTAGCGGTCTAAATTTCTTCTAACATATCATATACACAGTATTTAAACCTCATTGAGCTGGCACTGATACTGTTTTCACAACTTTTTGCTGCGGTCTTGCATCGTATAGCGAATGACGCTATAGTGTATGTAATCTCAGCTTATTTTAAGTACCATACTATAACTATTGTACTTTTAAAGAACACTTTTGTTAATATAATAAGTACGATGCCACACTGTCTGGAGTGGTATAAGCTCTTATTCTGTACTCGCTTACCTACTCCAGCATTGCACTGTTTGGTATAGACAGCTATGAGATCGCACATGGGGCAAGTCTATAGTTTCACATGTAAGCAGTCTATAGTTCTGGGATTAAGGAAATGGGCTAGAACTAGCCCTAACCCCTTACCTTAACCCTATTCCCAACAGCTACTCATGGTGTATACTGTATATGGTCTGTTAGGAGTTTATAGACGGCAAGACTGCAATATTACTTGTTTTTTTTTGCTTGTGGTGGATGTAAGAAAGCTGTTGAGCTGCAGTTTAACGCGTTACTGTGACAGTTCATTTGTCCCTCTGATGTGAATGGGCATTCGGCAAGAACAGCTATTGCACGACTGCACCTTGTCATCATAACTGTGAGAATATTGCCACCAGCTTTTTGTGTAATTTCTGTTTGATTACTACCATATATGTGCATATGTCTAGAGCATATTTTCTTATACCGGAATGTGTTTAATGAGTAATCAGGTATGTGGAGAGCCAGAATAATTGTTAAATGGAGTTTTTAGAGCAGTTTGCATCTGCATTCAATTTACTGGAGATACGGTATTTGTTTTGGTGAATACCAAATATTGCCAGTCCCCCAAAATGTATGCATAGATGTTCCATGTTTCAGAGTTCCTACAGGTCAGGGTGGAAAAAGTCGGGGAATTTGTATGGTCAGGGAAAGATATTACTTTTGTAAAGTCAGGGAAAATGATCTTGGATCATGCAGACTGCAGATTTCTTTGATTTTTTTGTGTCTCCAAATATTAAAAAGCAGGTAAGTTTGCAGTTTCCATTAAATGTACTAAAGCTAGAAGTGTTTCAACTTCAGGGAGCTTTGCCCCCTGACTTGTTGACCAGGGCTTTTGTCGTTTGTTACCCATTAATAGTGTTTCATTACCTTATGATATAGTGTACCATTTATGACATTTGTGTGATAGGTTATTGTTCTGACAAAGTCTGGAAAATTGTCATTCCATTACTGGAAAAGTTGGGGAATTTTGCTACAGAATACCTATAGGAATTCTGTGGTTTATTTCTGTCAACCACAATCACATGTAGTGTACACAAAAATTGAGTTTAATTTATTAAGTTCGATTCGTTACAGTTTAGTTTGATAATGGTTGTGATATGAAGGATGAGGGAAGATTACTAGAACTGTCATTACTGTTATGTATTCACATTTTTAATTGACAGTTTTTACAGTTTTAGGCTTGGGTTCAATATTTTGTGTTTCATGTGTTTGTTCGTTTTTCCTGTAAAGGTTAAATTTTGTGTTTTGTTATTTTTATGCATGAAAGCAGCTACTGCTTTCAGCACATCTTAGCCATCGCATTTCTGTCCGTATGTCTGTCTGTCCATCACACGAGTGGATCAGTCAAAAACGGTGCAAGCTAGTATCACCAAATCTTCACTGTCAGCTGCCTGGAAGACTAGTTTCACTAACCGTAAAGCTTTTCCATAAACTCGAAGGGGGTTACCTCGAACAAGGATGTAAAATGAAAGGGGGTGGGAAAATTTGCGATTTTTAGCCACTGTATCTCAATAACAGTGCAAGATAGGGCTTGGGTTACTGTCAGTCACTAATAGGAAGTCATACAGTGGCTTCGATTGCCACCAAATTCAGTGATTTTGAACGCTAAAATAGGGTTATTATGGATTTTTTTGGTGACCTTGGGCTGAGAGAGACATTTCAAGAGCGAATTGTGCCGAAACCAGTTGATAGACATTTAAACGCAGTGTATGAAATTTTTAGCATTGAACGTAGATTTTGACAGTCCAAGTCTCGATTTTCTAGGTTAGGGTTCAAGTTCACCGTCACCGTGATGCTTTGGAAACTCTGGTTCTTGTGGATGCTTTGCATTCCTTGTGTTTAGCTAATGACAGAAGGCATGCATTACGTTGCTCTATGGTATTTATACAATATACTGCTCTATGGCAGGAGACGGTAATTGGCTGCACGGTGTGTGAAAATATTCTGCAGTAATCCACCAAAGGTTCTTCATCGTGGATACATCAATAGTGGACGCTTCTAGGCGAAATACTTCAGTTAAGACTCGTGAATGCAGTAGCAAGGTTTATACAGGCTTCATGCCATTGCTGTCACTCAGCTTCACTTCACTGAGTGAACTGTTATTACTTCAAGCACTTGACTTTATTGTCTAATAGGTTTCTGTTCCAGTTGCAGTTCTGTGCTTTTTTATTTTTTAGATATAGTCCTATAAAACACAACAGTGGCATGGTAAACCTCTAAATTTTAGCCTGTTGGAAAATATGCTTCCAACAATAGAAAATGTTGGACTGAAAATTCTACATTTTGGGGAGATTTAGTGAAAATGGAGTTGTTTAGAACCCGTAATCTGCTCTGTTGGAAATTCATGGCTCTCTGCTTGGAAACTGCTAATTTCAGCCCCTCCCCCTGGTCTTCTTAAATCATGATGTCGCTAATGAAACGTGCAAGTAGCAGTGTATTATTTTGTGCACAATGTTTATTTCCATCTTGAGACGTATAAATAGCTGTGTATTGATGATAGTACATGTTTCACTGATAATGCTGTCCGTGAGTGTGAATATACAGGGTGGGCCAAAAAATGACCCAACTTGTTTTTGTCGGAACTTTGTCAAATCTCCGCCAAATTTGATAATTTTTGGCATACATATAGCCAAGACGATAAAAATATGTAAGGTACACTCATTTTCCCCCCCACTTAATTTATGCCACTGCACTACCATGTAAAATGCAGATGCTCCAGATTCTTACATTATGCGGTGATTATCAGTATCAGATTGTTCACTTTTCATTATCAGTTTCACAAAGGGCGTCATGTGATTTAATAATTTTGTGGTATTAAATATCTTACACTAAAAATAGCAGACAACAAAATAGCTAACAGATGAGTTCAAAACACGTGTTATCCACGAATGAGTGCTGTACAGTTTGATCAGTTGATTATTAATGCCGCTACCAGCCGTGACATGTCTACACAATGGCATAGACACTCGGGGCATAAATTCTGATAATTTAGAAGCAAGTTGTTACCCAAACTTATAATTCTGCTGGATAAGTCACATTGTAGTTCATTGTGTGCTTAATTTAGTCGTTAGAGCTTTTACAGAGGCAACAACTCAGCATCACACAATGATTGGAGCATCTGCATTTTACATGGTAATGCGGTGACATAAATTACGTGAGGTAGAAAATCAGTGTACATATTTCTATCGTCTTGGCTATCTGTACGCCAAAGATTATCATAATTGGTGAAGATTTGACGAAGTTCTGACAAAAACAAGTTGGGTCATTTTTTTGGCCCACCCTGTACTGGCAGCCGGCTGTGCTTGTACTATGATTTGTGCTGACATCGACTTTGTGCATTGTCTTGTGTACGGTGAGTTTTCTTCTGCCAGCTCAGCTCACTGCTTACCTGGCATTGACTTGACTCGTTCTGAATGATTAAAATTATTTTTGCTGCACGTCACATGCCATTTTATGATTATTTGTGTTGATTAAATTTAACATGTTTTCATTAGCCTGAACAGAATAATTCCTAGAGGTTCTGCGTGACACATTGGAAGAAATAAATCACTGACATATCACCAGATTTTGCCATGACATTGATATCAGAAAACCAGAATGATCAGGCCTGTCTGATATATTCATCGTGCTATGTTCTAATTTGTTATCAGGTAGGCCCAATCATTCTAGTGAGTCTTCTGAATGATTGGGACTACTTGGTAGCGAATTAGAGTATACTTTATTGGAGATAGTGTCTGTAGCTTGTAGCGGCTGTTTGACTATATGTAGCTAGGTTTTAAAGTGTCGTTATGATGCTTACTTTGCCATGCTCAGACAACAAACTTCCTACATGTGAAGCCATTCCTGCCATGCCTATCCCAGTCTACCTCGACGATCATTGAAGCTAATACACGTATGTGTCGCTCGTTATTTTGCCATTCAGTAAGCGTTGGTCGATGGGCAAAATTGCTCGTTTTCCATAATTACCATAAACAATGTGACAGTTGCGTCGCTCTTCGAATAATGATCAAATAAATGTTCATAAATTCATTCACAAACTGAAATGCAAGGTTAATGTTGGCATCGAGCTATATGACTTAATCGGCCTGTGTATCGCTGTTCGCTTATTATCCTTCCCTGCTGTTTCTATGAATGGTAAAGATTGCAAATCTATCGGCGTTAGTAACTTTTTATGCTGAATCCTCGCTATTCCAGTGCCTACTATGATAACGGCCACTCCACTCTTATCAACCAATCCACGTTTATTTCAGACAATTCCATAGCTCACAATGAAGTATACAGAATAAAAGACCCAACACTAATACATTTACAGTTACAAAGCCATTATATACAATCTTGTTAGACGATAGAGAATGATTTGCAAATACGTCAGAGTTATGAATAACGGTAGGCCTATCTTATTCCGGTCGAAGTTTGAGGATGTTTCACTAAGTTTATGTCGCCAATGTCAAGACTCACGGGAACGAAGATTTTGCTTTCCGCAAGTATTCCAAACTGTGTATCGACGATGCATCAGCATTACAGACAGACGGACACGTTGCGGCGGCAATACGGCCTGCGTGCGTGGCGCGGTGTAAATCGTTAGCTAAACAGCTAGCGACAAGCATCATGTCCTCTACCAGTGCGCCGTGCCTGTATAAAAGACCGATCACCAGACCGTCGAAGCCCTTTCTGCCGTCGTTCTGCTGTCGACAGTGACAGTGCAGAAATGGTAAGATAATTCTTGTAGAACTTTTTACTTTTCATTTACGGATATAAATTGTAGTCTCAACTTCGGTTATGCTTAATGTAACCAAAAATATGAACATTCGCTTCGTATATTGTTTTCGTTAGTTAAAACGAAAACCGGAGATCAATTATCTATTAGGTATTGGGATCTATGTGGTTCTGGAAGAGATTGAGATCCCCATCGATCTTTATCTTAATTTTTTTTCGTTCAAAACAAGACGTTAAACAACAGGTCGAAAGAATTAAAACTCGTCAGTTTGGCGCTGGCTGTGCTGTAACAGACAATATCATCAGTCATCGTTTAACTGAAATTGCAATCGCACAGTTAGTTATAAAAAAACCAAAATTAAATACGCAGATAAAAAATACACGGTACGTTATAGAAGTACGTAATAATACGGCAAAACACTTAAAAACAACAACGTAGCAGACGAAAAGGCTTTAGTGACATTTTGCAAAAACCCCAAAAGGAAGCAGTTGATCAATTTTTTAACGTTGCTAAATACAGGGTGGGCCAAAAAACCGGACCTGTTTGAGCGTTGATAACTCAGCGATGGTTACCCGTAGAAAAGTGCATGATATGTCAAAAGTTTTAGAATGTTGTAGACAAAAAGGGCCAAACTTGCATAACAAATCATTTAAATATTCTTTGCCTAATTTGCCTAAATCTTCATTACCTCTAAAGTTAGGCATTTGGCTGCACTCCCATGTGCCCGAGTTCATTAAACTCAAAAGCTCACTGCCAAAAAGTCCGGATTTAAATTCTGTGAATTATTCAGTGTGGGGGCATTGGAACGGATAGCATGGTCACAAAATTTCAGTAACTGACCAGCTAGAACGTGTGCTAATCGAATGCTGGGCTCAGCTGGTCCTGAACACGTTGACTCCAGCGATCGACCAGCTGCTTAAAAAGACTGATGACGGTTATGAATGCAAAAGCTTGGCAACTGAATATGTCGAATTTTATCTAAACTCAACGTATGTGTTAATAATTGTTGATATTTCACTGTATGCTGAATGAAAATCAACTTAAATTCATGCGTTACTGCCAATTTAGCATGATTTTAGGGATGGGACAGATTTGTGTAAATCAAGCAAAAATATTTGAATGCTAAAAATGCAAGTTGTACACTTCTTCTGTACACAATTCCGAAACTTTTGGCATATTACGCTTTTTTCTGTCAATAAACGTCGCTAAGTTATAAAAGCTCAATTATCCATGTTAAATCGATGTGTTACAGTCAAATTTGGCAGAATTTCGGGGGTGACGAATATTTATGCAAATTAGGCAAAGAATATTTAAATTCTTCACTATGCAAATTTGTCATCTATTCTCTACAGCATTCTGAAACTTTCGACGTATCACAGGTCTTTCTACCACTAACCGTCGCTGAGTTATCGACGCTCAAACGGGTCCGGTTTTTTTGGCCCACTCTGTACATACGATTGGTTCAGTTCAGTCGGTGCAGACGGTTTGATGCGTTGATGAAACAGTATACGTCGTTGGTGGTCGTGTCTCTACTTGCTGTCGTCTCGCTCTACCAAGCGGACGCCGGCGCCGGACGCGCTTTCCCCATTGATTCCGAGAACTACGTCACAGAGAAGTTCGACCGCATCAATTCTCGACTAGTAAGTTTAGTTTTCGTTTCAGTTTTGCTTCTACACGGTGTTTCATAAAAAAGACTCCTTTTTGTTTTTCTTATAATTCACTCAAATGATGATCAATTTAAACAAAATTTTTATCAGTTGTAGCTGAAGAAATACTAATTCAAAATATTGCAACAAAATATAGCAGTTGACTAAATATTCTTTGCTAGTCGTAACATAATGCTGACATCATAATGTGTCACCTTTACAAGCTTGATAGTCTCAACTGGTGCTGTCTATCGCTACCCTGCTCCGATGGTGAAAAATTTGGTTCGCTGATGACAAATTTTTGAAGTTTTACAGTTGTAGCCACAAAAACGTGCAAAGCGATCGCATTTACGTGTCTGTGGGGATAGTTGGAATTTCACATGTTCGAGCACACCGAGCTTGCAAAATGGTTGCGTTTTTTGATTGTAAAACGCTTGATTTCATGTCCCCATGTTGCTCATTGCTGACACGATAAACATTGTTCATTAGCAAACCAGATTAAGTTTACCATCGAAGCTGGGTAGCAACTGACAGCACCAGTTGAGACTATATCAAGCTTGTATTCGTGACACATTATGACGTCAGCATTACGTCACGACTAATAAAAAATATTTAGTCAACTGCTATATTTTGTTGCAATATTTTGAATTAGTATTTTTTTTAGCTACAACTGGTAAAAATTTTGTTTAAATTGATCATCATTTGAGTGAATTATGAGAAAAACAAAAAGGGGTCCCTTTTTATGAAACACCGTGTAGTTTCAGTTTTCATATTTTCTTCTTCTTTTTTGTAGTTTTTTAATCTTAGACTGTTCTTATAACCGTCTGTTTCTGGATTTTTTGGCTTTTCACATATGCGGTAACTAGTAGGCTAAGCCATTTGTTCCATTTCTCTCATTTTATTTCCGTTTAAAACAGTTTTAGTTCGTTTAGTTTATGTGTTTGATGAAACTTTTGTCTGCCAGATTTTTTCATGTGAATCATTCATCATATAAGTAAGTAAGTAAGTAAGTAAGTAAGCAGGCGCATATTTAAAATACACAATGTCAGCCAGTGGCCGAAAGTGAGGCACAATTATCTATCAGGTATTGGGATCTATGTGGTTCGTAATACTTTAGCTTCAGACTAAAGTATCAGCGAGCAAAACTTTTCCAGTTGATCTCACACTGTCTTGTCGATTGGCAATTCTTTATTGGCGAAATGTAGGAATGGGATCACACGAACTTCCTGGTAGATCTGGCCGGGCAGTACACCAACTGTGATCAGCTGGGCAAGAGCGGGACGCTAAACATTGACCGTCGAACGCCGGAAGGTGACACAATAACCGGCTTCGTGGATGACATCGAAGGCACGGGCACGGACATCAACGCCGTCAACGGATATATCCGTAGTTTGGTGGATCGATGGACTCGCGCCCGCACCTACGACTACATGGTATGTTTATCCTACATTATATATAAAAAAAACTGCAAACAATTTATTTAATGTTGTATAAGCGATGATGTAAAACAGCAAAAATCCAAAGTATAAGCACGACGTAATGTATTATCTTAGACATTTAATCTGTCCTCAGTAACCAGGGTCGTATCCCGGAATCTTTCTTGGTTTTGAGTTTCAGAAAGATAGGTTGAAAAATGTGGGAGCAGTGGGGGTCGAATTTTGGCTTTCCCATTGACTTGGCACATCGCTTATACAACAGCTTGTTGCTATCGCATAAGCCGTGATACTATCTTACACTACTCTAGACAGTGCTGTATCGTACTTAAACCTGAAACGACGCTCAGATCGCATAGACTACACCGTCGTTTGCTTCGTGGCGCACAACTGCAACAGTTTGTGAAAACAGTATGTTGAGTGCGGTTTAAATTATTACAGTAACGGTACGGCTTTTATTTCATAACCTGGCTGCTGCGTCCTTCTATTTGTCACCTTGCCACAGTTTCTACGGTGTTATATAGGGGGCCTAACTGCACATAATATATAATCTCACTTCGGTCGTCAAGCGTGACGAATATGATGATTGAAGTTACGCGTTTTTCTGCTGTTGCTGTATATATCACACGCATGTTTCGATTTGTCTGTGTTTTTTTCAGGATTTTTTTTATTCATTAGTTTGTTAACTATTTTTATGCAGTTTGGTCATTGCTGTCGTGAAACGGTGCAATATGCGGAATCCGAAATAGCCTTATTAGACGTTCAGAACTTGACGCGTATCAACCGCAGCGCTGACTACGTTCTTCGTCACACGAAATTATTGTTAGGCCTAACTGTAGCGTAACTCGCTGTAAAACAAGACGTGCTACGGCCTATTGCAGTACTGACTTTGAAGTTATCCAAGGTCGGTGATTTTCATTTCATCTGAAAGGGCGTATGCACCTTTCTATTAATGATTGGTGATTACTAACCATATCTTTCACCTTTTCTGAGATATGACCAGTTTTCCCTTGAAAACGCATATTTTTACCCCTCCATTCAATCACGAATTTTAAAACGTTCCATTGTTCCCTTTGCACTATCGCTGAAAGTTTGCATGCTTAGGTTTAACACACAGAGTTAATTATTCGTGTGAAAAGTTTTTTCTGTGATTTACCGTTTAGCCACAATATAGCCACATTATAGAGAGATAGACAGGCGGACAGATGACACATCGTGCCCAAGACGCCCCATCGCATAGCTGTAGCGCGTCAGCAATGTTACGCAGACGTCGATTTTCTACAGCTGCGCTCAGTGGCGTCATTTCAGTAATTTATTGGGAGGAGGGGTGTCAGTAATCTTTGGTTGGTCTCAGTCTATGTAATGTATTGTTTTGCAGCAGCAACACTGGTTCAAAGGCACGATTTGCATAAAAAAATTAAAATCGTAAATCGTTGGAGGGTCCGTCTCTATCCTCCTTCCCTTTAAATGACGCCTCTGGCTGCGCTTAGCGTTTGCAACAGTTTACCTTTCAATTTGAAAGCAAATTGTAACTCACTGCGCTGCTTTAAATCTACGATGTATAAAATGTACTTATTCCGTCAGGACTTTTAGCCAGTGTCACGCAACGTTTCGGAATTCCTGTTGTTGGTTGGTGGCGTGGCGTAGGTGGTAGCGCGTTTCGGCTGAAAAGAAGTTACTTACGCCGGGCCCGGTTAGTACTGCGATGAGTGACTGCCTGCGGGCAGGTAAACCATCTCGGTGCGAAGCCTGCCAGCTAGGTCGACTCAGCCTTCTACTCCCCGTGGGACGGTAAAATGAGTAGTAACTCATTTACATGGGTTACGGAAGGTGGGGACCTTGGTACAGCTGACTGGGGTTGCCTAGCCGGCCGCTGCGC
>Ga0209367_1011669_pt1 | contig 11613 bp, 7 predicted proteins | sample WorMetLIZISLAND2_FD_187412 | JGI IMG/M metagenome (GOLD analysis project Ga0209367, IMG submission 187412) | Marine gutless worms symbiont microbial communities from Max Planck institute for Marine Microbiology, Germany - Olavius geniculatus... ... | reverse complement strand
TATTTCGCGTGATCTGCTTTCCCTAGGTAGTGCAAAAGCATACATTGGGTGAGGTGGGAAACTAAATGGTCATTTGATGTCAGGTTGTGTCAGAAATATTCGTACCAAAAATTATCAAAATCTGATAATTTGTTTTCAAGTTACAGCCAAAAATGTCGGGGATGTTTTTTTTTGGGACACAGTGTAAATTCGGAAGGCCAGCCAGAGAATGTTAAGCAGCATCAGGCAAGTTTTAAAATTTTGCAACACACTATAAAAGGCCCTCACAGATCTGACAACGTTGTGCTCCATCCAACATTCTCATCGCTATATGAGCCTTTTTTTGAGGCCCTGTTGGGCCAAGCGTTCTGTACATGCTCATATCTGTAAAATGGGCTGGCTAAACAAAAATCCTGCATAGGCTGTGCCATGATTCTACCCGCCCAACAGACTTCAGAAAATAACACAAACAACAGTGAGAGGAATGTCTCTCATCTGGCAGAACACGATACACCATTGAGTGCATCATGACATAAGTATGTTTCATCGCAATCAATGATCAATGATCATACCTCATTGTTAAATGCTGCTTAGCTTATATATAGCTATGCAAATTACTGCACAATCGGAGAATCTGCATACACCGGGGGCCGAGCAACATTTAGTAGTTATACTTAGTATTTTCACTCCAGTCAAATGTGACAGCTGTAATGCAATGCGCTTAGCGACGGTTTATCACAGCCATAACACACTGAATTGTACAGAAAGATTCAACTGGCAGAAACCCTACTGCAGAAAGTGATGCGCCTCTTCGGCCATATCTGCAGAATGGACGACAGCAGAAAAATAAAGACCCTGGTGTTTGGAATGATAGATGGTTCAAACAAAAGAGGACGGCCTCACCAAGAATGGTCAGATGACATAGAGCAGTGGTGTGGGGCAACCCTGCAGGAGTTAAGCCACGCTGCCCTAGATAGGCAGCGGTGGGCAGCGATAGTAACAATGGCGGCAGACATCAACGGGCGTTGAGCCCACGGTTGTCAATGACGATGATGATGATAACACTCTGTCAACCACAGTCAACAAATGAGCACAGTTTAACACATCCGAGGTCTGCCATGATGCACTACACTCGCATTGAACAAAATGGCCACAGCATGGGGGGAAATTTAAAAAAAAACTGTTCAAAGACGTTTACCACAGATATTCCCATGATATTTTATCACATCGTTTTAGATGTTTCTGGCAAAACGTAAAAATATTCAAGCACCTAAGTTTCCAGACCTATTCTCACGTTATTTTACCACATCATGTTAGACATTTATGGCATCATACATAAATAATATTCACATCGCAGTCACGATGATTTTGGAAAACTGAAACAGAAAGACTTCCAAGATTCTCTCGCATCAAATCCAAAAACTTTCAGAACCTAATATGGTTTTCAAGAACTTCCCAGGTCCTGGAAAAATGGAAACATTTTTTCAAAGACTTTCAAGGACCTGTGGCCACTCTGATAATACACTTCAGACCCTGACGAAACATATACAGAAAAAACACTAGTATTGTATCAAGTCTGCTCGGGTGGCCAGCCATGAAGATGCACTGTTTCACCTATGTCAGCTGTAAAGAATCCACGCCGACCATCCTGCTTTACAGGCTGTGCAACAGTAGCTGTTGTACTAGTAGTCGTATCTTGCTTTGCATTGGCATCATGTTGTAGCTGTGTAATGCGCTGCCGAGGCTCCAGATAGAACTACAGAAACACACATGCAGTAGTAGTACTAATAGTGGTGGTCATAGTAGTAGTAGTAGTAGTAGTAGTATGTGTGCATATTTAAAGTGCACAATGTCAGCCAGTGGCCAAATCTGAGGCAGTAGTAGCAGCAGCAGCAGAGCAGTATAGTGTAGTAGTAATATCTGTGTTACAGCTCTGTCTTGTAGCTGCTGAACATGATCTCGAGGCTACAAATAAAACTAAAGAAACAGAAATGGAATGACATTCACAGATAATAAACAACTCATTTAACGTTATGTTTAATTAAAACTATTTAAACAAACTCTCGGGTTCAAACAGTGAGCAAACAGTGATAAGAATTTGTCAGATTACAACCTTTTGACTCAAGAGTGGCTTGGTGGGTGGTGCAATGGTTATGACGTTAAACTTACAATCAAGTAGTTGTGGGTTCAACTCCCACTCGAGTCGCTTAGTAAACGGATGGGTGACTGCCTGCAGACATGTAAACCATATCAGTGTATAACCAACAGCAAGGTCAACTCACTTTTCATCTCTCCAGGGTGGGTAAAATGAATACAGGTGTCGTGGAAAATTTGTCACACCTGGAAAATTCTTCCCACTTCAATATTCTCATGATGTAACTAACCCTAACCCTAACCCAAACCATAACCCTAGCCATAATCCTAACCCTAATCTTAACCCTAACCCGTACTGCGGCATGTGGGAGTTATTTTCCGGTGTGACGAATTTTCTGCTACACCAGCCTGACTTGCATGGGTTAAGCCAGGGCACAGGTGATGCTGTACGGCAGGTGAAGCTCCATAATTCTGTGATGGGTTACCATTACGAGCTAGAGACAACCTTTAACGTAACAGCCTAGCAGCACCGAAGATAAATACACATACATACCTCATGGGAGAATTTGAATGCACCCCAGTGAACGCCGATCGAGTTATATGCACCAACTTCTTCATGTATTTTGAATGCTTCTTCTGGATCAACGTGCTGGCATTGCATAAACCACCTGTCATTCAAACATCATTGAATTGTCATCAGTGGCAAACTTGTCATAACTACATGGTCCAGTTTCGCAGACTACATCACTCAGTGCAGCAAATTTTTTTTTTGCTAATTCTACTGTATCTTATTCATTAAGCAAATCAAGGACTGCTTGGATTATTCAACGTATGTATTTCAATTATTCAAATTGAATAAGCACTCACTATGCCTATTCAACAGAATATTTTATGTTGTAGCAAAGTTTTGCCGATCGTTGAAGCAGAACTGTCCAGGAGGGTAAGTCATTTTTAATATAATTAAATATAAAAAAATTACCAGTTTACATTACTGTGTAAGGGCGACCAAGTCACACATCCAAAACAGCATAAATCATTTTGCTAGGACACAGAGTGATAGAACGACGAACTGGCTGCCCTTACAAGCCATGTGACATGACCCCATTTAACGTTTTCCACCCGCATTATCCCGTAAGCCAACAGGGGAGAGTTGCCTGAATTGGAACAGTTCCTTGATTGGAACACTTTACTTACTCGAAATCTATGAGCTGCTTACTGAAAGTGAGGAATAATTAGTACTCTACGGTGGTTTTGCTTTCGATTTTAGGCTAAGTATGGTGTGTGTTATCGACTCGATTTGCAGTTAATGATGATTGTTGATTTTTGATTGATAGGCGTACGACCTTACATGCAGCACCAGTAGCGAGGATGGCACATGCCATATTTGTGAAGTGACTTCATAGCCGCTAATGCTGTGCACACTGGATGTTTATCGGTGTCAGGTGTATGAGCGATAATGTGATGGAAACAACGGCTGTGCTGCTGCAGTGATTTGTAAAATGTGTTTAAACTGCGCTGAATAGAACAGCTATAGCTTCCTTAATTGGAACAAAATGCTGAGTATGTTCTGTTTAAGAAAACTTTCTCATATTATTGCAACACTGCTCAGTCACTTTTGGCTTAGATATGCCAAGCAACTGAGTCAGCTGACATCTATTTCGCCACTAAGAGCTTGTTCCACTTTAGGCAACTACCGCTGTGCACATTAATTAGATTTTTTTGTTGTTACTTGATTTTTTGGAAACAAAGTTGAATCTCTTTTGGAAGACTAGATTCAACTTTGTTTCCAATTTGACTCTTTTAACTATGGAGGAGCAGTACATTTAATCAGCTGGAAAATATTTGTATCACATTTGCATTGACTACGTTTATATTAGCTTACAAGATAATGCTGGAGTGGAAAAGGTTAAATGGGGTCACGTCACATGGCTTGTAAGGGCAGCCAGTTCGTCGTTCTATCACTCTGTGTCATAGCAAAATGATTTCTGCTGTTTTAGATGTGTGACTTGGTCGCCCTTACACAGTAATGTAAACTGGTAAGTTTTTTATATTTAATATTTGCTGTTTTATTAGCAAATTAAATTGTGTATTTGTGAGTTAAAAGCAATAATGTGACCAAAAAAAATCATGTGACCATTTGACTCACAGTGGGTGACTTCCTATAGGTGGTCCATTGTAACCATTTGTCTATCTTGAACCGTTACAAAGATATGGCACCTCAAATATAATGGGGTCACAACTTTTGACCTTTTGGGGTCATGTGACGTCATCGGTCACGTGACCATTCAACTCGGTATATGTGGTTTCCTATTGTTGGTCCATTGTATCCATGCGTCTATCTTGCACCATTACGGAGACATAGCATATCAAAGGCAATGGGGTCACGAGTTTGACCCTTTTGGGGTCACGTGACGTCATCGGTCACGTGACCATTTGACTCAGCATACGTGGTCCTACTGGTGGTCCATTGTGACCATGCATCTATCTTGCACCGTTAGGGAGATATAAAGCCTCAAACTTGCATTTGCCCATGTTAAAAGCCAAAACTTCACTGCGCATGAGCCGTGTCACGTGACCTGTAGGCAGGGGATCCAAAATAACCGCATATTTGGAATTCCCGTGGCCACATTGCCTATTCACTATGCCACTTTTGTGAGGCTACAATGACGATTAAAGGTAGTTTGTATATGAGCATATCCATTGTTAAGCATTTTCAGTTGTAATTTTTCAGTCCGAAAATGAGCCTAAAATTTTCGGTTTTGGGGGGATTTAAGGGGGAAAATATGAAAGATAAATGCTGAGACCCCCTAGAAAATCAATCCCCACCGAAACACATCATCCAGTGCAAGCGGCGATACTCCCAAAAATGTGTTCTCCATAGCTTGGCAAGAAAAGTATTTTAAAAATGAAAAAATAACCCAATTGAACATTATATTTCACCACTTTGCCACGCCACCCCTGCTGGGCCGATTTGTACCATTTTTGGCAGATAGGGTCAGACCGCCAACGTAATCATCCAAGTCAAATTTTAAGACGATTGACTCAGAGGTTTGGGGACTACAAGTGCCCAAAGTTTGGGGTTTCCCACTGACTTTGATAGTCGCCCTTACAACAGTGTTATGCACTACCGTGCTACACTGTGAAAATTGGCATTTCTGTTGGGAAGCTTTACCAACTGGGATTTGAACTGGAATATAAAAGCTGTCAACAACAACAAAAATGATTCATTTAGTACAAGAGTATAACTACTACAACAACAACTACTTCAAGTATTACTAACTGTGGGTGTAGGCTGTAGGCACCAATAAACAGCGACTACAATGACAACTACAACAACAGCAAGAACATTATGTACTACTTCGACTGCAATTACTACATACTGTAGGCTGTAAGCACCAATGGGAAGTGCAGCCAGATTAAACAGACCAAACTAAGATTTGATCAGTTTGAATTACGTATTACTGTAAATACGACTACAAGTATATGACTACTACAACTACCACAACTACTACTTTACTACTACAACAAATACTACTACTACTGCTGCTACTACTACTACTACAATTATACTCGCCGTGGGCTGTAGGAACCAATGGGCAGCGCAGCCAGATCAAATGGACCAAACTCAGATTTGATGAGTTTGAATATCATATCATTGTAACCGGTGTCTCCGGAAAAATAGAACCGATGCCGAGGACCCAGAACACACCAGCCACCCCACAGCGTCTGCACACAATATCCATGCAGTATAATTCATTATATAAACTAGAAGGGCAAACGGAGAGTGGAAGCCTCTGCCAATGCTATGTCATTTTTCCACCGTGCGGGCCAAGACTAACTTTCCCCGAAAATTTCAGCCAAATCTGCCTGTAACTTTTTGCGTAATCTGGCCACAAAACAAGCCAACAGACTGAAAAATAAATGCCTGGTATCGTATAAACTCCTGGATGGCAACAAAAACCTTACTGAGCCACAGGCCTATACAGTGGCACTGATCTATAGCTTCTTTAGCACTAGAAACCTGACACCAGTTCAAGATGCGATACCATGTACAAACAAGGTTAGTGCATATTGCTGTGTGTCTGCATCCCATCGTTTGCTGGTACTCATTGCACCTAACCAGGGAGGGATGGCCAGGCTGAGTTGACCTGGATGTATAGTTTACACATCTGAAGATGGTCAGTGGTCACCCATCCAAGTACTAACCGCAAACGACAATGTTGACACTACCAACGACATTACCAACTAAGCCAGACTGTTAATTAATGATCTTAATTAATTTTATAATATGCCAATAAAACTTTAAATTAATTCTTTCATTGTAGCATGACAGTGAGTCTCTACTCACAACACAGCAGCATCAGTTATTTAACTTTACTCCCACGACTGCACTTGTAACACCTCTACCAAAGTAGCAACGTCTCATTACACTTTTCCCATCGTTTTGGCAAATCTTCTTATATCCAAGCCAGTGTGTCTAGTGTCTGTGACGACAGGTCAAATGCATAATGCAGGCGTGATAGTTTTCAATAGCTACTTATAAAAGAAAAACTTTTTGCACATTAATAAGCAAATAATAGCACATAATTAAACAAATAATGCATCATACCTTGTTGTCGTCCATGAGGCCGCGCTTGCTCCAGTGCTGTGCCGGCACACAGGCAAATCTTACACTTTCCCCGACGTCGCTATTAGCCCCACCATTATCTCCTACCAACTCACGCTGTTGCCACCAACTCAATTCTATGACCCTTTGACAGCCGGCCTCATGCATCCATTGCCTTAAACCAGACGGTACAAACCAACGGAGACCTGCCCCAAACCTACCACAGCATCAATCATCACAGTAACAGTGATGGCAAACGACAACGCTTATGGTGCGGTCAACACAAGACAACCGTTGTCGGAGTTCACCGGGTTCGTTTGATAAATGTAGCACAATTGCTGGGCAGCCGCAGAGTACCAAAAGATCAAGCCAGTGATTTGAAAGCTGCAGATATGCCAAAACTGCTAACTACATTCACCATTTATTAGCACCCAGCTCAACATCTGTTCTGATTAACTCTGATTTTATGATACTGCTGTGGAGAAAAGGCAGAGTTAACATCATCACATTACATTTCAAAAAGTCGTCAAACAAAAATTTAAAGAGTTATATGAATTTAATGCAGTGTTGTATTTTTGCTCGCAAAAACCTACTTCTGAAAGTCCAAATGTTTAAATGGATTTAAACAGATAACAAAAACTTGCTGTGAACTGGTACATACCAATACTTGAAAATAACAAACTAATTTTTAATTGCATACACAAGTAACTACACTGACTGCCAATAAATAATGTAGTGTTGATACGGAATGTTGCCAGAATCGGGTGTTTTTTGTTGGAGTTACGAAAATGTACATTAACCACAGGGTTTACTTATGTAATGCCATATTGGTAACGGTGATATTTTGTCATCAATATTCAACAATTCGTAACTCCGCTCAGAAATAATATTTTTAAACGAAATTTGGTGGTCTCTTTTGTAATTTATTGGAGATTAATCGTATGAAATTTTATTTGAATTCGTTTAGGTTTGACATCTTCATTGTACGATGTCTAGGGGGTTACTTTTTTCCAGACACAGTGTAGATCACTGCGACAGTATGTGTGAAACTTATCTGTCACAAACTGTAATATTTTAGAAGCAAGCTTCACCATATCGTGACTAAAGAAGAAATACCTCGTTGTATAAAAATGTTATACTAGTTAAAAACGATTAACAGAAATGAGACCAAACCTCTGGTTAAGATCAACGACCGACTGGTAATCCAGATGATCAAAATGATTGTGACTTATAACAACAGCATCAACGTTTGGAAGATCCTTGACACCGCATGCTGCAGGCCGGAATCGCGGTGGCACCCCAGGCACGCGGATCGGACCAGCGGTGGATCCAAACACCGGGTCGGTCAATATATTGACACCGTCCATCTGGACTAGTAGCGTGGAATGGCCAATCCATGTGACTGTAAGGCCTTCAGAAGGAGGACTAGCAGTCATTTCTTTGTTTATTGCTTGCACTGGTAATGTCCTGTTAAGAATCTAGCACAAAAATCAATTCATCTAGAAACCAATTCAATCGGTTCATCAATTATACTTGTTTACTCATAAGTAGCAAAACTACTGCAACATCAAACCATTTGGCAGATCAAAGAATGAACAGTTAGACCAAAAATATCTTACCAATGCCAGCTGATTGAGGCAATAAATCAATCAATGGCTAAAACTGATCACCAAAACACACACCATGTGATCAATATTTAAACCACCTTCTTGCTTAATTAGCACAAATTTCCAATCAGTCAATTTTCAGGTATTGTTAGTTAAGGTGGACAATAAGAAGCAAATGTCAGCTGCTGTGGAAAATATCATAATGCATATAAAACTATAAATACAATACACATTGCTTATTTTCTACAATTTTGCTGTTTTCTTTATTCCTTAATTACCTTCTAAAAATTTTATTTGTAGCACTGCTGTTCTGCTATGTTTTTGTCTGCTTGTGGATCTGTGTGGGCATGCAGTGAATGTGATGAGTGACGTAACCAAGCCTCAGTCTTAGCATTTACACCGACACTTAAGACCCATTGTGATCAACCACCTACCCTGCGCAGCACGACTGATTTTTCAATCACCACACGTTTTCAAATTGCAAGCTGAGAATGGTTCAAATGAGGACTTTCTGAACAGCTGAGTTAAGAGGCTTCTGTCCCCATACGTGGTGGTAAGGGTATAGGTTTAAGAATTTCTAACTCCAACGGTCTCATGAGCTTGACGTTGACTTTGAATCGGGTGACATGTCACACCATCATTTAGCACCCACCAACCTCTAGCTAAATACCACATTTCATTTTAACTGGACAAAACAAAAAAACTTTCTCTGAATATACGGGTTGCTGCTGCTGCTTGAGTATCGCAGGTCGACTCTGCCGAGGAGTCAATCTAAAAATTGAAACAAGGAAGCCCAGCTATTGCTAGAGAAAACATGCTACAGCCTATACAGTTCCTGTTGCAGTAATGACCTTCAAGGTCATCCAAGATCGATGATTTTCATCTCATCTGAAAGGGCATAAGCGATTTCCTATTAGTGATTAATAACAACATAGACCTTATCTCTCACAGTTTCCGAGATATGGTCAGTTTTCTGTTTAAAAATGCACATTTTTCCTACCCACTCCACTCAACCCAAGTTTGAAAATGTTCCCCTAGTACTAAATCGCTGAAATTTTGCATGCCTAGGTTTAAGACACATGGCTAATTATTCGTGTAAAAATTCTTCCTCTACGATCTAATGCTTAGCCACAATACATCCGTTATGGACGACGATGATGGACAGACGACAGTCCTGCCATAGATGCCTACAGCGTAACTGTACAGCATAAGAAAATGAATAAGAAGGTGCTAGCATGAATAGATGACTAGCATTACCTCCAGTGGTGGAATGTTGCTGGAATCTTTAGATTGTGCCAGATACTTGATGACACCCTTAGGCCCAGGTGGTTTAAACCCTGGCCATGGCACCGCAAACCGACCATTAATCTTATAAGGCTGAGGTAAATGGACTTCATGATCCGATGTGGTTGGGACACCTGCTGCTGAATCAGTTGATTCCTCAGCCATGGGGATCTAATCACAGACACAATAATGGCAGCACCGTAATCAAGGTTTGAAAAGCTGTTTTCTAAAGAAAACGGACACATTTTTATCTGGTTTTGAGATGTTTTGGGGTTAAAGCTCAGCATTATAACTTGAAGGGTTACGCGGATTTTAGCAGTTCTCAGTTATTAAAATGAGCACTGATAGATAATGTCCACATCAAGAAATGCAAACAAAATCCAAAATCCTAAGTTTAAAGTAGCGCTGTCAAAGCATTAATTTTTTAACGTCGTTAATGCAAGTATTAACATGTTAATTAATAGGGCCCACAGTTTTCCGTGACCCTATCTTGTACCATTTTTGACTGATCCACCCGTGCGACAGACGGACAGAATTGTGATGGCTAAGACACGCTGAAAGCAGTATAGCTGCTTTCGCGCGTAAAAAATTTTCAGTTTACTCTCAACTGCACAATGGCAGAACTGGACTATAATGGCCTGCTCGTGAACTTACAGCATAGACCTAAAATCTTACTGAGGAATTTAAATTTATTTATTTCAGCTTTATTAGAAAGTTAATTAACTTTCTCCTACATTTTAGTCTTCTTAGGCCGTTGACTTCCGACGAAGAATCAGTGGCTGCAGTGACATCAGACCAGTTCAGCGCCTAACAGTGACGGCGGCAGAACCTCAGCGGCCCGGCGGCATCGGGCGTTATCCGTTTTCCCTGAACTGAAAGCAGCAAATGTTGCGTTGCCTCTATCAGTTCACCGAACTGAAAATACAATTAACGTTTACTTTTAAATTTTTTTTGCCCTCAATTTTATTTTTGTTTAAAACATTTCAGTTCTTTTTAGTTGATGTGCTAACTGACAACCTGTCTGTCAGTTTGCAAGTGCAAATTCAATATCATATCATGCTTACCAGTAGGCCGCAACCCACTTCCGCGACTAGTCACCAATGTCGCCGAGCGCAGCGAAAAGTTAACATGCTGTACCTCCACCACGCAAAATATAATACTATACTACAATTTGATCACACTTGAATAGCCAGTGTCAGTATACCAAAACAGAAAACGCTAAAAAGCGAAACGAAACCAATACAAATGTAAACAGAACGGAAACTTTGTTGCAACTAATTCACGTGCTTATGAGAGGTTTGGTTTTCGGTTCTTGACTTTTTGGTCTCTTAGCGTTTACAGTAACTTCCGTACTGTTGTGTGAAAGAGATCCGTGGAAAGAGATTATCAGCGAAAAAAACTTATATAAAATATGCAATTCGTACTATTCTAAAAGGTAAACATGCAGTTTAGCGGCCTAAACAAAATACACAGTCAACTTACCGCCTATATACAGGCGAAGCTTAGGGTTAGGCTTAGGTTTAGAGTTAGGGTTAGGGTTAAAGTTAGGATTAGGGTTAGGGTTATATACCTGGTAATATACCTGGTGTGGTCACACCAGACTTGAAGGAGTGATGTAGTTATAGGGTTAAACGGACTTCAGTCCTCGAAGAAACCCATCCAAGATTGCTTCAGCTTCTGCAGACCATTCTTGAACTGATTCACTGTGGTCGCCTCCAATATGGAGTTATCCAAACTATTCCATCGATTGACAAGTCGATCAGCAAAGAACTGGTGTCGCATTTCCAACTTGGACCGGTGTTTACTGAGCTTAAATTCATGTCTCCTGAGATGTTTGTTGGAGGTAAACTCAAACATAGACTCCATCGCGATTCCTGAAAGACCTTTACACATTTTGAACACTTCAATGAGATCAGCCCTGTTACGCCTTTCCTCCAGACTCCAAAGTCCCAAACGATCAAGCCTATCACGGTATGATAACTGTGAGAATCCCGGGACCATTCTCGTGAAACGGTGCTGCACTCTTTCAATCATTGCTTTATC
>Ga0209367_1011667_pt1 | contig 11614 bp, 6 predicted proteins | sample WorMetLIZISLAND2_FD_187412 | JGI IMG/M metagenome (GOLD analysis project Ga0209367, IMG submission 187412) | Marine gutless worms symbiont microbial communities from Max Planck institute for Marine Microbiology, Germany - Olavius geniculatus... ... | reverse complement strand
TCGAGTAGGCCCAGACTGTGAAAATTTTAGTCCCAAAGTATGCGTTGGGTGATGATGGCCAAACAGAGGCTCACTCGACGCCATCGACTATTTATGTGTGTCTGCAGTCTTACTATTCGTATATCTAGTGATGTCTTCATACCGGCATTATCCAACTTTAGCCCCAACTGTCGCTGGACTTTTTTGGGGTCATTTATTACAAGTATAATAATTATGTTCATAGCTGAATAAGCTGCAACATGCGTTGTTGGCGCTTATTGAGTACGAGCGTAGTCCATGTTGCTGTTTATTCAGTATAACAATAATTAGCCCCTTTTTCTATATAGGCCCCATCCAAAAAACCATCTTTAGAATAACACAATCCAGTAAGCTTGTAGTTTCCATAGTTGAGGAATAGCCTCAGATGTAGCCATCTGGGGCTATTCCTGGAGGTTATAAATAAGTGTAGATTAGTCCGACGTTCTTATATAACGCAATCCAGTAAGCTTGTAGTTTCTATAGTTGAACATGTCTATAGAATGATAGCTTTGCTTTTATATATAACCTCCAGGAATAGCCGCAGAACACTTATTTTGTCGTTTATTTTTCACTTATTTATGCTTATCTGGGGCTATTTTTGGAGGTTATATATTAACGCAGTATGGCCATTATCATGGAGTCTACGTACATTATAACATGACTACGTTAAATATTTGTGGTTTTTATAGTGTTTCGGGGCTGAAAGATATGGCCTTCATACCGACCACATCGTGCACCTTCTACCTACCTCATGTCGAAATCTAGTGCCTTTGGCCCAAAATTGCCCAAATTGAACTTATTATTTCATTCATATTGGCCTACATTTAAATGCCCTTATTGTCTTCTATAGCTGTTGTGGTAGTTTTAGTTGGCGTTAGTTACATTGCCGATACTGCTTCCGGTGAATGCGGAATGATTTCAGAAACAACACAACGTGCGTGCCGCTTCTTCAAAAATGACCACGGAATGGTACTCTGGACGGCTGGACAACGCATTGATATGAGCACTGATTCCCCGTACATCTGGAGAGTTACGTCAACTAACACGTACAGCGACACCATGTCCGTTATGAAATACACCAACTGGGGTCGGCAACAACCTAATGATTATCACAAAAAATTCACAGAAGGGTGCGTCGCCATCTCAAGTGATAAGTCGTGCGACTGGGGTGATTATACGTGTGACCGCTTTTTCTGTTCTGTCTGTGAAATAGATATGGTATGAATACTTTGTGTGTACAAAACATGCCATAACATGTAACAAAATGAATAAAAAAAAGCTGAAAAGCTACATAAGCGTAAACTGTCGTTATAATTGCAATAATTTTGCTTTAATGATTTGCTTTGTTTTTTACTTGCTTTTACGTCGTATTTCGAGTGGTTCATCATTCTCTAAGCTGATTACTGTTGTGCTTCAATTGAGAATAGACCCAAACTTTTTTATTTGATGCGATATTGCGCTGGTTTACGACAGTTTTGTAATGACTTTCGCAAATTCTGCTGTCGCATTTATTGCATAATGTAGGCCTACTGCGTGTGTGGACTAACAAATTGTGAACAGCTGTGGCGTTGTTTGGCTTAACCTACCTTATCCATGGCAGAGTTCTTATATAGCACTAGCACCTAACCTTAACTCTAATGCCAACGGATTGGGTGTAATCAGTTTCATGCTGGACACATTATAAACAATATAAACTAGTGTTTTATTGAGTTTTGCTCTCGTTATCGGTTATGCTATTGCTAAATGATTGGAGAGTGAAAATCAGGTAGGCTACTCGATAGGCCTATGGAGTACAGATCGACGACTTTTGCCCTTTATCTTTTACACAGATCGGTCGGCTATGCCTATACTACAGAGCAACTACATACAGGGTGCGGCCAAAAAAGTAGCCCTCTAAACTTTTTCGCGGTTTTCTTAGCAACCGTTTAGCATTTTAATCTGAAATTTTACAGATTCATTTCTGAAACTGTTCTACGGCTAAATGCCGAATAAAATTTGATTTCATTAAAAAATGACGAAGTTATAAACTTTTTAACATGACCGCCTACCGATTTTTCAGCGTTATAAAATGTTCAAGCTACAACACCAGTTCAATAACATCGCTGAAACAAGTCAAACAACACGGTTAACTAATGATCAGATGCCAGATTTTTATTGTCATTGTGAATATTCGAAGTGTCCACCGACAGCTCCAAGCTCCAACACAAGCCTTCAGTCGCTTAATTTGAGAAGTCTTTCACAGTCTTGTCGATTGGTCCTTGTGGTAGGTTACTCCAGATAACCTGAAGCGATTCATTGAGTTCAGCGATTGTTTTCGGCTTTGTTTTAAGCTTGCGGTAAGCCTCCAACATTGCACATCACACATGATAGTCTACTGGGTTTGTATTCGGCGAATTTTGTGGCCATTAGTTTTTGTGATGAAATGTGGACAGTTGGCCCACAGCTCTGCACGCTGTGTGTGCTGGCGTGCCGTTCTGCTGGAAGATGAATCCGGTGGGCAGCCAACGATTGCTTTAAAAGAACGGTAATTTAGTGATAATTTATAAACAAAATAAATTACTCTTTGTCAAAGCGTCACTGTGACGTCATCGGCAGTAACGTGGTAACCGGTTTTTGAAAATTAAATAGCATTTTTACTTTAAACATTTTTTAACGCTGAAAAATCGGTCGGCGGTCATGTTCAGAAGCCTATAATTTTGTCTTTTTTCAACGGAATCACACTTTACTTGGCAGTTAGATGTAGAACGTTTTTGTAAATTAAACTGTAAAATTTAAAATTAGAATTCCGAACTGTTGCTGAAAAAACGGCGAAAAACTTTAGGGGGCTACTTTTTTGCCGCACCCTGTATACATGTATGTGATTGTTGATACTTTTGTGTTCTGTTCAAAACGCATTATGATGTAAGCCAAACTTTCAGCAAACAAGTATGTAGACTAAATTCGCTGTCCCACATACAGGCTTGCCATTATATTAAACAAATAACAAAATGCAAGATGCTGGAAGTTAGTAGTAGTAGTTGTTGTTTGTGTACAAAGTAACTGTTCAGTGACCTTTCAAACTTTAATAAAACCGCAAATATTATATATAAAAAAAACTGCAAGCAATTATATCTGGCTACTGAGAACAGATTAAATGTCTAAGCTAATACATTGGTTCGTGCTTATACGTTTTGATTTTTGCCGTTTTACATTAGCGCTTATGCAACACTAAATGAATTGCTTGCGGTTTTTTATATATAATACTAAACATAGTCAATGTTACAGCAAGGCACAAAGTAAAATAAGCAACGGATGGTGATCAATTCGCAGTGTCATTATGGCGACCGGAGCAACAAAGCTGACCAGGGGTATCCAGTCTGCGTAGAAGGCGCAATGGTGCGAGTAGCCACAAGCCTGCCACCATTGGTAGATTATGTGTGATCAGTTTGACATAACACTAACGGACTTATGCTGTCGTCACAGTTATGTTGGATGACGGGCCATGGCCCAGTGAAAAATAAATTGCTGAGATTTAGGCATGGGCCTATAGGTAAAGATCCGATTCAAGATCCGGAATCACCGTTTCTGAATCACTCGCCAGCAACACGGGTTTATATGCACAGACTTGCTGTACTAAGCCCGTTGTTTTCATCAGGTGACACCGAAATTTTTTTTATGAAAGTTTGTGCTCTCCCGGCGCTCATTGTCAAGTTAATATAGAGCTAACTTATATACACGTTGTTTGTGTCATTTATTCTTGGATGATGTTAGAATAATTACATTCCAAACACGTTGCGTTTGTTGTTATTAAACACGCAAATTGCCTTTAAAATTCGTCAACAAATTGATCAGAACATATCTAGGCCTGTTCATGTGCTACCAAAGAATCAGAAACGCTTAATAGCAGAAAGTCTTATTTAGGTAAGTGTTTACATTTACCGTAAGCAATTTTGAATAGTTTGGTTTTTAACAACAGTGTACCAAATACTTTGGGTGATGTTAAGTGGTCAATATCATTAGCATAAGCCCTACTCAGGCACTTTATTCCAAAATACATCTACACTGTACGTGTGCATTTCACAGCCATCCACAACCTTATAAACAGACCCACATTAGTCCTATTAGAGCGTTAACTGACTGACGTAATCACGTAATACTCAAACTTGAAAAAAAAAAAAATTATAAATACTTTTTAAAATTTTTTGTTTTCGGTACTTCGTTCCCGAGGAAGCCTAAAAATTAACTACGCAGTACAAAAGTGGGTACGATCATCAGTCCGTGCAGTCAGCGGCCGGCAAACTGTCGTGCAACAAAACAGCATTGAAGCGCTGCACCAAAACAGAAATCCTCTGAAATAAAAAGCTAGTTTTTCTAGCCTCGCCTGTAGCTTTTTAAAACTAGTGGTTCACAATAATTCTACACGATAACACATTATGAAACCGGGCAGTCAAAAGAGCAAACGCTCATCAGTTAGACGCTACAAATTATGCTACATGTATTTCAGAAACAAGTCTTTGCAGGAGATCACTTGCACTGGTCCAAGAAACTTTTAGACTCTCAGATAGAAAACTATGTGGGCCATTTTATTGTCGCCATTTTACGCCAATTTTGGTATTTGACGCCTTTTTGTTTTCAAGCGATCGAAGAAGAAAACAGTCATGCAGGCAAGACACATCGTTGCATAGGCCCCATGGTCGTCAGAACGGCCGTATAATAAATCTGCCACTGCTGGGCCTTACACGAAAAGAGAGAGGGAGAGCGAGCGAAGAGCGTTGTATGTTTTAAGCTTTATGAAACGCTGTAGGCTTTTATACTGTATAGGTTGGGCCTGCAGGCAAGTCAAGCTGCATTTCAGTTTCAGCCCTGTGTACGTGTCGACTTAAAAAAGCTTGCAACTAGGTCGAACGTATGATCAAGAAAGTAGTTTTGTCTTTTTGTCCCAGAGAACTAAATGGGTGTTAAACTCTTGAGCGTAAGTACATAGTAAACTTATACGTGAAATTCTGAAAGAGATAATTAAACATAATAATTTTTAGACAATTTCAAAAACAAAACAGTGGATTTGTATCAGTATGCAGTATAAGCCTGGTGGCCTGCAGTGTTGAATAACAAGGTTCGAGCTTTTTCACACTACCGTTACTAGCTTTCGTTAGATTGTTTTAATGAGTAATTATTTAATGTTTTTTTCTTTTTTCGGTCATTGAAGAATAATGCACTAAAATGATTTCACCATAGTTCAGTGTCTCCGTGATATTACTTTTTTTTCTTTTTTGTAGGAAAATATCGTCGAGATGTCACGCTTGACACTGCTGCAGCTGCTGACTCTGTGCTTTGTGATTCAAGTGACGTCATCACAACCCACTGATGACGTCACTATACAAAACAATGACGTCAGCAGCTGTGGACAGAATGACCAGATTCTATCGGTTCTCAATCGGCTGCTGACAGCGAACTCCCAGTTGCAAACAGACATGTCACGACTAGAGACTTGCGTAACTGAGTTACTAGCAGATGTTGCAGAACTGAAGACTCCCACTATACAGAAAAAACAGAACAGGTACGTTGAAAAATCAGACGGGTAAAAGCAGATAAAAACAGCTTAGAAAACAAGTCACCGCCAAGTAGCGTATTAGCACAGATTCTGTTCATTGAAAATTAACTTCAATATTATCGCACACTGTCTAAAAGAGTTTCTCCGTACGATTCGTTCAGATAACAATCGACGACATTGCAAAAGCGAATGGAAATTGTGCTTATAGTCTATGAGGCAAGTTCGGGATGCAAAATTTTTTAGGCTGTTAGCTGAAGGCCTCTGATTACAATCATCGTTAAAATTCTGACTACATCTTGCATAAACAAAGATGTCGTTAGTTAAATCGGATTACAAAATTAGCATTATAAAAAGTGTCGTGTTGTTTTTTATATTTGAGAATTTAAAAAATACGCCTACATCATACTATAAGCACAAAGGCCACAGACCACTTTTCTCTTTCCAGCTTTGTTTCGTGCTGTCGCTTCCGTCTTCTTCCATTTGTATTTCAAACCTGCTGTTTAGATAAATTATTTTTCTCAAGATTTCTTCTCCACATGTTGACGGTGATGCTTGCCAAACAGTCGGTCTTACATTGAACAACAAAAAAATGTTTTTGTTTGCAGAGTGTTCTGCTAACTTTACGCACATTGCATCAGTGAACGGCTGCTACAAAGTTCTGACCAGTAAACGCGACTGGTCAGTCGCTGGACTGGAATGTCGAACACTGCATAAAGACGCTCACCTACTGGTCATCAACAATGCACAGGAACAGCCGGCTGTTGCCGGAAGGCTCGCAGCCACCAACCGTCAGTTTATTGTGCTTATAATACTTCTTGCTGAAATTTTAACAAAAAAGTAGAGCGAAATTGCATCCGATGGGCGTAAGCCTAAAAACTAAAACTAACGCTGTTCATTGTTTAGCTTAAATATCTGACGATGATGCAATAAACTAAGCGGGTATAATGTGCCCAAGGTAAGTTAGGTTTTGTAACCTAAGTTTTTGTTTTAACTTTTATCACATGTGTTGGCACCTTACGTTTATAAAATACATGTACGACGTTTTTGTACGAATATTTTTTTTCGTTTTTTTTTGGTTCACCGCTTAAGTCGAGCCTTTAGTGCGATACGTCTGTCTGTTGTTCTTCTGTCTGTCCGCTGTAACGCATGTATTGTAGATAAACGGTATGCTTTTCTGGCAAATTTAATATAAAATTAATTACCCCGGTTTGACAGCTTTGCGCATGCAAAATTTCAGCAATCCAGTGCAAGGGAAACATATTCTAATTTGGGGGTTGGACAAAGGTGGGGTAGAAAAATGTGCCATTAATCACTAATAAAAATTCGGATTAGGCAGTTCAGGTGATACAAAAATAATTGACGTTAAATGATCTTGAAAGGTTATTACGCGCTCTGCTATGCCAATCTGGCGATATTGTTGCTAAGCGCTACCTTCGTAGGGGGTCGGCGATGGTACTGTTAAATACGGCGATGACAAATGCCTACAGGCGGAGTAAAGTCTTTTTGTTTCCCCACAGTCCATAAATTAATATAATTTAATTGTTTGTTGTACGTTTAAAGGCCGTTATCGTCTTCTTTGTAGTTATGGCAGTTTTAACTCTCGTTATTAAATTGCCGATAACTGCATTCGGCGAATGTGGAATGATTTCAGAGGCAACACAAAGTGCGTGCTTCTTCCAATTACACAGCAGTCAATACGGAATGATATTCTGGACTGCAGGTCAACGCATTGATCCGACTAATTACGAGTCCACATTCGTCTGGCGCCAAACATCAACCGATACGTACAGTGACACCGTATTCGTCATGAGATACACCAACTGGAATCACGGACAACCTGACAATGGTGCTGGACAATCTTGCATGTGGATCTCAAGTGCTAAGTCTTACAAATGGCATGATGATCGTTGCATCCACAAGTGCTGTGCTGTCTGTGAAATAGATATAGCATGATCGTAAGTAAGTAAGTAAGTAAGTAAGTGCATATTTAAAGCGCACAATGTCAGCCAGTGGCCGAATCTGAGGCAATTGGCTGAGCCGCTAGGGAGAGCGATAGGCCTACAGTGGAAGCTGGTATGGTTTATGTGGCTCAAAACATGTCATAGACATTGCATGTAAAAATAAATGTAGCTTAGTACGAACAACTACATAAACTAATTGTCATAGTTTAAGTAAGTTTGCTTTGACTTTTATTGTAGTTATTTTTTATCTGCTACATATACTTTTTAACATAGTGATTCGTTCATCTGTAAGCTGATTATTGCCGTGCACTCTGAACGTGTACTGACATTATAATATTTTACACAATAAGTAAGAAAAATGTAAATTTATATAGCTCATATCGTTAAATTAACCTAACCTATATTTGAATTGATTTCACACTAGAAATACGTTCTGTGGAACGAGGTATCTGTCCCATTGCCACGCTATATAGCCTAGCAGCTGCGTTTCAGCGTTTGACGCTCGTGAGCCTGCAGCCAATTTAGTCTTTGAATAAAAAGGGTGGTTGCCATGACAACAGGAGTCTTCAGGGGAGAAATTTGCATGACATTATTGCATAGCCAAAAATTCGTTGCCATAGCAACGCGGGTCGGCAGGGGAGAAATTTAAATGACACCGTCAGATAGCACGGGCCTGAAAATAGGGGGTAGGTGCAAACAGGAAGCAATTATCTTTCACGGGGGCCGAGTTGTAGTCAATTTTGTCCCAAAATTCGTTGCCATGGCAACAGGGATCGGCAGGGGTGAAATCTAAATGACACCGTCGGACAGCGCGGGCTTGAAAATAATGGGATAGGTGCAAACAGCGCGCAATTATCTTCTACTGGAAACGAGTTATGCCGTTTTGAATTTTCCATTGATTGTAATGCAAAATTTAGCAACTTTTGAATGGTTGCTATAAGTGGCGGATTCAAGGGGGGAGGCGGGGGCGGCCGCCATCTCATTGACCGGATGCATCTCAAAACAGGCGAAAATTTTGCACGAAAATGCGCTATTTTTGCATAAAATTTTCAAAAATTTTCTGGGGAGGGGGTATAGCCCTCTCCCCAGACCCCACCCCTACCCTTCCATTTTCATTTCAAATTTCTGGATCCGCCACTGGTTGCTATGACAACAGTGGTCGATAGGGAGTAAATTTAAATTACACTGTTAGATTGCTCGACCCCGAAAATAGGGGGTAGGTAAACACAGCGCGCAATTATCTTTTACGGGGACCGAGTTATACCGCTTTGAAGTCTCCGTAGGCCGTAATGCACATTTTTTAAAATGGGATAAAATAGGGGAAAAACTTATCAGATTTTTATCCCAAACAAACTCGATCTTACTTTTCTGGCCCCGAATCACTATGCAAAGTTTCATCAGAATCGAATCAAAATTGTGGCCGTAGGAGTGTTACAGACAGACTGACAGAATGACAGACAGACGCAAGTAATTTTATAATCTGTCCCTTGTTATGCTATAGCAATGGGACATATAGGATTAATAACGCGTAGGGCCGGCGCGGGAAAGAGGTGAAATATAATGTTCGAAAAATGGGTTATTTTTACCTCCGCCAAGGAGGTTATGTTTTTGCCAGACTGTTTGTTTGTCTGTTTATTTATTTGTCTGTGTGTTAGCAAGATAAGTCAAAAAATTATGGACCGATTTTTCTGAAGTTTTCTGGAAATGTCGGGAATGGCACAAGCTACTAGTGATTCAATTTTGGGGGTGATCCGGAAGGAATCCTGGATTCTGGATCATTTTGAAATTTTTGTTACGATTGCTTTCAATGTGGCATAAGGAAAACCGCTGCAAAACCGAAGATGATGCTGCCACCTAGCGAACAACATTGCCTTGGCGGAGGTGTGCGGGCTCTGACTGCTTTCAAGTTTCTTTCTTTTTATACTTTTCTTGCCAAGCTCTGGAGAACACATTTTTGAGAGCATCGCCGTATTTTGTGCACTGGATGACGTGTTTTGGTGGGGATTGATTTCATATGGGGTCTCTCCACATTCATCTTCAATATTTTCCTTTTCTAAATCCCCCAAAACCGCAAATTTTTGGCCGATTTTCGGACTTAGATAAATTTTGACTAAAAATGCTTAACAATGGAAATGCTCATGTACAAACTACCCTAAATCGTCATCGTAGCCCCACAAAAGTGACATAGAGAATAGACAATGTGGCCTCGGGAATTCAAAAGATGCGCTTATTTTAAAACTCCTGCCTACAGGTCACGTGACACAGAGCATCCGCAATGAACTTTTGGCCTTTAACAATCATGAGCAAATGCAACTTTATGGCTTTGTATCTCCGTATCGTTGCAAGGCAGACGCATGGTTACTATGGAAAACCCATAGGAAGTCGCCCACCGCGAGTCGACCAATCACGTGACCGATAACGTCACGTGACCCCAAAAGGTCAAGGTCGTAACCCCATAATCTTTGAGACGCCATATCACACCTCACACGATAGTGTGAATGTTGTAAGGACGACCTTGAAGTATATGGGAAAAGGCGAAATTTGACCCTCAGCCAACCCAAAACCCCTGAACTGATCGTCACCAAATTTGAATGGCGTGATTACGTCGTGGACGCCTACCGCCAAAAAAATTAAGCTCAGTCCGCCCAAGGGTTTTTGCTCCCCATATAGGTGAAATATACACCCCTCCTTTTCGAAATTTACTACACTTTGTTTGGTTCTTGAACTCGCCTACAGGCGAATCCGTTAGACCGATTTTTACGCTTAATATGTCAAATGACGCGGTTCTGCGCAAGGAAGTGTTTTTTATTGTTATAAAATAAAAGTTTTATTTTTTACTTATTTATTCAAAAAAATTCGAAAAAATTACAATGGCGCCTATGGGGAAAATTTAAAAATCCTTTAAACTATCATAATTTCGGTTGTGTGCAAGATAGAGTCGTAATTTTTGGTAATAGGATATGGTTTTTGGGGACAGCCTAATTAACGGTGACATTTAGCTTTACCCCCCCTTGACCCCCCTTGCCATGGCAAAGAAATTTGGGACAAAATTGGCTATAACTCAGCTTGCGTAAGAGATTTTTGCGAGATTTTTGCGCCTATAGGAGGGTTTTCGGCGATGAGCCATCGAATGCTGCCAATTGCATTTTTCGTTTCATGTTACATATTTTCTTGTTACTTCGCTAAGAAACACCGCACTGCATAGGTCTATATCATTTTTAGAGGAGTCACACGACTGTATAGTTTTAAATATTCGCTGCAGCTCTGTTTGCATGTTTGCACAATTGAGTAATAAGTATAAGCCTATACATTGTATGGGCTTCACCGATGTTTAGCATTATCTTGGTCCACTAAGCACAAAGATGGAATAAGCCGTTAAAACCAAACATTCACACGGACGGATTCGAACGGACATTCGCCGTTACGACCGTTTGCCCATATAATATCACAGGGGCGGATGACAATGGCATTAGCGTCAGAGCGCACATTAACTCGTACACTGCCGACTTCACGATCTAGGGCTATAGGCTTATGCACGGTCTCGCCATCTTAGTATTTGACTCAGCGCCATCAGGTGAGTTCTGAACAGAGTTTACTTCTTAGAAGTGGTCTCTGTCAGCTGATTTCTTGACTTAACAAGCGCGCTGCTTTTTCCGGCCACACTGCGACCAGAAAAAGTGGCATCCTTAGATTAAGACTCAACTCCATCGCTTCACCCAGTACAACTCTAGGAACGCAAAGATTCTAATACTGCGAGCTGCTAATCGTTGTTATTAATTTAAGGTATTGTGGATTATATCGCTCTTGTGGGAAACACTTAAGTCTACGTAAAATTTACTATATTAATTAGATTATTTTTAAACTACCATTTTGTATAGGATTATTGTACGAGAATACAATGAACTAACTTGTTATGCGTATGAAGAAACTATTAAGTTCATGCACCTTTGCGTATTTCACGTACATTCTATAAACTTGCTGATAAACTTGTGACTTACCACGACTTTGCTCGAACCTGCCATGGTCTCATCTCGTCCTACATTACTCTGCTTACTTACTCCTGTGTCTGCGGCACAGTTCCCACCTCCACCCACTGTACCGCCTC
>Ga0209367_1011666_pt1 | contig 11615 bp, 5 predicted proteins | sample WorMetLIZISLAND2_FD_187412 | JGI IMG/M metagenome (GOLD analysis project Ga0209367, IMG submission 187412) | Marine gutless worms symbiont microbial communities from Max Planck institute for Marine Microbiology, Germany - Olavius geniculatus... ... | reverse complement strand
TAAGTAAGTAAGCTTAACTATTTTATGCTACGAAATTGATATCTTTATGTGTTGCCTGTTCTCCGAGACCACTGTAGCTTTGACAGTGTTTGTTTTGCTAGGTAATGTGGTCACACAATAAAGGTGCGGTGGGCGGAAGAACTTCATGTTTACGCGCCATAAATTTCTGCTTGTAACAGTGAAAGAATGGTTAAAATCGGTGCTGGATTACCGAAGTTATCCCAAAAATAAAACTGGGTATCCGTTTTTTGGACCACCCTGTAGTCGTCGACTACGACGACGAGTATCAGGCCAATAGCACTCGTGTCCTTCCACTTAAACGCGTGTTGATTACTCATTCTTGCAATGCTCCATTTGCACCCAGGTTAGCACACTGCATGGATAAATCTAAAATGATCTTCCAGGTCTGTTAGTCTGCGTCGTTCTTTTTGTAATTCTAAATCCGCGGATATATATTCAATAAATGTTTTAGCTTCAAGATGTGCAACATTACAAGATATAAGAACGCTTTGCAACATTTTTACGCGCGAAAGCAGCTACTGCTTTGGCGGGTCTTAGCCATCGGATTCTGTCTGTTTGTCTGTTCGGCACACAGGTGGATCAGTCAAAAACGCTGCAAGCTAGGATCACCTAATCTTTACCGTCGGCTGCCTGGGAGACTTTAGTTTCAGGATCCGCAAAGCTTTTTCATGAATTCGAAAGGGTCATCCCAGCGAAGGCGCTAAGTGAGAAGGGATGGAAAAAATTGCGATTTTCAGCCAATAAGTTGCTGTATTTCAGGAACGGTGCGAGATAGGGTTTAGGTTACTATTAATCATTAACAGAAAGTCATAGGTCTACATGGCTGTCGATTGGCGCCGAATTCAATGACTTTGGATGAGCTTGAACGCCAAAATAGGGTTTTTGGCGATTTCGGGATGCGAGACACATTTCAAGAGCGAACTGCTCCGAAATCAATTGAGATAGACATGGACAAGCTACATATAAATTTTTAGCATTGAACGCAGATCTCGACGGTTCAAGTCTCGATTTTCTAGGTTAAAGGAAGCCTGTGCACGTGGGCATCAAAGAGCGGTACCCTCGTAAAAGTCGTTATTTTACCGTTTGACATGTCTTTCGTGAAAACGGTTGCAGATAACCATAGGCTTGCTGCCTATTACAACAAGCGCTTATGACGAACTTTTTAGTCGTATCAGAATCGATGGCTTTGAAAGACCTTTAACTTCCGAAATAAGGGGTTTTATTGATTTTCGCGATCTTCGGCCGCAACGCACACTCCAAGAATGAACTGCGACGAAATGGCTGGAAATAGACTGACAGTTTGCGAACAGGAACTGCTATAGGCCTATGCTTTTGCGCGTCTCGTGAGCATTAGCTCAAATTTCTTGTTATTCCACATGTGCACACACCCCGCGGCTTTGACGTGCGTCGGGCGGCTTTGGTCTGTCGATGCAATGCAATGGTTATTCGAGGTAGCGACGATTGAGGCATTTAAGTTTGTTCTTGTTTCGTTATTGCACCATAGCACAACGCAAACCACTATCCTAGTCTTGTTGTAGTTTTTAAATATATACATTTCACTCTCTTTATGTGTTGATGCAGTCAGTTACTACTAACATCGTTACGGCACGAAATATCCTCTCTAGAAATGATCAATGCCTTTATCGGATGCTACGCAATTTTCCACGCGTCGCTGGAATTTTTGCAGGTGCCCCAGGCATTGAGTCTGTGTGAAACCGGGAACAGCATTGTGTGCGTGTGGGTGTTGGTGTGTATGTTATACCCTGTTTTACACGATGAAGCAAACATGAAGCAAACTTAGAGCACACGTCATGCACGTGTATTTTGAATACGTTTGCTTCATCTTTGCAAAAAAGAAAAGACAAAGGTAAAAACAACAAAAAAGATAACAGATAACAGAGGAAAAGTAAAAACAGAATAAAAAACTTTAAAAATATTTTTAAAAAAAGCAAGAAAAAGAAAAGCTTGAAGTTTTATATTAGACGGGCGCCCGTTATCAAACTTCCCGATACGATCGATTGCGCGAATAAAACTAGCGACTGATTGTAGAGGTCGTGAGTTTGCAATTTTTTGCAAGCTGAGATCTCGTGCCGTCTCGCGCTCAACAGCTCTATTCGTTTTGCCGAGGTTTTTTATTTATTATGTGAATTTTACTGCAGGAAGAATTCAAAAAATTTTATTTTAGCGTGGTTTAAACTGAAATGTATTGCAATGTGAAAAGCACATAGCTATCACCAAGTTCAGTGTACTTTGTCTTTGTCTTAGACTCGCGTTACAATTTTCTTTTCGTGGCTGTGTAAGCCGGCAAGTTTTATAACGATTGATGACGTACTGATCACTAATTTACGCATTTCTAAAATGCAGCCCGCTTATCAGGTAATAAACACTATGTATGGCCAGCTGGTCTTACCGCGTGACCACAGAACAGGGATTAATAATAGAGAACAGCATGATTATTATCGCCCCACCTGGTCGTAAATGTCGTCTTAGAGCTGTGCTGGTCGTGTAATTTACGACTCCAGTAGTCGACCCATCTCTACAATGGTGATTGACCACGCAGAAATTTGCAAGCGGGTGAAAAGGTTTGGTGTCTCGTTCGATCTCGATGATAACATATTAACGTAATATGTGGCTCAGTGGCAAATGATCAACTCTTATCATGCTGCGGCTGCTGCTGCTGATGATGATACTCTTGCGATAATGACGCTAATGTAGTGTCTGCATCACCATCTGCAGGTTCGATCGTTGCAAAATACTATTTCATATTTCTAGCCAAATAACTTTTCAATAAAAATCACTCAGCAACGATCGACGTTATTACAGCAACCCAACAAGTATAACCGCTCGCTCCGCCCCTTTTATCTGTTTTCGTCTAATAAAAGAGCGTTCCTGGTCTCAGTTCCAAAAATGATTGTGATTTGACGTAAAATGTTACACCGTGTATCAACTCAGAGTTGAGCATGGACCGTTTAAGTCAGGTTCAATTGTTGCAACGTCTTGCCAAATTTACGTTAACCCAATTTCAGTTATTTTGGCTCAGTCGGCCAATATTTTTGTGAGTGTTTGCTGCTTGATGCTGTTTGATGACGATGCAATATTTTCACAGTTTGGCTGCAGATGTTCTGGATAAATTTTCACAAAGTCTAAAAGCTGAACTTTTCGCGAGCATTGAGTTCCCATTCTAAACTGCATCTGCTGAGCTAATTATAAAGACAGGAGAGTTATTGATGACAAAAGAACGCCGACTGCTAACGACCTCGTTATGTTGACGAACAAACTGTTCGGTACAGTAATACGTCAAAAATGCGGAACCTGTTCTATGCAGCAAATCAGCGACTTAGTTCAGTGAACGATCGATCATGAGTTTCTGTGTGTTGCTGTGTCTAGTGTCACAACGATTTGTAGCGAAGCTTCAACTGAGTGAGTGAACGACTGAGTGAGTCGTTTTATACCCCGTTTACACGATCGAGCAAACATCGAGCAGACGTCGAGGAAACGTCAAGCAGACGTCGAGCAAACGTCGAGCTGGCTCGTCCAGCTAACTAGAGCCAACTCGTCGAGCCAGTTTGATCGTGTAAACGGGGTATGACGTCCCGCATGACACAATGATAAGTTACTTCTGAGATGATCACTCCGTCAATCAACTGCACGGACACTGACAAGAAGATTAACCGCAAATAAAACAAACTAACAGCAACACAGGAACGTAAGCAACAATATTAAACTACACGCACTAACATCAAAGCTAAGAAAATATTAACAACCGCACACAAACTAACCACCAGTACAGAGCTAAAACCTGGTTTAGCAGCCTTTTCTATACTAGGCCTATACCTCTTCCAGCTCGCAGGGAAGGGAAGGGCAAAGCTTTAAAACAGCTTAATGCTAAGACAAATTAATGTCTTTGATTTTCAAGCCAGCTGCCTTTAATATAACTAAGAACTAGAGCTGTCAAATAAACGCGTTAATTAACGCGTTAATGCGTTAATAAATTAACGCGCATTAAAAAATTAAATCGCATGCGTAAATGTATTTAATTTACTGAATTCCATGAAGCAAAAGTTCCAATATTCCGTTATACTGCAGTTATTTGACAATCGAATGAATTCAAGTAACCAAACTGTAGTTGCCGTTCCATCACTACTGAAAATAAATATTATTTAGTTGAGAGGCTAATAGATTTCTATGCTAGCGATGACGTCAGTTATTGTTGAAAAAATGTGTTTTATTTGTTTTCTAACTTTCTATATTCTACAGGCGGGGCACCCCAAACGTCGCGGGGCCCAGGGTAACTTTCCCCTTACTCTCCCTCTCGAAGGGTTTGGGTGCTCTAATAACGCGTCAATTAATGCGTTAAAAAAATTAACGCAGTGCGTTAATGTATTTTAAAAATTAACGCTTTGACAGCTCCTTAAGAATTAAAATTAGCGCTGATTGAACTTAACTATCACCAAGTTCAGTGTACTTTGTCTTTGTCTCTGTCTGTCACAATGGCGTCCGGTGAGAAAAATTTGATGGTTCATATTCTCATCGCAGATACTAATTTTTACAGCAAAATTATGTTACAACTTATTGCTTTTGGTAAGGGATGGAATGCAAGTAAATAGATGTTAGTAAGTAAAACGCGTGTCTTATCGTTAACACATCTAACGCTCTGTGTTTTCTTGCTGTAGCCAGTAGCCTAACATGTTTATTGTTTGTGATTATACAACACTTTTTGTCTGTGTTCACGATCTTTTTGGCTACGTAACCGCACAAAGCGCCAAAATGCCCAGACAGAAACCAATAATGCGTCCTTAAATTACCAGACACACAAAAAACTGTCAACGAGACCCTATATTGATCTCATTTACTCTTGTTTGTACAGCAATCGCTGCGGCCGAGATGAGATTGTGGAAAGCTGACTTCCCCGTTTTTGAATGATTCTATTTTTTGGCCTTAGTGCCGTATTTTTAGGCTTATATTGGATAGCGTGAATAAGTAAGCGTTGATTGGCCAGAGTCTCAGAGATATTGGATATCCGACAGTCCGCGTCCGCCCGCACACATTTGACCTGGGGCGCTCATCTTCAGTTATTGTGCATCACATCGATTTTCAATCTTTCACTCTTTGTTGCTTCTTCTTCGGTACATTAATGCACAGTCTATTTTTATATCTGCCATTTTTGAATTATTGCCTACTTACAAATTACTAGTCACTATGATTGTACATGTACGCTTCACCGCGCTATCCACGTAGTGCAAAGTGCGGTATTGCGATCATCCGTTGTCTGTCCGTTTTTTTTTTCCGTAAAGTTGATGTATCTTGTCGCTATATATTGCGTTACTTAGAAAGTAATAAATATTGTACGACTAACAAACTAACTACGGGTTTTTCTCGACAGATGCCCAACATCAGTGCAACTATCCTGTAAGAAAACATTCCCTTAGCCTATTTCGCATGGAATACACAATTGGCGGCGTTAGATAGTGCTTTTATGACAGTAAAGTTTGCAGTTACTTACTTACTTACTCGGCTTGTTACCATTGCCGAAGAAAAAACCATGTAACAGGGCCTATCTACCAAGCAAGTTAAGAACGGATTTTGACGTAATTTTAGAGAGGGGCGAAAAGTAGTCCATAGACCACCCAGTCAAATTTCGCTCGTAATCTTGTTTAGAATTCGGATCTAGGCTTTTTGGGTCTGGATCTGAATTACATGCATGACGCAGCTGGTGTATTAATTTCGTTCTGTTCTCCAGGTGGCAGAAGCAAGCGTGGGTGGTCGTGATGTTGTCGTTGTTTGTGTCAGTTGTTCGTGGTGGACAATTGCATCGATGACTGGCGTATCGCGCTGTCAGCTCGGCGCCTGCTTCAACTCGCATTTGAACTCGCCGTCTGTTCATTACACCCGCCTCCAGGAGCCTTTTACTTCCACTGGCGCTCGGTCTACCATGAAGCCGACGATGACGGTGATGGTGACGCTAGAAGAGAGTCCCGCCTTGTGCCGGTCGACGCTCTGCTCGCTCTTCCGATGTTCTTTCGTCTCTACCTCGTCGCTAGGCAAGCACGAGCTGTAGTGATGGGTGGAAAGTTACGATGCATTCGTGTGGACCCTCAAACGTGACGTTTTAAAAGGTTAAAGGAGAATAAAGGTGAAGGCTCTTCGTAAGAAGCTCGTCTCAGACCTACCTGTCATAGGTACATGTGATCACACAGTGTTTGTTACCTGCCACCCGGCACAGGTGAACGCGCCCTGCATTAACCCCAGCCAGATAAGCCGGTACTCGATTTACCTACACCGGATGGATGGAAAGCTGAGTTGATCCGGGTGGTTATAATATATACCGAAATCGTTTACGTGTTTACCGACAGTCGCCCATCGAAGTAGTAACCACTTGATGACGACACGTCCAGGAGTGGAACCCACAACTTACTGATCGCAAGTGCGACGCCCTATCGTTACGCTATCTTGCCATCTTGATTCGGACCGTGAGCGGCATTGCTGCCAGCATGAAATTTGGGGGTACGGTATGAGGTCAGCGATGGCACCGGTAGGTTGCGTAGATTGTTAGAGCATAAATATATTGCGTTTTAAGTGGTAACGCTTTGTGTCCGCTCAACGAAGTTAACCTACGCCGGGCCGGGTTAGTACTTGGATGGGTGACTGCCTGCGGGCAGGTAAACCATCTCGACATGTAACCAGCCGCCTAGGTCAACTTAACCTGTTATCCCTCCGGGTATGTGAATCGAGTACTGGCTTATCTGGCAGGGGTTAAAGCGAAGCACATTCACCTGTGTCGAATGGCAGGTAACACTGTGTGATTCCACACGGCAGGTGACGCTCCGTAGCTTTGAAATGGCTTCCATTAAAAGCTATAACATCACCTTCAACTTTTACAGCCACTCACTGGTAAAGTACACGCTTGATATTTATCAGTTTCTACGCAATGCTAGGACAAAACATTTCTTCGCGTCCCCATTTCGTAGCTACTGTCATCACCATTTTAATTAACCATAATCCAGTTACTTCGACTTAGCTGGCTGGCTGATGAAGTCGCATCTCGGCGGATAATTTGATTAGACTACAGCAACGCAGGCTGCTGGCGCGAAAATAACTAATAATTCATCGTTCTACCAGGCTTCACTTTCTTAACCCATATATGCCTAACATCTTTTATAAAAGACAACTACTTTAACGCTACATCATAAAATGACTCCGGCACATATGGGATAATCAACTCATTCATGCCAAGCGTCCTAAAAACGGGACACTAACGGCAAACTATAAAATAATTTAGGCAGTAATGGGCTAATACAATCTCTTTTTTTGTTATCGTCTTTTGGTGCGTGGACATCTTAGCAGGTCACAATACGGGTCTTGCCCGTTTGTCTCTTACGTACCTACTCGGAAACTAAAAGTCTTCAAAATTAAATGAAATTGGTGTAAACGTTTTCCAGCGCAGGAGTTACCGGTGTGGCAATTTTAGTTCAAAAAGTTGGCCTAAATGTCAAGGTTGGGGTTGTGCGAATCCGCATAAATCTTGATCTCACGCTCGTTTCGAACTTTCGATTACCTGCGTAACAGATAGTCTATCAACTTCAAGTCACGTTTTAAGGCTGCAAATATTCCGCCGAAATGATAGCATGTGAGATGATATTATTATTACGACGTATTATTATCATTGTTATTGCTATATTGCTATTTTATACCCTACAATGTAGAAAACCAACGGCCTAAAAGCCTAGCAAAGTCTAGAATGACTAGAGGTCTGGTACTTAGTCAGAATTAACTGACATTTCGCTGATCGAAATAGAGTTATGATCGAAATAGAGTCATAGAGTTTGTTTTTGTGTAGGGTAATGCTGTTACACAGCCGACTGTTTACGGATGCATCATCGCGAAGTATCGGAGCGCTGAATCGAATTAACTTTAATACTCGCTTCGTTCTCAAGACTCTGATGACGATCTGTCCCGGAACTGTGCTACTTGTCGTTATGCTGTCTCTGTGGATAGTCGCCAGCTGGGCTCTACGTTCGTGCGAAAGGTCAGATATTACCGTTGCTTTTGTGATTTTTGTTCGGCCTTCATAATACATAGGCTTACAGAGCCCTACATACGTCGATTTGTGGGCTTTCCAAAGACTGGAAGCGTCGCCCAGGTCGCCCACGTCACACTTGGTTCTGGACCATAGAAGCTGACCTCCAGTCGCTTTACCCTGATCTGAATTCAGCTCGGCGACTGGCTGGAGATCGAGGATGGCGGACGCAGCTCGTGAAGACGGCTACATTCCAGCCCGGGGCATGCCCGCGATGATGATGATGATGATGATTGTCATAATTTAGCCCCTGCACTTCGCGTCTTGCCCGCCTGTCCGTTTGTTTCAACTCGAAAACTAAAAGCACAGAAAACGAAAACTGGGGTAAATGTTTTTCGGGGTAAGATTGAGCAGTGTGTTCATTTTTAGCATTAACGGTTACATCCTGACGGCCGTACAAATAGGTCAGCACTAAGCCGAAACAGTTTTTTTAGTTATCTTTCGTGTGCTTCTGACATGATATCGGATAAAGGCAATGAACAATAGTAGTAGTTGAAGCAGGAACTTTCTATGGGGCACACAAAAACGAGTCACTATGCTTGAGTCTCACACAAACGATTAAAAAACAAAAAAAAACTTTAGTAGTCGCAGAAATTCTTTTAGTTTGATATCTGGCTGACGAAATTCTGCTGGCAGACTGTTCCAGAGGCGTGGACCAGCGACCGCGAAGCTTCTGTCACCGAGTCGCGTGTTTGTTTGAGGAACGCTGCAAGTGTCTGTGTCCGCCGACCGCAAAAATAACTTATTGGTGATAATACATAATAGACAATAGTGATACGTGTGATGTTACACGATAAAAAGCTTTATTCGTAACAGCGTGCAGAGAATAGAGAAGAAAATGAAATCACGATGCCAACGCTGAAAACGCTAACAACGCTAACGCCCAGCTCTCGCTAGGGAAGACGCGCTACAGCCTATACAGTTTCTATTGCAGTACTGACCTTCAAGCTCATCCAAGGTCAATGATTTTTATGTAATCTGAAAAGGTGAATGCCACTTTCTTTTAATGACTAATAGTAACCTTGGTCCTATATTTCTCACCACTTCCGAGATATGGCCAGTTTTCCGTTGAAAACGCACATTTTTTCTACCACCTTTATTCAACCCCAATTTTGAAAATGTTTCCCTTGCACTTGATCGTTAAAGTTTTGCATGTCCAAGTTTAAGACACATGACTATTGGCTAATTATTCGTGTAAAAAGTGTTTTCCTGCGACCTAACACTTAGCCACCATACATCCGTTACGGACGACAGACGACATTTGGACGACGGACAGACAGACGACAACAGTGCCATAGACGCCGTAGTGCGTCAAAAAATAAGCTCACACAACTCGGTCAGTTGGGTTGTGACGTAATATTTGCGACCAGAAATAGAATATGGCTGACGCTTTTGCGTTTATGTTGGCTATTCGTTGTTAAGTACGATGTGAGGAAATTGGCAGTAATGGTGATGGGTCACGCTCGCTCGGTCGCTATGTTATGACGTCTCTGTTATCGATGTCTATATCTGAACGAACGTGTGATAATACGGGGCTGAAAACAGTTTCCATTTTCATTACGTTGTGGGAACAGCTTTAATTTTCACGGCAAGATGCTTGTTAAAACGGGTAAATGGGGAAACTCATATAAAAATTAATTTTTGTTTTGGCGCCAAAAAAATTGGAAGCTATGCTGTATAACACCCTTCTCTAGTTATCGTTTTAGTTATTTGTAGTTTTTAATGGTTATTTTTTTAACTTTTTGCTTGCTTTAATTTACTTTACGTTTACGTTGGTGCTTTTTCTACAAGCATGTGCTTTGTGTATTTTTGCTGCTTGTGTGAAAAATAGAAATATGGACGCAAATCGTAGAGCAATTTTTTTTTACCTTATCCCAATTTTACTGGTCTTTTGGGAAATCGGCGCTTAATTATTGTAAATCGAAATGCTCGCAGTCGCAGCTCCCAGCGTCAAATCATGACTTGACCCGCGCACGGACAATCATAAACCACAGCGCGTCAGATCAGATACAGGAATTACTGTCCAACGGATTATTGGCGTCTGCAGAAAAGTCAAGATAACATTCGCCGATTTCTCCACTTCATAACAAGTTCCCGATCGTGCATCTGACTAAGACCGTGCGTAAATCTGGCAACCCCACGGGATAATGTAAGCCTGCTGGTCCACATTCAGCGGTCTACGTTTGGTCTGTTTTTCGCTTAATATAAAATAATATTATGTTTTTCAGATAGAAATTTTCAAGCGACAGTAACATCAGAAGTTTTGTGAAAATTTCGTTAAGCTAAAGATGTATTCGTTGGTCTCATTTAATGTGTTTTTTTTAACGTTTTAAACATATTTGCAATAAACATCTATGGTACAACGCGCGTCTACTCGTGTACTGTACGTGCACACTATGCGCACTACGTGCGTAGTGTGAAGTAGACCCCTTAGCCGCCGACTCGCGCCGCCGCCGCCAGCCGGAATCGTCTGGCGCCGCCGCCAGCCGAAAAACAGACGGCGCGCCGCCAAGCCAGCTGAAATTATGGGGCGCCGCCGCCGCCGAAATTTTTACGGCGCGCCGCGGCTTGTAGTGATTATAGGCCTAGTCGTCAAGTTAGTAATGATAGCAGCAGTATGTTACGGTGTGTTACAGGACATAGGATCATTATACTGCACTTAGTATAGTCACTGTACGTAACTTGATGCTCTCCGCGTCTAGTGTGCCTGTTGAAAGTAGGCCTCATTTTGAATGGTAAGTGTATGAGCCTAGCGCCGAGTAAACTGAACTACTGCACCTTTATTCACGACAAAAACGCAGTCATAATGCATAATAATTGAGGCGAATATCTTTTTGCGCGACAGTTGTTACTATAGGCTTAATTATGGTTTCGAATAGATGCTCTGAAGCTACCGTTTGTTTATTGTAAGGCCTTACATTGATCGGTTTAATCCTAAAACTTTGCGTCAGTAGGCTGTCATCGAGCGATCGGCTATATATCCTACAGTGGCTTGTAGTCCAGCATTCTGATTTTATCAGTGGAAACCGTTAGTGTTGTCACTTGTGCGTCATTAATGCTTTATCAGTCGAAACTCGCACGTTGTACCTTTAAAATCATCGTCGTGATGTAGAATGAAAATTTTCAAAACTAGCTGTCCTGTCTGGACAGTGAGGTTGTTTATGAAACTGCATGATTGTAGCCAGAAAAAATCGCTTTAAGCTACCAAAGCCTGCAAACGTAAATGTTGTTTAGGCCTAGTTTTGTATAGGCCTGGCCCAGGGGCGTCCACTCCATTGACAGGTAAAGGCAAATGCCTCCTGGAAAAAGTTGGGGGAAAGTAAAAAATTGAAAACTGGGGGAATATTTTCGGTGGCAGATTTCCTAGAAACGCATAACACAAAATGCGACAATTCTGCGTACAACAGTTCACAAACAAATTTTTGGCTCGCTTCGCTCGCAGATTATTTGTAGGCCTATCCCTACTTTTAAATTTGTTCCGCCGCCCTTGTTTGCTTTTACTATTTTAACTGCATAC
>Ga0209367_1011665_pt1 | contig 11615 bp, 9 predicted proteins | sample WorMetLIZISLAND2_FD_187412 | JGI IMG/M metagenome (GOLD analysis project Ga0209367, IMG submission 187412) | Marine gutless worms symbiont microbial communities from Max Planck institute for Marine Microbiology, Germany - Olavius geniculatus... ... | reverse complement strand
GTATATAGCTGACCCCCCAGAACATAATTTGACAGTGTTTTAGGGGGGCGGGTTGAGAAAACAGTTGGGGGAGGGTTCAACCCCCCAATTCCCCCCCGGGCAATTCAAACACTGCACTCAGCTGACATTGGTACTGCTTCGACTGCAGTCGCGCGGCATAAAACAAACTACGATGCAGTCTACGCGACTGCAATCTGGGTATGATTTAAGTACGATGCTGCACTGTCTGAAATGGTATAAGCTCGTACCGCGTACTCGCTTACCCACTGCAGCAGTGCGGTATCTAGTAGTGATATGACTGTGCCTGTCAGCGAGTCTGCTCTTGGTGAGCGCTTGTAGGAGCCGCCTATCGGTCTTCTCGGTGTCCGCTGCGAGCATCGACGAGAAGTCGGCGATTGCGCTGTACAGCATCTTCTCAGCGACCGTGAACCAGTCGCCTTCTTCTGTATATCATTGACGCACACACGAGCACACATCTGTACTGTGAAGTTTATTGAAAAAAGACTGTATATGCATGACAACTCAGCCTTCCATCCCTCTGGGATTGGAAAATCGAATACCGCCGCCTGGACACGCACAAGATCACGACAGTAGGCCTATATAAGAGTGGCTCAATAAATACAACTGCTAAGTTTTTTTTGTCAGAACCGCATCAATATTGCAAGAAATACAGCAAAGACAAGAACTGAGAGACCGAGCACAATAGGCCTATTGTTCTGTTGTATGTTGAAGAATTACGATGTGAGTATGGATTATTATCACTCAGCTAGGGAGAGAGCGACTCGCAGTTTGGGACGATGGACAGAATCGATAGCTACTACAAGTCAGTGGCGTAATGAATTAAAAATTAAACGGAGCAGGAAGTTGCAATTTTCCGACAGACACAGATAATTTTGGACAGAGTTCCAACATACGGTTCTAAATTTCTGACAGAAAAAAAATTATGGGTGCTCAAAATTTTGATTTTGCCGTTGAATTTCTTCAAAATGAGTTTTTAGCTGCAAATTTTGCATTTTCAAACAACAATAATTTTTCGACCAAAAAGTTACCCATTTTTTCCGAGAGGCAAAAATTTAGGAGCAATTTCCCTCCCTTGCCTCCCCGCTCCCCCGCTACGACGCCACTGCTTCGTGCTTTATAGAAAACACTCACCAGGAGCTTCTCCAGTACTGACCGCCCTCTCCTACAAAACAAGCATATATCAACAGTACAAGTCAATAGCTTTACTAGTTTTGCTGACGCGTTTTCTAGGTTTCGGCGTGCACGGGATTACCATGATCAAAGTAGTATCTGTTGCTTGGTTCATTTAGTGCCGGATGGGTGACTGTCTGCGGATAGACACACCTCAATATAACCAAATATAATAGATAAAAAGACCGATTGCAGGTGATCAAGTTTGTTTCTGATTGCCGATATTTTGATCTGTGCCGGAGATATTTGCGATCAAAGTCTTTAACGTTGTCCGAAATCGCACCGAATTCTACACGTTTTTATTAAGCCCCAAATTTTTGGGTGCGGGCCCCTTGAAATCTACTATATTTGACATAACCAACCACCCAAGTAAACTCAGCATACTCTCTCTCTCTCTTTGGGATATGGAAAGTGAGTAACGTTCTTTCTGGCTGAAATTCAGACGGGGCGTATTCGCCTGTGCCGAATGGCAAGTAACAATGCGTGATTTCACATAGCAGGTGACGCTACTTAGCTCTGCGATAGGTTTCCTATTTACATTTAACCGTCTCGACCATTTAGCGTGGCTGCTGACCTTGTCGTGAGCGGCGAGTTGGTAGAGAAACTCGTCAAAGTCGATGTGTTCATTGCGCGTGTCGTCATACAGAGCGTTCAGCGCCTCGATGATTTGCTGCTCGCTAAACGTCACACTACAAGGCGCAACTGAGTTCAGCAGAAACATGACGGTTCGTATGTCCAGCGTCCACAGCGTCTTACTGTCCAGCATCCGCAGCAGCTGCACGTACAGTCAGCAGCCCACAGATATTGCGTTCTCTATCAGTGGATAAGTGAGTACGCAGTACGACTTTCTACCATTCCAGACAGTGCTGTATCGTACTTAAGTTTAAGTTTACCACGCGCAGATGGCATGGCATAGACTAAACCATCGTTTGCTTTATGAGGCACAACTGCAGGCAAAATTGTGAAAATTTCATCAGTGCGGTTTATGATCACCGATAGCATCGTCTAATAGGCTACTAAGCCCGTCTCACATTGTGCGTCTTGCCTCAAAACTACAAACTTCGAATTGACACGCCTAGGCCCCTTTACAGAAGCAGACCGGACATGACCCATTGAAAATTTTCGAAAAGGGGCGTCGCCAGGGTCATGTGACTCCCTTAATTTTAAGCAACAACTTTAAAACAGTTTTTGAAATTGAACGTGCATGTTCTCAAAGACAGTCCGGACAAGATGACGTAACAAAAACAGAAAAATGCGCTCAATTTATAATTTTGTAAAAAAAAGTTTGCTCGACCGTTAAGATTTATACAAAATTTGTCACGAAATATATAGGCGTAAAATGACTATTCCAACGACACAAAAGTTATACTTTCATTGGTACCGGTAACGTCACACTGCCGACCAGTGGCAACGTGAGAGAAAGTATAAAAAACAGCTGCCCTACCCCTAAATTTTGGACTGTCAGAAAACTGTCGAAAATGTTCACCTTGTTCGAAAATTTGCGTCCAAAAGTGCCAAATTTTTGGCTAAAAACCGCAATTTCGGAAAAAAGTGAGAAAAAAGCAAAATTTTGAGCAACCATAATCTTTCTTCTCTGTTGGAAATTTTCAGCTGTCTGTCGGGAAAATGCAACTTCCTGGCGCGCCTATTTGTCTAGCGCGCCGTGCACCTGTTTGAAGACGTCGTGTTGTCGGTCGTCGAGTATAATGTACCATGGCGGCGTCTCGCCAGATTCACGCATCGCTCTCACGCCACCCACCGAGGCGAAGCGCTGCAAGCGCTTGCCGTCTAAACACGTCGATCCGCACATTCGACCCAACTGCCAAATTATCATATACTGCCAATGCGAGTAATAAATGATAATTCCTTCCCATCCCCTTTCCTCCTCCCTCTCCTCTCTTCATTCTTTTCCCCTTTATACTTCTCCGTTCCCTTTCCCTTCCTTTCTCTTATTTTCCCTTTCCTTTTCTTTCTTTCTTCTGCGTTTTGACGGGACCCTTAAAATCCAGCTAGGAGACCTGGGAAAGTGATGTGAGCTCGCCCAGCCGCGTTTGCGGCAAATCGTCAACCGAATTTGAGTTTTGTACTGTAGCATTTTAACCTTAGAATATGATATCTGACGGTAACAATTTAATTCAATCTGAGCCCAATTTACAAAACATTCCAAAAAATTTTCGTAACTTCTTCCTATACGTTCTTAAAGCGCGTACAGAATAACGTAACTGAACTGAACAAAATTAAACTAAACTACTGCTCGCAAGCCCACTGGCCAGATTAGTTCAGTACTTTTTACGCGCGAAAGCAGCTACTGCTTTAGCGCGTCTTAGCCATCGCAAGTCTGTCCGTCCATCTGTCCGTCCGTCCGTCACACGGGTGGATCAGTCAAAAACGGTGCAAGCTAGGATCACCAAAAATTCACCGTCGGCTGCCTGGAAGACTCTAGTTTCAGGAACCGTAAAGCTTTTCCATAAATTCCACGGAGGTCAACCCAAACGACGGCGCTAAATGAAAAAGGGTAGTCTCGATTTTCTACGTTCAAGGAAACCTGCGCACGAGGGCATCAAAGAGCGGTACCCCGTAAAAGTCGTTATTTTACCGTTACCGTTGTTGGCCAGTCTTTCGTGAAAACGGTTGCAGATAGGCATGGGCATGCTGCCTATCAGAACAAGCAATAGTGACCAGCTTTTCAGTCGTATTAACATCGATGACTTGAAAAAGATTCTGAACTTCTAAAATGAGGGGTTTTTATTGATTTTTTGCGATGTTCGGCTGCAGCGCACCGCACACTCAAAGAATGAACTGCGACGAAATGGCTGGAGACAGACTGACAGTTTGCGAACAGGAACTGCTATAGACTTTCGCGCGTCTCGTGAGCATTAGCTAAATCTCTTGCTAGTTCATTTACGTCGCTCTGTACGAGCCTTTACGGCCATTCTAATCGCCGCCTAGTACCAAACGTGACAGAGTCTGACCTGGGCTGATCTTGTCAGTAATGTTGAGAGGAACTCCGGCCACGTCCAGATCCAGTTGGTTGTCGACTAGTGATCCAGCAGTGAGCCTCCTCCTACCGCGGGCAGTACTAGGCCGTGGCCGACTGGCGCTAATGGACGCTGAACGAGCACTCAAAGTAGCTGATCGACGACCTGCGCCTACTGAGCATCCAACATTGAGCAAGTTGCTAACTTAATGTATCCACGGCATGGCTAGTGACTAGTACTCGTATAGCTAACGGACTACACAGTGACTAGCTGTGACTAATTGAGCGGTGGTATATATATGCTGGCTGCTCCGCGGGTCCAATAATTGTTCGCCGGAGCCGGCTATGAAATGGGGAAACGACGTTCGCCAAATAATTATGGAAAAGTACGCTGTTCTCCAAAACAAAAAGGAACGGTGGTACAGTAGCGTTGCGCCGAATAGGCCCACTATAAAGAACCTATATTCGACAAAAGAAATTGTGGGCTTATTTCTTTATACAGTAACTGCAACAATTTGAATAACTGAATTACATCTAAAAAGGGAAGAAGACAAGAAAATAAGCGTTCCCCAAGCATAGGCCTACAAAACTGCTCATATGTAATCAGCTGCCACTCCCGAGAATGTAACGCGTTTCTTGTCGTGAGTCTAACTTCGACTCATGAAAGCAGCACTACAGTATCATGCTCGGCATCGTTAGCGCTAGTGCCGTCAAGGATTATGAGTGCTCAAAAATTTCAATTTCGTTTCCCCCTACATTTCTCCAAAATAAAGACTTTCAGCCAACACTTTGCATTTTTAGACAAAATTTTCCGAAAACAAAATATTTCCGACAATTTTGTGACAGCCCAAACTTAAGAAGGGGGAAGAAAGGCAGCTGCCGCAACCTTTCTTTTTCCTCCCACTGCTTATCGATGTATCATATGCAATGAGCATATTATACCTGTAGGTACAGTTACGACGGGTCGTTGTGAGTCGTCACCAACAAAAAACGACTGACGCAGTGCGGCCTGCTGCTGAAGGTGTTTTACGTCCAAGCCGCTGCCCAGCTGCTGCTGCTGCTGCGGCACTTCAACTGATACAGCTATACACAATACAAACCCTAAGTGTAGCAAACGCTCCAACAAAACATCTAGAGGATTTTCCACTTTGCAGTTGTTCATGACACGAAAACTAATATAATTAAGACGGCCAAATCTCTAGCTCTTCCCAATGCATTAAAATCTGTTTTTAAAACCCTTAGCTAACTGTGCTTAGAGAAAAGGCCTCAAAATTAGAAAAAGGAACGATGGAACGAAAGAATAGTAAACTAAGTACGCAGGCCAATGTGAAGCAAGGATGACAATTTTATAGTGCGCACCAAAAGCCAACGTAATTCTTTTCAAACCGTTTTTCTTGCCTTCACCCGATATCTGCATCATTTTTGCAATCAATTTTTTCTGCTCATTATTATGTTACATATTGATGCAGAGGCGGCGACAGCAAGATTTTAAAGGTGGGATAGAATTTTTGAATCTTATTTTTTTGCTTCAGCTTCAACGTGCGTCATTTCCATTCCTTTAGGCTTAGACGCCTCTGCATGCAGATGTCGTATATGGGGACAGCTCGATGATCCAAAGGTTCAATAGCCCGAAAGTTTTAGGGTTCTTTCCTATAGGCCTACACTTCTACGGACGTTGACTCAATCTCCGCATTTTCTCTCAACTAATAGTGGGGTAGTAAGATGAGGGTGAGGGATAGAGTTAGTGAAAATGCACGTTGCAGTCTACACCTTCGAACTATTGAATTATCGAATTATAGACACACAATGGTCGTATATACCTAGCTCGTCAGCATCAGCTATGCTGAGGTGAGAGTGGCGGGCGGAGTCTGCGCGCTGTCTGCTAGCTGTTGACAAGCGGGCACTGCTTGCTCGACGAGGTGGCGTGTCTGCTTCTGAGTACAGCGGCTGCATGTGAGCCAAAGCTATCAGCACCTGATGCGACGACATCCGCTCAATCTGACAGCACACACACACACGTTTCACGATGTATCCAACCGCTTACGTTATGTAATAGATACTGCACTGTTAAAGTGGCTAAGCGAGTACGCAGTACGAGCTTTTACTACAGTGCGGTATCATACTAAAACAGGCTCAGATGGCATAGACTACACCTTCGTTTGGTTTATGGCGCACGACTGCTGCTGAGCTGAAAATTAAGAGAAAAAGTAGGCTACCAGTGCTAGCTTAGTGTGCTTTAACGTCAATTATTTCATGGCCATAGTCTACTTCGTCCTGCTATCTTTCACCATAGTCTCTGGAGTCAGCACTATAAGTGTTCATAGTCTCACTCTACTCAAGCGTGACGACTGATGGTGTCTCGCGTTTGCATATCACGCAGCGCGACTAAGACAGAACACGCCGTCGATCACGTCCACGAATTGAGTACGTTTCATCGCGGTCTACAGTGATGTATTGCGTCTCGTTAGTCGTTATACAGTCACATAATACAGACGACAGACAGACGGCCAGACGTGGGCGCCGACAGTGTGAAACTGCTGCAGATGCTGTGGCATGGGTGAGGGTAAGCTATGATTTGTGCCGCAATGACTTGGTACGTTCAATTACGTCACCGACTTACCTGGCCGCCGATCTACACGTTCTGCTGGCACCAACCGTTTGGCAGTGCCTTTGGTCAAGTTGACGACCGTCGCCAACCAACCGTGCTTTCCCGGTTGTCGGCCGACAAACCTGGAACGACCTGCCGGACGACGCAACGTCTGCCGAGTGGTTATATCCAGTTTCCCCTCAGCGACTAAAATATTTCCGGTAACTGTTCAGTGTTCACAAAATACTTTTACTGACTTTTCCTGGACTCGATTTTGTGTACAAGACTGTCACTATCTGTAATGTACCTAGCAGTAGTTTGTATTATTTATATGCCAGTTTGAAAATCCTGAACTGATTGATTGGCTTATCGATTGAATGTATTTGGGTCTGACCGGTGGAGGCTGGGCAAGGGCTGGCGACAAACTGCGTTTGGATGACATCGTCGTCGATGTATCTGTGGATCAGCCTCAGGCTTCCTGCATCCGCGCTAGCTCACATCACATCACAGCACTTCCATTAACAGCATCATTAACTTACTTACACCAATCGCCATAGTTACGCTAGACTTTAGTCTCTGACGTCACGCGCTGCCTATAGGGATAGACGCTTAATGTGAGCACATTTTCATTTTTCGTCCATGATCCAAAGTTCCAAACTAGGCCTATATGAGCTCGTAACTTCCAGTATTGAAATCAACTGTAGATCTTCCAAATATTTTTATATTAACATTCCAAGAACTTATAAAAATATTCATTACGCGCGATAGCAGTGATAAGCGCGTCTTAGCTATCGTATAGAGATGTCCGTTTGTCCGTCCGTCCGTCACAATCTGAGATTGCGTCAAAACGGTAGTCTTTGTGACAAAAAAATTCATGCCGCTGGATAAACTAGGAGATTCCCCTAAAACACGGGCGGCAAATGACGGTACCCCTAAAGTCGTTATTTTGCCGCTATTTACTGGTCTAGCGTAAAGACGGTTGCAGATAGGCACAAACTTGCTGCTTTTCATAACATGCACTGCTGACCAGCTTTCTGGAAAAACAAACATCGATGACCTTGAACGACCTTGAACCGTCAAAACAGAGTTTTACTATTTTTGCGATTTCATGTTGCGACGCACATTTTAAGAATGAATTGCGCCGAAATACTGAAAACAAAGATAACCATTTCAGCACTAAACGTTCATTTTAACAATTTAAGTTTCGACCCCCTGCGTTCACAGAATCCTCCGTACGGATGCGTAAAATTTGGGTACCCCATCAAAATTAGCGATTTTTTTTGCTATTATCCACTAATTTAGCAGGGTGGCTACATCAATAATTTTGAACTACTGTAAAATCCAAAAAAACAGGTTTTAGTTAATTTTTCTCGATTTTAGGCTACGATGCATATTTGAACCGTAAATTGTACTGAAATTACTGAAAATAGACCAAAAAACTGCACATGTATTGAATTTTTAGCGTAAAATGTAAAATTTAGTGCTCTACGTTTCGACTTTCGGCGTTCGAAGAATCGTCGGTACAGAGACATCAAATGCGGGTACCTTTTGACAACCCATTAAGCCTATTTTATTGCACGCTGTACACTGATTCTACAGGTGGGTAATAGCACCGACGCGTCACGTGAGCATTGCTTAGATTACTTATTCTCTGACAGTCTGACTTGAGCGTTATTAAATCAGCGTATAGGTCCGTATGACATCGGCTGTTAATGGCCGGTATATATAGGTCTATAACATTCTAACTGGCCATGACATATAGGCGAACAAAAAGAACCGGGTCGGTATTTGGTAGGTCATGGCCAGTGTACATGATTGTGTAACGTCGGTATGCTGCTAAAGTGCCAGCTAGGCCTTATAGTGACTATGTATAAGCAGTATAATTTATCTATTTTCTCATTAACTAATAATAAATATTCACGGTCTAACATGGGTCTATAGCCTAGCGCTATGGTATCTTATTCACTTGTTTGCTGTGTTGTAGTGCATGACGTGATTTGGTAAAGGTGCGCGTAATCACTACAGGTGTATTGCTCTGCAGTGAAAGTTAGGCAAAGCAGACAGGTGATATTTAGCAAAGTGTGCTTATTTTATTTGCCACTCATAAGACCTTTATTATAATGCACCGTGTCCGGAAAAAAACAGTTACAGTTTTGCCTGAATAACGTCAAGAAATGTAAATTCATTTTCAAGGTTTTGGTCAGCCAAAACGTGTAAATTTGCTTTCAAAATTCACTTGTCACTACGTAGTGCTGACGTAATCATAAGGTCTTCGAAAATGCCGTTTTGCGCAAAAAAGTGGCGTATGGAAAACAAAACGATTGCTGAATAAAGCAATCAAATTTTTCCATAGATTGTGAGCATAAAAATAAAGTTCTTTTAGTTCTGCTTTTCGGAATGTTAAGCGTGGCGGTCACGTGCACTAGGAGAACTTAATGGCTTAATTATTGCGCCACTCGGTATCACAGGCTAAACGGTAGTTCAAGCCCTGTGAACGGCGACTTCTCTTTTTTATGGGAAAGCCAAAAATTCGACCCCCACAGATTCAAAACCCCTGATCTGATTGAGATAAAATTTGGCACGGTTGATTACGTCGGCGAGGTGACCCCTCACGCAAAATTTCAGGTAAACCTGCCCAAGGGGGGCTTCTCGGCAAATAGGTGAAATATACGCAAAAATTTTTGTAGCTATATATACCTTTTTTTCAGAAACTCACCTACAGGTCAGACCCTTCGGCGGATTTTTGCGTACGATGACTGAAACGACGCGGTCTCGCGCAAGGATGTGCCTTTTTGGGGTTAGAAAATAAAAATTTGATATTTAACGTATTTATTAGCAAAAATCAAAAAAATACAATGGCGCCTATGGGGAAAATTAAACAATTCTTAAAACAGTCATAACTTTGGCTGTGTATAAGATAGAGTCGTAATTTTTGGTTCTAGAATGATTTTCGGGGATGGCGAATCTAATGGTGTCATTTAATTTTACCTCGAACCCTCCCTGGTTGCCATGGCAACGAAATTTGGGAAAAAATGGGCTATAACTCGGCTTGCGTGGGAGATTTTTGCGAGATTTTTGCGCCTATAGGGGGGTTTTCGGGGACGGGTCATCGAATGCTGCCAATTGCATTTTTCCCCGACCGACCCCCGTTGCCATGGCAACGAAATTTGGAACAAAATTGGCTATAACTTGGATTGCGTAAAAGATTTTTGCGAGATTTTTACGCCTATATGGGGGTTTTCGAGGATGGGCCATCAAATGCTGCCAATTGCGTTTCCCCGATCGACCCCCGTTGCCATGGCAACGAAATTTGGGACAAAATTGGCTATAACTCGCCTTGTGTAAGTATATCTGCGAGATGTTTGCGCCTATAGGGGGGTTTTTGGGGATGGGCCATCGAATGCTGCAAATCGCATTTCCACCGACCGACCCCCGTTGCTATGGCAACGAAATTTGGGTCAAAAAGAGCTATAACTCGTTCTGTGTAAGAGATATCTGCGAGATTTTTGCGTCTAAAGGGGGTTTCGGGGATGGGCCAGCGAATGCTGCCAATCGAATTTTCCCCGACTGACCCTCGTCGCAATGGGAACGAAATTTGGGACAAAATGGGCTAACTCCACATATGTACGAGCTACATGTATCTTCGAGATAATGTATAATGTATTATGCCAATCCAGCCACTGGCTGCCATACACAATAAACCATATTATTATTATCTAACAAGGGGTTTTGAGGGTGGAGCAAATGAATAATTTTAGTAAGTCTACCATGGTTGACTTTCGTTGGCTTGGCAACGAAGTTTGTAGAATTTTTGCCAAAAATTGGCCAGAACTCCGTCAATTACGAGATGAGCTCTAGACTTTAGTTTGACTCACAGACCTGTACATTAAATTTCTAGATTCTCTACTGTAGCTCCACTCCGTTATAGAAGGCGACCTCTCTGTGTTTCTCCTCTAACCCCCAGCATGCTTTGCGCGGAGGTACGTTTCTTTCGTAACACGCTTACTATTTTTTACACTGCAAGCTACATTACGTGAGTGACGTGACTGTATAACATTTTAAGCACTTTGCGCTGTATTAAAAAAATTATTATGCACATTCACTGTGCGTAATCGTTGCCTAGCAACATGCACACGTGGCATTGCGCAAGCCGATGACTAATGCTATCGTGCATTTCACAGTCAGCTGCAACTGAATACCACATAACAAAACGAATTTTAATCATATGCTGCAAATAACGTAAGTGAACGCAAATGAATCGTAATCAGTGCTACGTTATATAAAAATCAACGCCCAACTATTTTATAAACGAATCGTCACAATGCATGCTGGATATTAAGGGAGAAAGTCGAGGGATTGCTATTGGCCGGTTGCGCTGGGTTGACTCGACTTTATAGACGTTTGTTGTCGGACATTTTATGCAACGGTCCAATAGGCTAACTGCAATAATACGATTAGTTAAATTAGCATTAGGCCTATTGCAGTGTTTTCCGGGCCTATATTAAGCGGGTGATAGGTGCAATATTAGTTTGTTTATTTATATGGCCATTTTGTGGATATAAAAGGAATTTTGTTCAGTATTGTCAGCAATGCAGGGCAGCGGTGACGTCATGCCTGACGTGTGTCGTCTGCTTTGTTCAGTCACGCCATTAGGTAGTAAGTAACAGTTGTAAGCGGCTTGGCTACTGTAAGAAATAATCTGAAGCGCAATATCTATGTAACTGATCACCAGAAAGAAAACAGTATTTTAGTAATAAAACAGCAAATATAAATGTACAAAACATTAGTTTATACACTTGTTAACGGCAACATTTAAAGACTTGCACATCGAAAACAGCAAAAATTACAAAAGGTGATATT
>Ga0209367_1011664_pt1 | contig 11615 bp, 8 predicted proteins | sample WorMetLIZISLAND2_FD_187412 | JGI IMG/M metagenome (GOLD analysis project Ga0209367, IMG submission 187412) | Marine gutless worms symbiont microbial communities from Max Planck institute for Marine Microbiology, Germany - Olavius geniculatus... ... | reverse complement strand
TTATTTCGATTTTCGATGACATGCTAATAGATTTCTATGCTACCTATGACGTCAGTTATTGTTGATTATACGTTTAAAAATGTGTTTCTAACTTTCTATATTAGACAGGCAGGGCCCCTCAAACGTCGCGAGGCCTGTGATAACTTATCCCCCTACTCTCCCTCTCAACGGGACTGGGTGCGTTAATTTACGCATTAATTAATGCATTAAAAAAATTAACGCACTGCGTTAATGCATTAAAAAATTAATGCCCTGACATCTCTAATTGTAATCAATTGTGATGTAGTTGAATGTTTAGGTGATTTATCACTAGTTCTGTACGACCAAGTTAGTTAACAAATAGTTGTTTATGTGTGTACTGTATAGTAGCTGCACTAGAACTCTTTGATAGTTAATGTCATACAGCATTCTAAAATCTAGGTCTAGTTCTTCAAAACTTGCTCATTGTTAGCATTACTAGGGTTAGAACGATACCAAAAAAGCCACCAAATACCCAATATTATTGGGTCCTACTGATACCAGTACCCAATACCAATACCGATACTCATTGGATCAACGGCCTCTCGCCATGTGCTGCCGCACTGTCAGGGCTAGACACGGGAAGTAAAGTGCATTATTTTACACACTGTGTTAATGTAATGAATGTAATGTAATCTTGAGTTGTTTTGCAACCTAAGCACCTGCCCGCCATTGGATGCCATTGATGCTGCAGTGTTTTTCTCACTCTGTCCATTGCCTCTCAGTCTATGCATGCTATGGTGTATGCTGTGCCAGGAATAAGACAGCCATGTTTGATCCTCACAGCCATGCACAATTGCACAGTACTAGACTGCATCTTATTCCAGCTATTGAAATTTCCATACGGAAACCCGTCAAGTGTGAACAAACAGTAATATGGTGGGAAAGTGTTGACACTAACCTGTGGCTCCTCATGACCACCAACACACTGTGGCATGGCAGCATGCCTTGCCCCATCCTCCCTTCCCCTCCATCCCACACTCAGTGGATGGTGTGCCTGGACAGACGGCGACCTATTATGTGTGGTGTTAGGATTATTCATACACTTCTTTTTATGTCTTCTGCTGTTTTCTGTACATAGGCTAGTACCTTGGATTATGGTTGAATCAATGATTAATTGAAATACTTGTAAGTAGGTGAATAAACGTGAATTTATATAGCGCAGAATTTTAAAAATTAATCTCTAATGCGCTCTAATACAACAACCAAAACCAGCAGTTTCTGTACTACAGTTAAATCCACCACGATGCTTATTTGTTAACATCCGTCATTTGTCCAGTAGTGATGTACTCTAATGCCTTCTTCATGCAACGTTGGTGGTATATTCGCAGCAGCCAGCAACCAGGTGCATTGAAGGTCATGTAATCAAGTACAGAAACCATCTCACAATCCCATATGCTACCTGGTCCTGGTAACCTTCACTGCAGGGCACCCGTGACGGTGACGGCCCGCCATGGCCAGGGGCCGCTATAGCCAAGGGTTGCTATAGCCACAATCTCCGCTTGAGGAAAGGGGTGGCCGTAGGAGGTGACCGATGGTACGAATGGCTAGCTCCGCCACACTTTCCTATAGGCTATAGGGTTAGGGTTAGGGCTAATGGGATCCTAACCCTAACCGTAACCTTAACTATGGCGGCCCCTGGCTATGACTATGTCATTGTGGCTATGGCGGCCCTTGGCTATGGCGGGCCACAATCCCGGTGACAGGAGAAACCGCCAGGCACGACTGGTGCTGTCGCCGGCCACGCTGTGGTGTTGCCCACCACGCTAACTGTGCCACGTCTGAACGTTCACTGTGTAACAATAGTGCTTCACTCTACACACCTAGTCCAGCCAGCCTGCTGGGTGGTCAAACAGCTTTTAATCACGGATTAGCAAACATGAGCTGGTGAGCCCGTGCATGTGACTGTTAACTGCTCTGATCGCTGATCGTATACGTCCATGTCGATTACTGAGATTAGGTCTAAAGTGTGAGACGGCGTATGGCAGAGAGTGGTTAATCCTTCCAATCTCTCATGAATGGCGACCATTTTACAGGTGCGGCTACCCCACCCCAATCTACCTCCCACTGTTGTTTGCTAGCAAATTGAGATAATTATCGTTGCATAGTGGCTGCCCGCTAACTGCTGTTTGATCGTGGCTTAGACAGCAGCCGGCGGCAACCACTTATACTTAGTGAGCGGATATCCGTATTGGATTTCGCAGTCAAAAAACTATCGCCCAATACCCGGTCCTCCCCAATACCAGCCAGTATTGGCCAATATCTGGTATGCCAATACTAGTATCATTCAAATTCTAAGCATTACTCACAGTAACAAAAGCTTTGGTTACTAAGGTGTTAACATTTTACTGAAATTCAACTGTTTTCGTTTATCAGTAAACATCTGTGGGCATTTTTGTGCTTTGTATAGAACACGGGCAGGGTTGGATTATTGCCAGCACAAACCTGTTTCTGACATCAAGGGGTTTAAACTGACCAAAACTTAGTTTAAACTGACAGGTAGTCAAAATGATCATGACACTACTTTTGTAATACAAGTCGATTAACATGTAATATTCGTACCAAATGATGGTATCTCAGAAGCACAATTCACCGTGTCTAGCACGATTGCGAAAATTGCAGACTTATTGCATGCACCAGGACTGTTATGTCATTGAATTAATAACAGAAGACGTACTGACGCCCTGATTCTTTCTGAGACTTTGGCACTTTATAAATCAATTACTTACTTACTTACTTACTGTTTGGAATTTTTTTGGTGTGAAAGAGCTTCGGGCATCAGCATCAGTTCGGAAACTGAGAAAAACTGTTTCTGCTACTCCGTTTTAACTCTGAGCACAGAATTTACTCTGTGATAGTTGCAAGCTATCATGCCGCTTAAATTATCACCACCCTCGGTGTTGAATTACCAATTTGTCGTGTGTTCTAGTTACGATGATCTTGATCCAGCGGCAATCCATGAAAATGCCAATCAGCCGGAAATCCTTGTTCCAATTCGACTTGACATGGAGTACGAAGGACAGAAACTTCGTGATTGCTTCACATGGAACAAGAACGGTACATGTGTTATCTGCGTCCTCTGTAGCCCAGGACTTTGTTTGGCATCCATCAGTAGATAAATACTATTCCATGTCTACGACTGATAGTGTATTTAGTGCATTGTAGTGATGCCAAGTTAGCCGCTTGTATTTTAACTTTATACAGGTGTCTTGGTAATATGAGGCTGGCTACCTACAATCATATGGTATTGCATGGCAATGTATTCCTTTAGTTTTGTTGCTGTAATCAGTTAGAATTAATATTGTAATGTCATTCATCACCTACTGTGTAGTTGGCTTTGATTGCTAATAAAATAAATTCGAGGACAGCTAATCTTGGCTAGAACGGTTAACTTTGGCTGATCATGAAGAACACTTGGCTTTTTGAACAGGTGATATATCCAGACAGTTGTTTTATACATTTGAAGGCACCGAAACGTGATCTTTCTAGATATTATGCTGTTTACTTATCTGTATGAACTCCCAACAAGAAATTTGAGCTAATGCTCACGAGACGTGCGAAAGCCTATAACAGTTCCGGTTCAGTAATTTAGCTGAAAATTGGGGTGTTCACGTTAGTTAATATACAAGTACCAAATTCTCTATCTGGATCGCATATTGATAGTTTTGTGGTGCCACCTTGTGGATGATATAGACTTGTGTTGCAGCCTGAAATCGCCAAAAAAAATCCATAAAACCCCCTATTTTGGCATTCAAGGTCATTGAATTTGGCGCCAATCGAGAGCCAGTGTACGACTTCCTATTAGTGATTAATAGTAACCTAAGCCGTATCTCGCACCATTACTGAGATACAGCGACTTATTGGCCAAAAATAGCAAATTTGCCTACCCCCCTCTTATTTAGCGCCCTCGTTCAGGGTGTCCCCCTTCGAATTTATGGTAAAGCTTTACGGTTCCTGAAACTAGAGTCTTCCAGGCAGCCGACGGTGAAGATTTGGTGATCCTATCTTGCAGCGTTTTTGACTTATCCACCCGTGTGACAGACGGACGGACGGACAGAATTGCGATGGCTAAGACGCGCTAAAAGCATAGCTGCTTTCACGCGTAAAAACATGAACAACTCATTATGCAAAGTCTTTGTTACCAAGTTCACATTGTTATATAATTTTAGATACACTAGTGAGGCAATTGCATGCACTTTTTTACTTTTAGCATTTAGTTCAATTAGCTTTTGACGGCACCCATCTCAATAGAGATGTTTCATTGATTCTGGTGTGTAGAGCAGCTGATAACTCCGGAGCAGTTTGCTGAGATTCTCTGCGATGACCTGGATCTGAATCCCACGCATTTCCTGCCAGCAATCTCTCAGGCAATTCGACAACAGATTGACACCTTTCCAATGGACAACATTCTCGAAGAACAGGAGGATCAACGGGTGATCATCAAGGTAAAGGATACATGTTTGTGCAGCTGTAGTAATACTGTCAACTAGGGTAAGTGTGTAGCACATTTGATGGCAAGTGATACAGAGTACTGTATCACTTGCCATCAAATGTGCAGAGTAGCTAGGTCTTTGATAGCACATTTTGTATTAAGTAATTAACTCACTGAGATTATTTCTGTGGTGCTATTTAAGAGTCATATATCACAGTGTGCCAACTCTTGACTTGTTATTGTTATTATGGGGCCGTCATTCCTAGAAGGAGGCCCCATCATTCCTAGAAGGAGGCCCCGTCATGTGTTGATCCTGTCCGTCTGTCTGTCCCGTGCCTCCACCTAGAGGGAAAACGAAAAGGCCTACGAATACCAAACTTGGTAGGAAGGGTCCCTGGGACACCAGCACCGCGTGGACCAATTTCAAGGTCAAGGGGTCAGAGGTCAAGGTCACGGCAGCTAATTGCGTTGTTGGCGAAAAATCCCCATAACTTCGCCGCCTGTTGTCCGATCAACTTGATATTTGGCAGGTGGCGTAAGGATCCCTTGCCGCCTTGCACCAGGTGACCTCGTTGCCATGGCAACAGTCATTCCGTCCATCTGTCCGTTCGTTTGTCCGTTGTGTGCCTCCACCTAGAGCGAAAACGAAATGGCCTAGGAAGACCGAACTTGGTAGGAAGGGTCCCTGGGACACGAGCACCCCGTGGACCAATTTCAAAGTCAAAGCACGTACTCAACTGCAAGGACGGCCCCATAGCGGGCAGCCCCTCAACGGCCGCACCGTCTTGTTTAGATTGTTTTTGTTTGTTTGTTTCATTATTTGCTGTTAATTTTCGTTATCAGTATTAGTATATGTGCTTGTGCGGATGGAGTAATTCCCAAAGTGACTAGCTGCGGTGTGCTGTTATATTGTGGTGCAGGAGCGTAAGCGACACTGTTCCAGTGTTCCTATGAAAAACTGTACTCAGCTTTAACCATTGATATTAGTCAACTAACCAAGTTATGCATTTTTATAGAAATTCACCGTATTTTAGCTGATGCTGCTGTTGTTGTTGTTAGTTAAACATCCATGTCGGCAACATCTCTCTGGCGGACCAGTTTGAGTGGGATATGTCGGAGAAAGATAATAGTCCTGAAGAGTTTGCGACGAAACTGTGTGCGGAGCTCGGTCTTGGCGGGGAATTTGTGACAACAATAGCATACAGCATTCGTGGACAGTTAAGCTGGCATCAACGAACATATGCGTTCAGGTTCGTTAGTTTGTTTGTTTGAGCTTGTGACTAATTAGTATCGGTATCGGCAGGACCCAGTAATCTCAAGTATTGTGGAATGATTAGCTTGCTTGGTATTGTTCTAACCCTAATGTTGTCTCATGCACTGAGTATAACTGGCATCATAGCATACTTTTGGTTTTCAGCAGTAGTAAAACAAAACAGATAATACAACAGAACTTTTGTGACATCGTTGCAAATAAGAAGCTGTTTACTAATTGTTGTTGATTGTAATGTCTGTCGCATGCCTTGATATACTTTAAACTAGAGCTGTCAAGTTAATCCATTAATTAATGCATCAATGCATTTAAAAAAAATTAACGCGCCTTAAAATAATTAATGCACATACGTAAATTTGTGTTAGTTTACTAAATTCCGTGAAGCAAATGTTCCAGTATTCCGTTAAACTGCATTTGTTTGACGATCGAATGAGTTCAAGTAACTAAACTGTAGTTGCCATTCTATCATTACTGTAAATAAATATTTTGCCGACAGGCTAATAGATTTCTATACTAGTTATGATGGCAGTTATTTTGATTATACGTTTATAATGTGTTTTTAACTTTCTATATTCTACAGGCAGGGCCCCCAAACGTTGCGGGACCTGGGGTAACTTACCCACCCTACTCTCCATCACTACTGGCCTGGGTGCATTAATAACGCATTAATTAATGCGTTAAAAAATTAACGCAGTGCATTAATGCATAAAAAATTAACACTTTGACAGCTTTACTTTAAACATGACTTGTTGCCATGACAGTGCGGTGTTGGATCAAGGGGTTGTGGGTTTGACTCGGTTGGGTTGCTATCAACTGGTTACTACTTGGATGGGTGATGGTGTCTGCAGACAGGTAAACCTAGGTCTATAACCAACACCAAGGTCTACTCAGCTTTTCATCTTTCTGCTGCAGGTAAATTGAGTGTTGGCCTGTCTGACTGGGGTTAAGGTGGGGCATGTTCACCCGTGTCAGGTGGCAGGTAACACTGTGATCCCATATGGCAGGTAATGCTCTGTAGCTCTGCAGTGGGTTTCCCAAAAAAAACCATGTCCAGTCTCACCTCTGTCGATATAGCAGTCTCAGTAATTCAACTTTCAGATGCCATCAAGATTCTTGGAGTTACTCTAGACTCTAGACTTTCAATGGGCCCCCACACGAAGGCTTTATTTAAATTTTGTTTTCACCATTTACGATCTTTTAAGCAGATCTGTTCCTCTATGGATTATCCCATGTCCGTCTTCATAGCCTCTGCTTTGGTGTCATCATATCTTGATTATGTCAACTCTGTGTTAGTCGACTGCCCACAAAAACATATAGCCCGTCCACAGCGAGTGCATCATGCACTTGCTAGAGTTGTCATGCAGCAGTTCACTTGTTTGTCTCTTACATCCATCGACTCTTTAGAACAGCTTCATTGGCTTCCTGTCGAATGGCGAATCAGGTTCAAGCTTGCTTCTTCTACTTATAAAGCTTTACATACTGGTAACCTGCCTTACCTCGCTGATCTTTTACATCATGACAAATCTGCAAGGTTTACACATTCATCTTCCAGCCATCATATTGACGTTCCGCGCCATAATTTGTTTTTTTTTGGTTCCCATGCATTTCAATTTTCCGCACCACAAGTATATAATTCCATTCCTATTCATATCCATCAAGCTCATACACTCAACTCTTTCGGATGTCGTCTTAAGACTTATTATTTTCAGTCTGCTTATCTTGCTCCCTAGCGCTTCTCTCTAATGTGCCATTATTCGCTTGTAAGATTTTGGTGCTATATAAATTGCTACTTACTTACTTGCACTCCTTTCAACATTTGTGTGCACAGTGAGGCTCCACTGCCACTAGTGGAGATTGCAATTCGGAGTCAGTCAGATGCTGACCAGTGGTGTCCGTTCTTGGAAACGCTGACAGATGCCGAGATGGAAAAGAAGATAAGAGATCAGGACCGCAACACAAGGTCTGTATGTGTGCGTGTGTGTGTGTGTGTCGCGTTGTATAGGGCGTGTAAGTTCCGTTACGTTAGGTCAAATTTTGAATTTTACTTTCACATTCGTCCACTTATGGCGACAAACAACAGCTGCAGCTGTAACTTGCAGCCCTTAGTTGCAGCTAATAGTTGCAGGAATTAGTTGCAACTATTAGCAGCAAGTAATAGCTGCAGCTGTTATATGTCACCGGAAGTAATAAGAAGACACGACTTGTACAAAACGTACATTACTTCTCTTTCGGCTTACATGCTCTGTTGGTCAGAGCAACAGATTGGACTGTTAAAGACATTTTGGTATGTCTTGCTGTAAACAGTAGAGTAAACTTTTTGTGCATTTGTGACCTTCCCTATTCTTCCCCTCCCCTCCCTTTTAAATTGTTGCAATTTCCATTCCGTGTTGCATTTGTTTCCATCAGACAAGAGTCAAGTGCAATTAGTGCATTCATGTTTTCGTTGGGTTAAGTTTAATGTGGCGTGGCTTTGTGGCATAATGGTGGGGTCCCCACTTGCAATTGGGGCCATAGGTTTGAATTCTCGGTCGACATGTTATCAAGTGGTTTTGACTGTCTGCGGACAGGTAAACTATCTCCTTATGTACCTGACCACCCAAGACAAAAAAAGATAAACAGGTAAAGGTTGTCAATTTGTATAGCGCATCGTCGCAAACACGCCTCTAATGTGCTTTTGTCACTAACCAGAGCCACCTGCCGCACGGCCACCGTGTGCAGCCTGCAGACACAGGCTGGCGCAGCGGCCGGCTAGGCAACCTCAGTCAGCTGTACCAAGGTCCCCACCTTCCGTAGCCCATGTAAATGAGTTGCTACTCATTTTGCCGTCCCACGGAGGGTAAAAGGCTGAGTCGACCTAGCTGGCAGGCTTTGCACCGAGATGGTTTACCTGCATGCAAGCAGTCACCCATCGCAGTACTAACCAGGCCCGGCGTAGAGTAACTTCGTTTCAGCCGAAACGCGTTACCAACTCAGCCTTCTATCACTCAGGGGTAGGTAAATCGAGTACTGGCTTGTCTGGCATTGGTTAAAGCGGGGGCATGTTCAGTGTTCTTCACCTGTGTCGGGTCAGGTGGAAGGTAACATTGTGTGATCCTACCGGCTAGTCACCAGACTGCTGTCGCCCTTAAATGGTTTCCATGAAGACTGAAGAACGATTGGTGCAGTTTGATTTTTGTACTGTTTCTTCCTTTTCTTTGTTGCATGCAATTTCAAATATGATGTACTGTAAATTATCTGTCTGTGATGTCAGGCGAATGCGGCGACTGACGCATGCTGCACCAACGTGGTGACGCTGAAGACTATTGTACTGACGTTATAGCAAAGCAGCAGTTATCAGCGTTATCTGCCTATCACACAAACAATATCTCGGTTGAGATATTATAGTATTATATATTAAAAAACTGCAAGCAATTCATTTAATGTTGTATAAGCGCTGATGTAAAACGGCAAAAATCAAAAAGTATAAGCCCGAACTAATGTATCGGCTTAGACATTTAATCTGTTCTCAGTAGCCAGATATAAATGTCTAAGCTAATGCATAATGCTCGTGCTTATACTTTTTGATTTTTGCCGTTTTACATCAGTGCTAATAAACCATTAAATGAATTGCTTGCAATTTTTTATATATAATATTTGCGGTTTTACAATGTGCAGTATTTTGATCATCATGTGCTCAGCGTTGTGTTCACCAAGGCAGTAGTTTTATTTGTGTACTGACTGTCTACTTTGTGTGGTGGCGGATCCAGGGGGTTACATGCGGGATGGCCCATGCCCCTTTTGGACCACACACAGACGGTCATGACTAGTGCTTGGATTTTCGCAGAACCGGGTGCCCGACCGGGTATTGAAACACGTACCCTGGTGCTCGTTTGGAAATTATTTTGAGGCTGCAATTATTGCTACATAGTATGATAGTGCTGAGTGCTGTTGGATTAGCGGTGCAAATGATCTCTGTTGCAATGCAAACTTATTCTCTAGCGGCAAATTCGAAATAATTTTAACTTTTATAAAAAAGACAAGTTCGTGTGTACACTGGGCGACTTCACTTTTTGACTTAGACTTTCGCTCAGCCTAAACTTCGGTCTAAGTACCTACTTAAGTCAAAAAAGTGAACTGATTTTGCTGAGCGAAAACATGGCGACTAACACGGATAGTTTAGTAAATTAAAACAGTCTGGTACCAATAATAAACGCGGTAAAGGCTACACAATGACATAAGACGTTACGTAATTACGTCATTTGGGTGCACGGCGCAATTAAATAAGCAAGTCCAAGCGTAACTACTTGATCTGTTTCCTGTTAAGTTTACCAGTTTTCCGCCATTTTTAATCATTTAGTTGAACTTTGGTCTAAGTACAGACTTCAGCGTTCAGCTTTAGCTTTGGCTCAGCGAAAAGGCTCAGCGAAAGTCTTAAGTCAAAAAGTGAAGTCGCTCACTGTGTCTCAAAAAAAAATCCCCAACATTTTTGACTGTAACTTGAAAACCAATTACCAGATCTTGATAATTTTTGGCATTAATATTCCTGACAAAACTTGCCATCAAATGGCCATTCGGTTTCACATCTCACCCAATGTATGCTTCTGCACTATTTAGGGAAATCAGATCAAATGAAATATCACTTTTTATCCAATGCGATATGATTGCTTAATTAGCATAACGCGTAAAAACACATTTTGTTCACATTTCTGACACTTTGGCTGACATTTCATCCAGTTGTTTATTTTTTAACTGCCTGCAGTAAAATTGTTTGAAGTGTTTGTCCGTTATGCGAACACAGGCAAGGAGACGCTTTCTCCATTCATTGACAGCAGTTTCGATAATCCACGCTAATCCAGGCTGTACCAGTCGCTTCTTGACTTCACAAACATTCCTAAACTTCGTCTGGTAGACACACTGCTGCATGACAGTCAAACCTTGTAATAGACTGGCCTATAGATTAGGATAGATGGAATTTATAGACGTTTTTCATTCATTTTAACACATATTATGCTTGGTCTGCTTTCTCCAGGTAATGCAAAAGCAGACGTTGGGTGAAGTGAAAACTAAAACACTTATTTAATAGCCAGTTGTGTCGGAAATGATTCTGCCAAAAATTATTAAAATCTGCTAATTAGTCCGCCCGTAAGCGATAGCTTGCGGAAGCGGACTTAAGTTTTGCTGTGGTTTATTTTTTTTCTTTTTTTCCCCCTCGCCTAATCTCCGAGCTCTGTGGGCAGATCGCCGCGAAATTTTGCACGATGCTCCTAAGTATGTTCAATTTTATAATCCCGGGCCGAAATTTTGGGGTAGCCTTCCCAAAAAATTTTTAGTGGCCAAAAACATGCAAAATTTGGCCCGATTTCGGTCGACTTCGAAGTTCGGCGGCCAATTTCTTCAGAACGGATGAAGATATTCAAAATCGGTGAGCTACTCGTTCGACACCTGCCGCGTTAGGCGAAACAAGTCTGGTGAAGTTCGGTCCAGTAGCCTTGGAGATCTCGATGTTGAATTAAATCCACCGAAAGCGCATTTTTTGGAAGATCATATTTCGGCCCCTAGGGGGTGCTGCGCCCCCAAATTTTTACACGCGCTAGAGAATGACCAAGTATTACTAGCGCACCCTCCACCGGGGACGGGAGCCCCCGTTACAATTTTTTTCAAAGGGGTGTCAAAAATTGGCTTAAATGCAATAAAGGAGTGCTTATAACTTAAGAGTTAGAAAGTGTAGCCCGACGAAACTTTGGCACTTGATGTGTCTCTAGGTTGGGGTGTTAACGCACGTACAACTTTTGGGGGCACCGCTCCCCCTTAAAATTTTGGAGGGCAAGAAACATGCAAAAATCGGTGCGATTTACGACAACTTTCGAATTTGACTGCAAATATCTCTAGAATGGATAAAGATATCGACAAGAGGTA
>Ga0209367_1011663_pt1 | contig 11616 bp, 8 predicted proteins | sample WorMetLIZISLAND2_FD_187412 | JGI IMG/M metagenome (GOLD analysis project Ga0209367, IMG submission 187412) | Marine gutless worms symbiont microbial communities from Max Planck institute for Marine Microbiology, Germany - Olavius geniculatus... ... | reverse complement strand
GCCAGGACTGCAAGTATACCGATCCAGTCGGTTAACCCGGCCGACTTGGGCTGTATGCTAGCTTAATTGGGCTTCGCCCTCGCCGGCTCAAAGTGCCGTCAAGGGGATGAGCTCCCTCGCAATGGATTTAGCTGTTTATGCGGAATCTTCTTCTTCTTCTTCAAACGCACGTACCGTCATACAGTTCTCTGGCGTACGCAAGTCGCAAGCGGCGCCAGAAAATTGGGTAAGCAAATACGCCACGAACGCAGTGAAGGCAAGAAAACACGCAACAAACGTCAATGACGCAAACGGCGCAAAAGCCAAGACGCAAGCTTAGAAGCTGCGTCTGTTTTCCTGCATTGTGTGCGCTGTGTGCGCTGCGTTGTTTGCTTACTTTATAAAACTTGATCAAATTTTCCCACGCAGCCGGAGACGCGTTTCGCACTTTTTTCTTTGAGAATCTCACTTCTACGGCTCAGTAGTTCTCACTAGTTAGGAACTGAGGAACTGCTAGGTCGACTCAGCCTTCTATCCTCCGTGGGACAATAAAATGAGTAGTAACCCATTTACATAAGTTACGGAAGGTGGGGACCTTGGTACAGCTGACTGGGGTTGCCTAGCCGGCCGCTGCGTCAGCCTGTGTCTGCAGGCTGCACACGGTGGTCGTGCAGTAGGCGGCTCTGGTTAGTGACGAAAGCGCGTTAGAGGCGTGCGCATGCTTGCAACGATGCGCTATAAAAATTGACGACCTTTCTTTACCTTTAGTTCTCACGAAAAGTGTGAAACGCGCAAGTAAGAATTCTACGCGAATTCTAAGTTAGAATTTCAGAGATTCTGAGATTCTCAGAGAAAAAAAGTGCGAAACGCGCCTCAGATCTCTGCTGAGGAACTTGGATGTGTAGGAATCAAACAGATCGGTAGCTTCACTTGCGTGTTAGTTTGAATTTATTTACCGCTATAGAATTATATTTGACTTTTCCGTTTTTCTCACTAATAGCAACGAATTATTTGAATTGGCTATATCTCGCGCTAGTGTTTATTCTTTCAAATTGTATAAATTTTCTTCATTTCTAGTGATTTTCTGCGTCTACTGCGTAATTTTAAACGTTCGCTCAGATGCCGTTGACATTCATTTACTTTTAGTTGGTCGTTTGTGTTTTGTATGTGCACTTCTGGTTTTAATAATTTATTCCACGAGTTTTCTCGTGTATTTTTCAAAATTTTTGACGCACTAAAGTCATGCCGTAGAGCGTCCTTGGCACGATGTGTCTGTTCGTCTGTTTGTTATGAATGCATTGTGGCTAAACGGCGAGATAGGACTTAGGTTGCTGATCACTAATAGGCAGTCGCATTTTGTCTTTCAGATGACATTAAAATCGTTGACTTTGGATGACCTTAGAGGTCAGTACGCGCTATTGTGGCTAAACGGTACGTTCTATCTGCGAAACAGTGTGAGATAGGGTCAGGATTGCTGTTAATGATTTTCACATGACACGAACATCATTGATTTTGGATGATTTTGAGGAGCATTTCGCATGGGAAAAGAAACTGCTATGGGTTGTAGCGCGTCTTCCCCAGCGACAGTGAGCACTCTTGTTCAGTATTCGGTGTGTCTCTTTTAATCTCACCGTCTTACGTTTACTATCGAGTTATGCTGTAGTAAACAGTAAGCACAGCTTCTGCCTAGTTGTTCCTGTTACATTACTGCTTTACTGTGTAGGCCCGCCTACTGTTTGTACCTGCTTTGACAAATCAGTTCGTGTTGATGATAAGAGTTACGCGTGCACTGGTGTGTTTGACTGCAGCAATTCTTCGGCGTGGAGCCTTATTCGGGTCGGGTGGTTGTTACTGGGCCGCTGAGCCAGCAGTATGCCGCCTACTCGTACTTCCAAGTACAGGCCAACAACACTAAGGCCGACTACGGGATTCCCAAAACAGACATCGGTATGTGGGCTATGTTTTTGTATCGATGGAGGTTTAATAATTCGAGTAATAAAGCTTATATTCTATGAATTTGTATAGCTTAATAGCTTATTGTAAGCTGTTTTGACATATTGCGGTTCGTGACAAAGCAAAAGTGAGGAAGATTCCTGTAGACCTAGAGTATGGTCTTGTGGGAATCAATATCTAGAATAGGCCTAAAACAAATTTATAAGTTTTTGGACATTTTATGGCGCTATACGTATTATATTCAGGCTTTAACACGAGGCGGCATCGCTGCAAACTTGTCATTTTTTGGGGGAAGGGAAAATCGTTTGGGGTCGGCGATGGTGCCGTTGGATAGGGCGTTGCTAAGTTCATATATGCTGCCCATCTGTTTTGGCCGTAATTAGCAGTGCAAACTTACACTGCGGCTTTGGATCCCTGATCTCTTTTAGGGTGGGCGACTGGGTCTATTTGTCTAAATTAGGCCTATGCTTAATGCTACTTGGGGCCACAGGAGCATTTCACTCTGTTCAACGACGGTGACAGAAAATCGAACGTAGGCTACAGACTGACAGAGTGACAGACCACACTGGAGTAACGTCTATGGCAATAGCTGGCGTCTCTGAGCAGCTTTCAACAATCTGCTGCCACTTAATGCTGCCTTGATAAACTGTAATAATATGTTGGTTTGTTCGCCAAAACCTGCGTAGCCCTCGCCCTAACCTTAACTATGACCACCTGGACGACCAGTCAATCACGCCATGTCATGGACCCCTCGTGGTAGTGGCAGACGACGAGGTCGTCCAACGAAGACTTGGCGGTCTACATTTACCTGGTGGACCAAGCAGTCGATTGGAACAGCGTCCGGGCTGTGGCTACAAACAGAAGCAGATGGCGAACTTTTGCTGCTTATTGTCCTGTCAAGGACCGGAGGATCTAAGTGCTAAGTAAGTAAGTAACCATGACACTGACCTTTAACCTTTTGAGCAGGTTAATTCTCGCCAATATCTGTTTTTCTACTCTTTTTCACGTCAGGATCGCGTACTCAACAGACAGACGCATAGACAGAATGACGGGAGGACGGTGCTTGTGATACGGCCTAGTAGGACGCCATCGTCGTTAACGCAAGGATCGTGGCCTCACTCCCGATTGTCGTGGGTGACCACGTGACAAGACTCGTCTCCAGAGATCAGCAGGTGGAGTTTTGTTGTCCATGCGAAGTTGATCGAACCATCAGCTGCTTCTGGGGCGGTCTGGACGACGTTTTAAACTGCGATCAGGGAGACGACCGAGGGTCACGTCGACGTGGCACCACAGAGCCTGGTGGGCCGGAATATCCTCGGCGAGCCTGGTTACGTGCCCGAAGGATGATGGACTCTGACACAGGATCGAGGCCAGTTAAGGCAGCAACCTCTGTGTTGCGTATGTCGTCCTGCCAGTGGATACTTGCTATGTGGCGTTTGCATTTCATATGAAGTGCCTCCAAACGCCTTGTGTCAGCAACTGACAGCATCCATGTCTTGCAGTAATGACAGTTAGAACAAATGTTTTGTATACACGGGCTTTGGTTAGCAAAGAGAGGTACTAGTCACTCCAAATTCGTTGTAAAGATGACATGACTGACGACACCAAGACGATGCGTCGCTTCACGTGTGGCTGGCTGCCACTTTCGGAGAACTGGGTGCCGCCCAGGTATACATATTTGTCTACCTGCTCCACTGTGTTGCTGTCTACTTTGATATCAGGTGCATGGTTGTAGACCGGAGCCGGATTGTTTTTTTGCTCTGGAGACACATAGGCTTAGACTGACTGTTGATGATGTGTGATTGAAACTTGAAAAGCAGTCGGCATCGTCTGGCGCTGACGAGACAAAGAAGGTGATGTTGTCTGCGTCGTCAGTGAGCCGGCGGTCACTGACATCCACTCCTCGACGGCCGCAAAATAAACAATAAAGGATAGAAAATGATGTTGATGTGTACAGCTAACGTAACGGTAGAGATCCATGCGGTGCATGACCAGTCGATCGTGTTTGAACCTCCGCTGCCCAGTAACCGTACAATAGTCGTATACATTAAGGAGGAACTGCCAGTCGGTTCGGTCGTCCTGAGGCCTGTCGTGCGTGATGTTGACAGTCGTGACGCCGTGATCAAATATCAACTCAACTCCAGTGCCACCGGATACCTCGCCATCGATAACGATACAGGTTACTTCGATTTTTTAGTAGTTAACTTTTTGAAAAATTGACGTTATGCTGATCTTTTTATTGATTAATCCTCCGTTTCTGCTAGTGATAGACCAAAACAATTCGTTTATCGCCTTAGTGGGTTTTTTTGGCCAAAAGCCCTAGCAGAAGCATTATTATTGAGTGTTTTTTTATCCAGTCTTGTTAAGCTCATCTAGTGATGTAGTCGCGTCATCTTAGTTCGAATCCGAATCCGAGTCACGAGAATATCGACTGAGTCCGACTCGACTCCACAGCCGAACTGAAGTAGGCTACTAGCGGCGTTGTGGGTTAAAAAAGTGGGCGGGGCAGAAAGTTGAAATTTTCTGACAAACGCGGTGAATTTTCGACAGAATTCCGACAGACAGTTGCACATTTCCAACAGGGGAGGATGTGGTTGCTCATCATTTTAGTTTGGTCTTGATTTTTTTTCCAGAACGGGGGTTTTTTCAACCCCCTATTTTTTATTTTTGGAGGAAAATTTTTGGACGACAAATTGACAGAGTGACAGACCACACTGGAGTAACATCTATGGCAATAGCTGGCGTCTCTGAGCAGCTTTCAACAATCTGCTGCCACTTAATGTTGCCTTGATAAACTGACGGAAAGCAATTAAGGGGAGAAGCAGTTGCCACTTAGTGCGTTTTTCTCTCACGACGCCAGTGTCGAGTACAACATCACCGGTGTAAGGCCGTGTTCGCATAAACACGAGTACAAGTACGAGTCCCTATATAGTTATACTGAAGCATAATGTGTGTGCATACGTTGGCTGGGCGTGTGTAGGCGTGGTGACGGTATCTGGTCGTATGGACTACGAGAACGACACGGACCCGAAGCAGATCACGTCGTTGCTGACTGTGTACGAGCCCGACGACGCAAACCGCACGATCAACGCTACACTGATAGTCATCGTTGAGGATATCAACGACAATAAACCCGTCTTTATTAAAGACGTGAGAAATCGCTTGTTGCAGCTTCTTCTATTAGACGTGTACAGAGCGGCAGAAAAGAACTGAACGCAGCTGAACTCGCTTAGTGCAGTTCGCAGTTAGTGCAGTTGGTGGCGTAGCATAGTGGTTAGAACGTCGGTCCTGGCCGGCGGACTTTCCCTATCCTGCGCTAGACTGATGGATGGCTGCTTGACCACTTTGTGGGTACAGCGTCCGCTATCAGTTAACCAACAAGGCCAACTCAGCCTGCCATCCCTCCGGGGTCAATTAAATGAGTAGTAACCCATTATATGGTTACGGAAGGTGGGGACCTTTGTACAGCTGACTGAGCTGCCTGGCCGGCCGATGCGCCAGCCTGTGTTTGCAGGCTGCACGCGGTGGCTGTGCGATCGGCGGCTCTGGTTAGCGACGCAAAGCGCATTAGAGGTGTGTATACACGACGATGCGCTATACAAGTTGACAACCTTTACCTTTTACCTTTACCTTTTCGCGAAGTGAACGGAACCGAAACAATTAAAATGCCACAGATCGTTCGCTTCGTGCAGTCCGCCCTCGCAAAGCAACCGAACTCGCAATTCAATGCAGTTGCACTGAATTCAGTTCCGTTTCTTAGTAGACTTCTTAGACGAGATGTTAGTTTAGCTCAGTTCATTTCTATCGCTTTGTACAGCAAAATCAGAACAAATCTTTAAAAATATAACTCTACTCGCATCGGATTTTGCTTTAGTTTGCCGCTGCATACATTCGCTCAGATTCGTTCAAAAGAAAATCACGCGCGAGCTTTGCTTTTGTTTTGCTTCCATTTCTACGCGTTAGCAGTTTACTAAGTCGCCTGTTAGGCGGCACCGGTGATGCCGGCTACTGCGACGGATGTGACCGTGACGTGGTCTAAACGTCCGTCCGTATGACTCGAGCTCCATCTGCTTCGATTTATCGTAGATTTTTGTACAGCATTCGGCACAGCAAATCCACAAAACATCAAAGCAAGAATAAAAGCCTATACGCCGTTACTTCTATTTGCCGTGAATTTGCTGTACAGCAACCACAAAACAAAAGTGCACCGCAAGTTGTAGGCCTACAACAATCTGTGAGCCTTCGAGCAAGTCGCACAACTTGTCGTATTCACAACACGTCTAGAGGAAATTGAAATAATGCAGTCCTAACCTATGACTGTCTGTTACACTTGCGCACGCTGCGTGATTTCGTGATGTTGCGTTGAACATGTCTTGCAGCTACACAGTATCGTTTTAATCTCGTGGTTGCACGCTCGTTTTGTAATAACAAATTATATCATTAGCCCAAATTTCATTTTGCTAACTTTTTTCGTAACGCCCGCAACAAACACGGGGAACGTCGCTGACGTTCCCCGTGTCTTCTCCGAGAGTGGACAAGACAGGGCAGACAGGGGAAAGTCTGCGAATTTACCATTTTTCCCCTTGACAAGTCGGCGATATTTTAAAGTCTGTTTGTCGTGTTTTGTCGTTGCTTGTTCCCAAATTCCATTAGAACGATCCTGTCGCGGACTTGTCTTGAGCTTTTTCAAGCCATCTCGACATGTCGCGATTGTTTGAAACCGCGAAACTTTCCTGCGACATCCTCGTTTCGTGGTCCGCGTCCGCGACTTTCCTGTGAGTCTGCGACAAGCGGAAAACTTGCTCAGCACATCCCCGCGAGGATGTCACGGGGAAAGTCGGCGCAATGGAATTTGGGCTTTGTCCAGCAATTAACAGTTATCCAGCGTCAGTCTATCTGCGCAGAATTGTCTTCCGAACTCATTTTACAAGCAGCTCAACTTATTACATACGTATTATATACGGTAGATGCCGTTTCAAACATTTCCGCTTCTTTCTCATTGTTCTAGCAAACTAAGCGCGTTTGACGTTGTTTACAGTCAATAAGCTAATAATATACGTGTAAATTGTTTGCTTTGTTGCTTGCTTACTTACTTTTCCGAACGTGACGGTATGCGTCGTTGTGACAGACATACAACTTCTTGGTGAACGATAATGCCGCGATCAATGATGCGATTGGAACGGTGAATGCTACTGATGCTGATGGAGGACATTTCGGCGTCATACAATACGCCATCATTAATACGGACATCGACTACTTCGCCATCGATCCGATCACGGTCTGCCACTTAGATTGAAAATTCGTAACTTACCGCTTTGAAATTGGAAAAAACATTTACGAATCGGACCGATTTTCTAATTCGTTAAAACAATTCTCAGACAGCGCATTAGTCGAAACATTTAGAATTTGTCAAGTAGAAATTTTAAATGTGTGGTCTCCCATGTGGCGTATTGTAATGTTAATTACGATTCAAGAAAAAAAACGAAAGCTAGCTCTTTTTTATATAATTATTTCCAGGTTAATTTTGACAGCCACCGCTGAAATGAAATTAGCGTTTTGTTTTTATGCTGTTGTTATATGACAAAAACATGTAAATATTGTCATAATTGACGGTATATAGCACTTAAATAATTGAGTTACGTTTAGCTGCATGTTCGGTTTAAACGTGCAAAATTTTGGATTTTTTTCTTTAGACAACCTAAGCAAACCAACCAGTTTACAGACCAAATCTAGTCTTATCCATAATGAGTAAAATGTCCCAACTACATAAGTTGTGCATATTTCGTAAGTGGTTGAAAATCTGCAGATGTTTTAATGCATTTATGTTAACTTTTGAAATGCCACCTGCTGTGACGTTACTTTAATTCACAAACATAAATGGCCATCGTAAATTGGCATAAGCTGATTCAGCGCTCTGGAATAAATAACTGCAGCAGATTACCGATATCAGTGGCATTTTACTAAAGCCAACCCAGCGCACTGACTGAATCCTTAAAGATGGAGACTGTATATCTGTTGTGTTGCAGGGTGAAATTTACGTGAAGAAGCCGTTAAATCAGACGCAGATCGTGACTTTTTTTATCCTCAGCGTCAGAGCGACCGACAGCTGGAACGGAACTGAAGCCATACCACCCCAACGAGTGACCGTCATCTCGGTAAGACTGGAAAATTGTGTCTGTCTGTGCGGCCATCTTCTTGATCTTTGATCTTTTGAGCTGAAAAAACGGCACGCTATTTGCTCCTGTGTCTAAAAACTGAAAACTGTGTGGACTCGCGATCGAGTGAGGACGGCTGTTGTGCCTGCCGTCAGCGATGCTGTGTTGGTGCCATAACAAAGTTGCACAGAGTGGCAGCGGTGTGCAGGGTGAGTCAAAAAAGTGGCATCATTTTTGTACGCCTTATAATGTAACCAAATATTAACCGATTTTTAGATTTTTTTACTATCAAAATCAGAAAAAAATTTGTAATAACACAATTACTACAGATTGCACAGCACTTTACGTCTGTCGCTACACTACTTTGTGAAATGTCAGTGTTTAAAAAGCAACTATTGAAAACAAGACGACTTCTGTACCAACACACTCTTAGATATTAACAACAGCAAACAACGTGTTTGATATCTCAATTATTGTTTAAAGTAACTGCCACATTCTGCAATTTTTACATCAAAGTCAATGTGTCCCCTTTGCTGCTGGACGACACACTGTGTCTGCAGGCTGCACACGGTGGCCGTGCGGCAGGCGGCTGTGGTTAGTGACGAAAGCGCATAAGAGGCGTGCGCGTGTTCGCGACGATGCGCTATACAAATTGACGACCTTGACCTTGACCTTGTATATTGTATGCAGCTGGCAGTTGACAGAGTGGTCCAGATGAAGCAACACGTGGACTGATTCTGTTGTACTGCATTCTTGCACCACATCACAGTGCTGTTCTCAATCTCTCGTAGTCAAGTGTTTTGCATGTTTTTCTGTCTAGTGTTACGGTGTTACGGTTTTTTTGAAGCTTTGTTATTTTTGGTACACTGTGTAGGGCTACTGCGCTCTTTTTATTTTTCGTATGGACTGAGCTAACCGATATAAACTTCATTGTTTGATTGATTGAGACTACCCGTCGGTAGTGTTTCTGCAGGTAAGGATAACGGTGCTTGATTCGGAGGGTCGCGGTATTGTGTTCATTGGAGCTCCGTACAGTTTCTCGACTGTCAACGATGTGCCTGTCGACTACACGATCAATTCCGTGTTAGCATACGACCAGCAGACGGGAAGCACGAATAATATTACTTACCGAATTGTACCGGACAACGAAACGTGTACGTTACGTTACGTTACGTTTCGTTACTCTGCGTTTTCATTCCACTTCGTCATCGTCATTTAATTCGCTGGCAAAAATAACATCACAGTGTAACATTGACACGGCTAGAACGACCGCGCAGAAACCGCTTATATCTTTTCCCAGATAAGAAAGCCAAATATAACGTGCTGCTAAGACTGTAAAAACAAAAAAAATTGAAATGTGAACTAATTAGCACGAAGATAAAAGAAGTGAACGCATAGGCCTATAGCTTAATTCACAAAACCTATGTGAATTTTTCTTTTAAAAACATCATATTTCTGTAGAACGTTTAAATACTCTAAAAGACCAACATTTTCGAAGAGTTGGTTTTATACTTTGTGCTTTTTGCTTGCATGTGCTTGCAGGTGTAAAATAACAGTATTAAGAAGACCAAAGTAATTTGGCAAAAACGGAAGAACTCGTAATTTGTATTCGCCAGGTGGCAGCACAAAACAGGAAATTACGTGTTTTAGCTGGGATTTCGACCCCAGATCTCTTCTTCTCTTAGGAGTCAGGGACCTTATCTAACACAGTGTGTCTTTGGACCCCACAAGTGCAATTACCAAATGGCATCTAAATCCGTTGAACAGCTTAAGCAGGGTGCACGAATGTGAAGAAAGACAGACATACAGACAGACAGACAAAGAAAAGTGTAGCGATAGGCGGAATCGCTTGCGCTCAGTGCGCTGCTAACAAGAAGGTGCGGCCGTTGAGGGGCCGCCCGTTATGGGGCCGTCCTTGCAGTTACTATGGGAATTTCGTTTTCCGTACGAGTTAAGGCTCACGTACCTAAAAGGATACGTAAAAAGAAGTAGGCACGGGACAGACGGACAGGATCGATACGTGATGGGGCCTCCTTCTAGGAAGGACGGCCCCATAATAATAGTAATAGTAAACTGTGGCGTGTCAGATTTGTTTGCGATCGATACGTCGACTGGTGCTATAACGACGACGCGCTTGCTGACTGGCTTCAGCCGCAACACGTCGTACCTGGTCAACGTGACTGCTGAGGCAAGCGGACGCATCGCTTCCACGATAGTCGCTATTCGCATCTACAACCGCTCAGCAGACAACAACAAACCTTTCATCATTCGACCTGGCAGAGACGGCATGCAGTTCTCTGTCGACGACGTACGATCAGCTACTATCGTAACTTGCATAACGCAGTAGTCTAGAAGAACGTCTGGATAAAGTGATATTATCCCCCAGGCCCCGCTGAGGAAGCTTACGTCGCTTTTCAGATCCCCTAGCTGAATTCGAGGGGCTTATTTCTAAGGGAAAAGAAGGAAAAGGCAGAGGAAAAGAAGGGAAGAAAGAAAGAAAAAAGAGGAAAAGGCTTTTCTGGTAATGTGGCCGAGAAAGCTTTCCGCCTTTCTGTTTTCTGCAGACGATCGTGTTTTAATTAAACTGTTGAGGCAAAAGAAAGGGTATGCTGCTAAAAAGTTTATCACGGAATTTCCCAGCAAGCTGTGGGCACTGTCAGGATTAAACGGTTGCCTAATACTGGACACTTCACGCTTTGAGGCGACCTCACAAAAGTCGCTGTAACTATTGTTTGCGTAAATAAATTTAATTGAAATTTGGCACTTTGTTTGCCAATAGATGATGCATTGTTGACGAAAAATTTTGCCAGAATCAGATGTTGCTTGTTTAAGTTACGCAAATGAACAAACGGGTTTACTTTTGTAACACCATATTAATAACGAAGATATTTTGTATCGATATTTAACAATTAATAATTTTGGTAAGAAATAATATTTTTCAACGAAATTTGGCAGTCGCTTCACAAGAATTTATTGGGGATTAAGTGTACGTAACACTGTTTAAATTCGTTTAAATTTGACATTTTTATTGCATGACGTTCAGGGGGTCAGTTTTTTTATCGGACACAGGTCAACTGATAAATCGTCTCATGTTATTGATACAATTGTTGCTGTAATTGTGACTATCAGTTTCGCCCTAACGTCTACATAACGCGGGTCGAAGGCCGCTACATACCACGACCGAACGTCACCCAAGTCCATTACTACTTTCTGGTCGATGACAAGATTGTGTCTACCAGCGGACGTTTCACCGTTGACCGTGGATCGGGCCGCATCACATTCAACGGAACCGGACTCACGAGCAGAACTTTCAACAGAACCTTTGTACGTGCATCTAGATGTGATAAACGTTTAGAACGTTTGCACAAAATTTTTGTAAACGCGTTTATTATTTTGTCAACATTTATCTCAGTAAAAATCACATGAGCGAAACGAAACAAAATTATGACAGCGACGAAGATAATTAGTGGACAGGACAACTCAACTTAGTTTTCACGTAGCTATAAGATTAAAGTGAGTGAATTCTGGG